>Ga0247727_10014018_pt1 | contig 13396 bp, 15 predicted proteins | sample WisWelCaveWW1625_FD_202498 | JGI IMG/M metagenome (GOLD analysis project Ga0247727, IMG submission 202498) | Biofilm microbial communities from Wishing Well Cave, Virginia, United States - WW16-25 | ecosystem: Environmental > Aquatic > Deep subsurface > Groundwater > Cave microbial mat | place... | reverse complement strand
GGCGTGGACCTGTTCAAGCTCCCCGGCGTGGCCGAGACCATCGACTGGGCCAACTGCCTGGTGGCGCTCGACCGCATCGCCCTCGACCCCGAAACAGTCAACAACACCCTCGGCGTGCTGCTCAAGTACCAGGACGACATCGAGCGCATCGCCGGCGACGAGGCTGCGCGCCTGGTGAGCGAAGCCAAGACCGCCGCAGCCGTGGCCTAGGTGGTTGCGCCGATCGACGCCGCCGGTCCGGGGCACAAGCTGGCCGAGAACGTCATGCACTTCGCGCGCCTGCTGCGCGGCGCCGGGCTGCGCCTGGGGCCCGACCGCGTGGTGGACTGCGTCCAGGCACTGCAGCTCGCGCACTGCAATAGGCGCGAGGACTGGTACTGGACCATGTCGGCGGTGTTCCTCTGCAAGGAGGAGCAGCGGCCGATCTTCGACCAGGCGTTCCGCATTTTCTGGCGCGACCCCAAGCTCGCCGAGAAGATGATGAGCGCGCTGCTGCCCAAGACCTACGGCCGCGCCGCAAGACCTGAGCAGGAGCAGAGCCAGCGCCTGTCGGACGCCCTCTTCAACCAGAAGAAGGCCGGCGAGGAGCTGAAGGAGCAGAAAATCGAGCTCGACGCGCGCCTGACCTTCTCTTCGCGCGAAGTACTGCAGCGCATGGACTTCGACACCATGTCGGCGGCGGAGATGGCCGAGGCGAAGAAAATGCTGCGCGAGCTGCGCCTGCCGCTGCCGCTGATCCGGACCAGGCGGAATAAATTGAACATGCATGGAAAAAGAATAAATCTGCGCGCGACGCTGCGCGAATCGCTGCGCGAAGGCGGCAACGTGATCCCGCTGGTGCGCGAAGCGCCGGTCCGCATCCATCCGCCGCTGGTGGTGCTGTGCGACATCTCCGGCTCGATGAATCCCTATGCGCGCATGTTCCTGCACTTCCTTCACGCCATCACCAACGACCGCGACCGCGTCTCGGTGTTCGTGTTCGGCACGCGCCTCACCAACATCACGCGCCAGCTGCGCCACCGCGACGTCGACGTGGCGATGGCGCGCGTCGCCGACGCGATCAAGGACTGGTCGGGCGGCACGCGCATCGGCTGGTCGCTGCGCGAGTTCAACTGGCGCTGGAGCCGGCGCCTGCTCGGCCAGAACGCCTGCCTGCTGCTGGTGTCGGACGGCCTGGACCGCGAAGCGGGCGAAGGACTGTCGGAGGAGATGCAGCGCCTGCACAAATCCTGCAGGCAGCTGGTCTGGCTGAATCCCCTGCTGCGTTACGACCGGTTCGAGGCGCGGCCGGCGGGCGTGCGCGCGATGCTGCCGCACGTCGACCGCTTCCTGCCGGTGCATAATCTGAAGAGCCTGGTAGACCTCGCGCACGTGTTGTCGGACGAGGCGCCGCGCGCCGCACTGGAGAAACGCGCATGGAAATGACGGGCGAGCAACTGATCCACGCCTCGCAGGCCGAGACCTGGGCGGCGCTCAACGACCCGGCGATCCTCAAGGAATGCGTGCCGGGCTGCGAGTCGATCGAGCGCACGAGCGACAACGAGTACCTGGTGCAGATGACCGCGCGCGTCGGCCCGGTCAGCGCCAAGTTCAAGGGCAAGATGACGCTCTCCGACATCAAGGCGCCCGACTCCTACTCGATCGCCTTCGAAGGCCAGGGCGGCGTGGCGGGATTCGCGAAAGGCGGCGCCGAAGTCAGACTCGCGGCCGAAGGTCACGACACGCGCCTCGCCTACAAGGTGAAAGCCAATGTCGGCGGCAAACTCGCGCAGATCGGCTCGCGCCTGGTCGATGCCGCGGCCAACAAGGTGGTCAACGAGTTCTTCAACGCGTTCAACGAGAAGATCGCGCGGCCGCAGGAAAGCCACGCTGCCGAGCACCACGACGAACACCATGCCGAACCGGTGCCGCGCGACCCGGAGCTGCCGCAGGTGTCCGAGGCCTCGCTGTCGTTTTTCGCCGCGGTCGCGCTGGTGGTGTTCGTCGTTGCCCTGCTCACGCTGATCTGAGAACTAGTTCACGGCGCCGCCGTGAGGGTGGCGCTGCCGCTTGTCCGCGGCGCGCCTCCGCCCGTCCTGCCGTAGGACAATGAGGCAATAGTTCCTCCCTGACAGTTTCTTGCAAACCGTACTCTCAGTGTCCAGTCACGCATTCGGGAGAGTCGGAATGGGCGCAGTCCCCTTGCACCAGCAGACCACGGTCGGCTTCTCGCCGGCAACCGACCGCCGCCAGGCGGTGCTGCTCGGCACCGAGTTGCGCGGACTGGCGCGCATGTCCGAGGCGCTCGACCCGAGCATGGTGCTCTACCTCGCCAACGAGTTCTTCGGCTTCGCCGGCAACATCGTCGCGGCGCATGGCGGCGAGGCGGTGACCTCGCAGCACGAACTGCTGCTGTCGGCCTTCACGCGCGGCAATCCGCTGCAGACTTCGCAGCAGTCGGTGCGCGCCGCGCAGCGCATCCAGGCGGATTTCCCCGCGCTCGCCGAGAAGTGGCGCGCCAGCTACGGCCTGCGCACCGCGGTCGCGCAGGGGCTGCACCTGGGCGAAGCCGTGCTCGGCATCGCGGGCCCGCGCGGGCAGGAACGCCGCGTCGCCTTCGGCGACAGCGTCAGCCTCGCGCTATGCATGGTGAACCGCGCCCGCGCCGGCGAGTTCGTCATGTCGGAAGCGGTGATGGGCGCGCTGTCGGTGGAGAACCTGGACCTGGACGCCGAGCCGCTGCCGCAACTCGAGCTGCCGCGCCGCGCGCCGATCCGGATTTACGGCGTGCTGGTGCAGGGACGGCTCGATTTTACTTAGCCGCTGCTTCTCGAATGGCTCGTGCCAGCATGTCCGGCGGATAAGCGCCGGAGAGGCCTGATTCCCGGTTGAAGATGAAGGTGGGCACGCCGCTGATGCCGAGCTCGCGCACACGCTCTTCCCGTTCCACGACTTTCGCCTTGTCTATACTTTCAGGCCAGCCGGTCACGCCCTGGCGTTCGGCAATCCCCTCCATCACGGCCGGATCGCCGATATCCCGCGCTTCCTCGAAGTAGGCGCGGAACAGCGCGTCAACGACTGCGTTCGCCTTGCCCTGCGACTGCGCGAGATCGATCAGTTGGTGCGCGCCGATCGTGTTGGGCGTGCGCTGCATGCGATCGAAGGCGAAGGCGATGCCCTCGCCCGCGCCTTCTCCAGCGACCCTGGCGTCGAGCGCGCGGCCTTTCTCCACCGAGCCGAACTTGGCGCGCCGGTAGTCGGCGCGCGCGACCCCTTGCGCGGGCATGGACGGGTTGAGCTGGAAGGGCAGCCACTCGATGCGCGCCTCGATCTCGCCTGCGAGCAATTTCAGCGCTTTCTCCAGGCGGCGCTTGCCGATGTAGCACCAGGGGCAGACGACGTCGGAGACGATCTCGATCAGCAAGGGCTTGGCCATCGCGAAAGTATAATGCTCGCTTGACGAAGCACATTGTCCTGCTCATCGCCGCCGCGGCCGCGGTTCTAGCGGGCTGCGCGGCGCTATTCGAGCCGATCGAGCAGTCGCTGCTGTTCCGCAGCCGGCCGGCGGGCCAGGAGCGCTATGCGGCGATCCTGGAGCGCGATCCGGGCGTGGAGGAGATCCGCCTCACCGCCGCGGACGGCACCCGGTTGCACGGATTGCTCAAGCGCGCGCCGGCGGCGCGCGCGGGCGAACGCTATCCGCTGGTGATCGTCTTCGGCGGCGTCGCGCGCGAGACCTCCTGGATGGTGAGCTGGGGCGAAAAGCCCGCGGCCTGGGGCTGGCTGATGGTCAACTACCGCGGCTACGGCCTTTCCGAGGGGCGCCCCACCGAACAACTGCTGCTGGAAGACGCGCGGCTGATCTACGACTGGGCCGCGGCTCGGACGGACATCGAGGCCGATAACATCGTCATCCTCGGCCGCAGCCTGGGTTCCTATGTCGCCGTATCGCTCGCCTCGCAGCGCCCGGTGCGCGCCATGATCCTCGCCACGCCCTTCGACAGCCTGGCCGCGATCGCCGAACGGCGCTACCCGCTGCTGCCGGTCGGCGTGCTGGTCGGCGGCCGCTACGACGCTGCCGTGCTGGCGCCGAAGATCGGCGTGCCGGCGCTGTTCGTGATCGCCGACAACGACAATGTCACGCCTGCCGCGCACGGAGAAGCGCTGGCGCACGCCTGGGCAGGGCCGAAAACGATCCTCAGCCTGCCAGGCGGGCACCGCATGGTCGAATGGCGCCAGGAGTACTGGCGCGCGGTCGGCGATTTCCTGGGCGGACTCGCCCAGCGCCGCGACTAGTAAGCGCTAGCGCCTCTTCTTCGGGTCCGGCACCGTCCAGAAGTAGACCGTCCGGCCGTTGCTCTCCAGCTTCTTGTCGGGCTGCCAATCGCCCATGTCGAACTGGTGCGACACGATGCGCGTGCCGGGCTTCAACTCTGCCCAGAGCCGGGGCCGCAGCTTCAGGTTGAGGTCCGGCAGCAGGTAGAGCGTGATGATTGTGGCGTCCTTGAAATTCGCCTTGAACAGGTCCTCTTCGCGGAACTCGACCAAGCTGGTGACGCCGGCTTTCTTCGCGTTGTCGTTGGCTTCCTTGATGCGGTACGGATCGATGTCGATGCCGGTCGCCTTGACGCCGTACTTCTTCGCCGCGGTGATGGCAATGCGGCCGTCGCCCGAACCCAGGTCGTAGAGCACGTCGCCCTTCTTCACGTCGGCGAGCCGCAGCATGTCTTCCACGACCTCCTGCGGCGTGGGCACGAAGATCACGTCGGGCTGGCGCTGCGCCGCCGCCGTGGACGCTGCGGCCAGGGCCGCCGCGAGTAGGAAAGTCCTGATCATGCGATGCTCCGTTTCAGTTGCCGGCAATGGTCATATTGTCCACGAGGATCGAGCCGCAGCGGTAGGCGCCGCGCACCACCACGTCGCTGCCCACCGCCGTGATGCCGCGATACATGGCCCTGAGGTTGCCGGCCACCGTGACCTCCTCCACCGGGAACGCGATCTCGCCGTTCTCGACCCAGTAGCCGGCCGCGCCGCGCGAATAGTCGCCGGTCAGCAGGTTGACGCCGTGGCCGAGCATGTCGGTGACGAAAAGCCCGCGCCGCAGTTTTTTCAGCATCCCCGGCAGGTCCGGCCCGCCGGACTTCACCACCAGGTTGTGGTTGCCGCCCGCGCTACCGGTGCTCCTCATGCCCAGCTTGCGCGCCGAATAGCTGCCGAGGAAATAGCCCTGGAGCACGCCGTCGCGCACCACCGCGCGAGACCGCGTCGCCACGCCCTCCTCGTCGAACGGCGAACTCGCCAGCGCGCGCGGCTCGTGCGGGCGCTCCTCGATGGTGACGCCGCCGGCGAACACCGGCTTGCCGAGCGCATCAACCAGGAACGAGGACTTGCGGTACAGGTTGCCGCCGCTCGCGGCCGAGACGAAAGAGCCGATCAGCCCCGCGGCGGCCGGCGCCTCGAACAGCACCGGCACCTGGCAGGTGGCGATCTTGCGCGCGCCGAGGCGCGCCAGGGCGCGGCGCCCGGCGTATTGGCCCAGCGCCTCGGGATCGGCGACACGACCCGGCACGCGCGCAGCGCTGTACCAGTCGTCGCGCTGCATCAGGCCGCGGTCCTCGGCGATTACCGAGAGCGACAGCGTGTGCCGCGAGCTCGGGAAGCCGTGCATGAAGCCCAAGCTGTTGGCGAACACGAACTGCGAGTGCTGCGCCGCGACGCTCGCGCCCTCGGAATTGCGGATTTTCGGCGACAGCGCGAACGCAGCGCGCTCGCTGCGCTGCGCGATGCGAATCGCCTCCCCGGTGCCGAGGTTCCAGGGGTGGAAAAGATCCAGGTCGCGCGGCGCGCGCGCGAGCTCGCCGCGCTCCGGCAGCCCGGCGCAATCGTCCACCGCGGTCTTGCGCGCGATTGCCGCGGCGGCCTCCACGGCGCTCGACAGCGCCGCGGCAGAAAAATCCGACGTGCTCGCATTGCCGCGGCGCGCTGCGGGCCGGTCGCCGAAATACACGGTGACGCCGATGCCCTTGTCGCGGTTGTGCTCGATGGTTTCGGGCTCGCCCTTGCGCACCGTCACCGACAGCCCGTAGCCTTCGGAGACTTCGCATTCGCAGGCCGATGCGCCGGCGCGCCGCGCCTCTGCCAGCACCGTCTGCGCGAACTCCTCGAGTTGCGCCGGCGCGTGCGTGAAGCGATGCTCCTTCGACATGGCGCGCTATGATACAAGCGATGGAAGCAGAATTCGTCAGCCGCACCAAGAAAAAGCAGCAGGTGGAAGAGCTGCAGAAGCTCGGCGCTGCGCTGGTCGTGCTCGGCGCCGCGCAGCTCGATGCGCTGGGCCTGCCGGCGCCGCTGCTGGCCGCGGTGCGCGAGGCGCAGCGCATCAGCAGCCGCGAGGCGCGGCGGCGGCAACTGCAGTACATAGGAAAAATCATGCGCAGCGTCGATCCGGAACCGGTGCGCTCGTCACTGGCGGTGCTGGCGGGCCAGTCGGCGGTGGCGCGCGCGCGGCAGAAGCGGCTGGAGAACTGGCGCGAGCGCCTGATCGGCGACGACCTGGCGCTCACCGCGTTCGCGAGCGAGCATCCGGGCGCCGACCTGCAGGAGCTGCGCACCCTGATCCGCAACGCGCGCAAGGAAATCGCCGCCAGCAAGCCGCCCCGGGCACAGCGCGAATTGTTCAGGGTATTGCGGGATATTTCCGATGATTGAAACGAACCAACTGAAAGTCGGCATCGTTTCCATCAGCGACCGCGCTTCCGGCGGGGTCTACAAGGACGAGGGCATCCCGGCGCTGAAGGATTGGCTGTCCAAGGTCATTGCCCGACCGAAACTGCATTTTGAGGAAAGACTCATTCCAGATGAAAAGGCAGTTATCGAAGAAACGTTAAAAAGGCTGGTCGATCAAACCGGCTGCCACCTGGTACTCACGACCGGCGGTACCGGGCCGGCGCCGCGCGACGTGACGCCCGAAGCCACACTAGCGGTGGCCGACAAAGAAATGCCGGGATTCGGCGAGCAGATGCGTGCGGTCAGCCTGAAATACGTGCCGACTGCGATCCTGTCGAGGCAGGTGGCCGTTGTCAGGAAGCAGGCGTTGATCATCAATCTGCCCGGCCAGCCCAAAGCGATCAAGGAGACGCTGGATGGCGTGTTCGCCGCCGTGCCCTACTGCATCGACCTGATCGGCGGTCCCTACATTGAAACCAACGAGGCCCTGGTGAAGGCCTTCCGGCCCAAGTCCGCGCTGAAGGGCAAACCCTGAGCCTCGAAACCATCGATATGGCGACCGGCCTGTCGCCGCAAGCGGCGGTCATCTGGCTGCACGGCCTGGGGGCCGACGGGCACGACTTCGAGCCGGTCGTGCCCGAGCTCGGCCTGCCTGCGGCGATGCCGGTACGGTTCATTTTCCCGCACGCGCCACAGCGGCCCGTGACCATCAACATGGGCATGCGCATGCGTGCCTGGTACGACATCCTGGAAATGGGTGGCGGCCCCGAGGACGAAGCCGGTATTCGCGCTTCCCAAGCTTCGCTGGAAGAACTGATTTCGAGAGAAGTCAAAAAAGGCATTCCACAAGAGAAGATCGTGCTCGCCGGCTTCTCCCAGGGCGGCGCGATCGCGCTGCAGACTGCGTTGCGCCACCCGCAAAGGCTGGCAGGCGTGATGGCGCTTTCAACTTATTTGCCTTTGGGGGTGAAATTAGAGAAAGAAAGGGCAACCCAAAACAGCGACCTGCCCGTGTTCATGGCGCACGGGCAGTACGACACCATGATCGGCATGGACCGCGCGCTGCAATCGCGCGACGCGCTGGCCGCGCTGGGCTACCCGGTGGAATGGCATGAATACCCGATGCCGCACTCGGTCTGCCCGGCCGAGATCGCGGACATCGCCGCGTTCCTGCTCAGGATTCTCTGACCAGTTCGCGGAATCGCGCGATTTCGTAGTCCTCGCCGCGCTCGGCGAGGGCCTGCGGGATGTAAACATGCTGGCGCTCGCCGCGCGCGATTTCCAGATTCTGCGCGGGGGCGAACACGCCGGGCTTGAACACGATGCGCGCTTCGGCCGCCTCGCCGTTCTTCAGCAGCACGCCCTGCTCCGACACGCTTTTCACGCCGGCTACCGCGAAATTCGACAACTCGGGCGTCTTGGACAAGGTCTCGATGCCGACCCGCGCCTGCTGGCCGGTGGTCTTGTTGACGCGGCGCACCACGCCGAGCAGCCAGTTGCTGCCGCCCTCGGGCTGCAACCCGAGCAGCGCGCCCACGCGCAGCCAGTCGCCCTTCAGCTGCGGCACCACCGCGCCGAAACCACCCGCGCTCACATTCTCGACGATCCAGCTTTCCGAATGCTGATTGTCGAAATCGAGCGAATCGCCGCCGCCGAGCACGCTGATCACGCCGTCGTAGCCGTAAGTGATCGAGAGCCGCGATTTGACCGCGTGGCGCTGCGTCTTGCGCTCGGGCGACTGCGGCGACCAGTACATGTGCAGGTGGCGCATCACCTCCAGCGCGACGTGCGGCTCGTAGCTGCCGCCCAGGTTCAACTCGGGCGGAACGTGCCCGCCGACCATGACACGCTCGGCCAGATCGTGCACCTCGATGAGCGCGGCGCCGGCGCCGAAGCAGCGCAGGCCCGGGCGGGACTGCGGCGCGCGCGAGGCGCGCGCCGGCGTCATCGCCTGCGCGAGATCCGTCCAGAATACGAAGGCGGGCGCAGGCGCGCTGCCGATCACGAAGCGCGGCGCCAGCTCCCCGATGAGCCGTTCGGCCAGCTCGACCTCCAGCGGCAGCAGACCGTCGGGCGCGCTGGCGCTAAACATGGCCCCCTTCAGGAATTCCTGCTGCGGCGTGGAATCGCCGACAAAGCCCGCATACACCGTCACCTTCGACTGGGCAAGTTGCCGCGCTTCGGCGAACGCGTAGACGCTGTTGAATACGCCCCAGCTTGCCAAGTCGATCGGCCCGTAGCGCATGTGCATCCACTTGATCTGCTGCGCGAAGCTGCGCAGCGCGCGCGCGAGCAGCAGAGGCAGTTGCGCCCTAGCCGCGTCTACTCCCTTCGCGCCCTGGACGAACTGGTCCACCGAGCGGGCGTAGGCATAGCCAGCCTGCTTCCAGTAGCCGTGCAGCGCGGTCCACAGCCGGTTCTCTTGGAAGCGCGACGGCCGCGCGGCCGTAAAGTAGTCCTTCGACAGCTTGCGCACGTGCGGCTGGGCCTTGTCGTCCAGCATTAGCAGCAGCTGGATCCGGGTTTCGGACTTGAAGCCTTCGGCCGCCGTCACCGATTCGATCCAGTGCATCAGCTCATCGAGCGTCTTGACCGGGTCGTTCGCCGGCAGCGCATCGAGCAGGCGCTTTGCCTCCTTCGGGTCGGCAAGGGGGTGGTCCGGCTTGGCGCCGCCGAAAAGCTTCATCCTGGATTTCCTCCGCAAGGCGTGCATGATCCTACGTCCGGCTGGCTTTATCAATGCGTCCGGCCCCGGCAGAATAGGGTCTCCCCGGCACCCAACCCGCATCTTCCTTCATGCGCTACCTCATTGTCGACGAGTCGAGCGAGTTTCGCCACGCACTCGCGGGGATGCTGCGCGAGCGCTGGCCCGAAGCGCAGGTCGAGCAATGGGACCCCCGCCAGCGCGGGAACCCGGCAGGCACGCTGGTTGCGGGCCGTTACAGCGCAGTGTTGCTCGACTCGCAACCGGCCGGCGAGGATGGCATCGGCTGGGTGGCGGAAATTCGCAGGATTTCGCAAGCCCCGCCAGTCGTGCTGGTGGCCGACCATGGCGATACCCATGTCGCGATCCAGGCCATGAAGGCCGGCGCCGCCGATTTCCTGCGCAAGACCGGGCTCACGCCGGCGCGCCTTGCGCGCTCGCTGGAGGATGCGCTGCGCGAGCACGAGGTGCGGCGCCAGGAAAGCACCGGCACGCACTCGCCGTTCGCGCGCACGGTGCCGATCGAGCCGCACCGCATCGGCGCGCCGGTGCAGCCCGACGCGCTGTCGATCCCCGGCTACCGGATCCTGCGCATGATCGGCGAAGGCGGCATGGCGCAGGTCTACCTGGCCGAACGCGCGAGCGACGGCCTGCAGCTCGTGCTCAAAGTGCTCGATCCCGGCCTGCGCCGCAACGACACTTTCCTGCAACGCTTCGTGCGGGAATACAAGCTGATCGTGTCGCTCGAGAACGAGTACGTAGCGCGCATCCACGACCAGGGCTTTTCGGGGCAACAGCCGTACATCGCGATGGAATACCTGTCCGGCGGCACGCTCGCGGCGCGCATCCACGAAGGCATGAGCTCGCTAGCGGCGCTGCGCCTGACCTCGCAGATCGCCAAGGCGCTGGATGCGATCCACGTGCACGACATCGTGCACCGCGACCTCAAGCCGCAGAACATCATGTTCCGCGATAGCGGCCGGCCGGTGATCGTGGACTTCGGCCTGGCGAAGGACCTCGACTCGAATACCGACCTGACGCGGCACGGCCAGGTGATGGCCACACCGCGCTACATGAGCCCGGAGCAGTGCATGGGCAAACCCGCGGACGCCCGATCGGACCTGTACAGCCTCGGGGCGATCTTCTACGAGATGCTCTCCGGCCGGAAGCTGTTCGGCAGCGAGGGACCGGCGAGCCTGGTCTACCTGCACGTGCACGGCGAGATCCCGCGCCTGCCGCCGCGCCTGGCAGGCTACCAGACCATCATCGACCGGCTGCTCGCAAAACGGCCGGAACACCGGTTCCAGAGCGCGCGCGAGCTTTTCGCTACCATTGCGGTATGAGACAAGAATCCGGCGAGCAACAGTACCTCGCCCTGCTCGCGGAAATCCTCGAGCAGGGCGCCAAGAAAACCGACCGCACCGGCACCGGCACGCTGTCGGTGTTCGGCCGGCAATTGCGCTTCGGGCTCGCGGACAGCTTTCCGCTGCTCACCACCAAGAAGCTGCACCTGAAGTCGATCATCGTCGAACTGTTGTGGTTCCTGCGTGGCGATACCAATGTGAAATGGCTGCAGGAGCGCGGCGTCTCGATCTGGAACGAGTGGGCGGACGGCAACGGCGAGCTCGGGCCGGTCTACGGCTACCAGTGGCGCCACTGGCGCACGCCCGACGGACGCGAGATCGACCAGATCAGGCAGGTGATCGAGTCGTTGCGCGCCAAGCCCGATTCGCGCCGCCTCTTGGTGAGCGCGTGGAATCCGGCCGATGTAGACCGCATGGCCCTGCCGCCTTGCCATGCGCTGTTCCAGTTCTATGTCGCCGGCGGCAGCCTGTCCTGCCAGATGTACCAGAGGAGCGCGGACCTGTTCCTCGGCGTGCCGTTCAACATCGCCTCCTACGCGCTGCTCACGCTGATGGTGGCGCAGGTGACCGGCCTGAAGCCGGCCGAGTTCGTGCTCACACTGGGCGACGCCCACCTCTACCTCAACCACCTTGAGCAGGCGCGCGAGCAGCTCAGCCGCTCGCCGCGGCCGTTCCCGCGCATGAAGCTCAATCCCGCCGTAACGGACGTATTCGGCTTCGGCTACGAGGATTTCACGCTCGAAGGTTACGAGCCGCACGCGGCGATCAAGGCGCCGATCGCAGTGTAAAAAAATGGCCCGCCTTAGGGGGAAAGGACGGGCCGGGGGAAGAACAGAGAGGAGAAGCAGTTACTTCCCGATCAGCAGCTCCACCGAATAGAGGACGCCCGCAGCGACGAACGGGTAGACGAACATCTCTGAATAGCGGTTCCGGCTGCGGACCGAAACCCAACTGCGCGTGAGCCATGCGCACAGGCCGATCACCATAAACGCGAGCAGCGCGGCCAGGCCGCCGACGAGGCTGCGGCCGAACAGCTGGGCGAACCAGCCGCCGGGCGCGATCAGGTTGTAAACGGTGCCGCCGACCCCGACCATCACCAGCACGGCGATGGCGAACCCGGCCAGCCCCTGGAAGAAAACGCTGGTATCGCTGTGGTGCTTGAGCTTGACATGGTCCACGGCCGGCCTCAGGCGCGCTCGATCGCCGAGCCGTTGACGATGCGCACGCGGTCGCCGACAGCGAAAGGCGGCTGCGCCTTCTGCGACAGCGTCCGCACCGTGCCGTCATCCAGGCGCACGGTCACGCGCCAGGCGGTGTGCTTCTTAAGGTTCTTCTCGATCGCGTCGCCCGCGAAAGCGCCGCCCGCGGCGCCGCCGATGGTGAGGAGCGCCTTGGCGCCGCCCTCGCCGAACTGGTTGCCGACTACGCCGCCCGCTACGCCGCCCGCAACCGCGCCCAGACCGCTCGACTCGCCCTTGACCTGCACGGAGCGGATCGCCTCGATCACGCCGCAGTTGGCGCACTTGGCAGCCGCGCCAGGCTTGGTGTTCGCGCTCGGCAGCATACCGGTCAGCGCGGCCGCGCCGAGCAGGCTGAACAGCAGCACTGCCACGCCGGCGGCGATCAGTATCGGATGCGTCCTGCGCTGTTCCATGAGGGGCTCCAGGGTTGCTCTTTCACGATCTTTTGCAATCGTTGTGCCAGCACCGGAAAGACGCCCGCAGACAGCGGCTTAGGCCCGTGCCGTGATGGATTTCCACCAGCAAGAAGGGCAGAAAACGTCGCCCCGGGGCGACGCTTTCAAGCCAGTCTGTCCGAAGCGCCTGATGGCCCTGTGTTTGTCGCGTCGCCGCGCGGCGACGGTTTGAAGGTCGCCGGCTGCAATGCATGTCGATCGAGCAGGCGGTAGAACTCGGTCCGGTTGCGCCCGGCCAGGCGGGCCGCGCGGGTGACGTTGCCTTCGGTGATCTTGAGTATGCGCACCAGGTAGTCGCGCTCGAATGCGCGCCGCGCCTGGTCGAGCGGCGTGAGTTCGGGCACGGCCGCATCGAGCGCCTGGCGCACGAGCATTTCGGGAATCCAGTCGATCGAGGTCAGGGCGACGACCTGCTCGACGACATTGAGCAGCTGGCGCACATTGCCGGGCCAAGGCGCCGCGACCAGCAGGTCCATGGCTTCCGGCGAAAGCGCGAGCCGCGGCCGACGGTAATCACCCGCAAAGCGCGCGAGGCTGTGCGCGACCAGCAGCGGAATGTCCTCACGCCGCTCGGCGAGCGTGGGCATGGCGAGCCGGACCACGTTCAGGCGGTAGTACAGGTCCTCGCGGAACTCGCCGCCCGCGATCCGTTCCTCAAGGCGACGGTGGGTCGCGGAAATCACCCGCACGTCCACCGCCTCATCCTCGCTCGCGCCCACCTGGCGCACCCGCTTCTGCTCCAGCGCCCGCAACAGCTTGACCTGCAGCGCAAGCGGCATGTCGCCGATTTCATCCAGGAACAGCGTGCCGCCCTCGGCCGCCTGGAATAAGCCCTTGCGATCCTGGATGGCGCCGGTGAAGGCGCCCTTGCGGTGCCCGAACAGCTCCGCTTCAAGCAGACCCTCGGCGATCGCGCCGCAGTTCACC
>Ga0247727_10014017_pt1 | contig 13396 bp, 8 predicted proteins | sample WisWelCaveWW1625_FD_202498 | JGI IMG/M metagenome (GOLD analysis project Ga0247727, IMG submission 202498) | Biofilm microbial communities from Wishing Well Cave, Virginia, United States - WW16-25 | ecosystem: Environmental > Aquatic > Deep subsurface > Groundwater > Cave microbial mat | place... | reverse complement strand
TCCAACAACAATTACGCGTACCTGGGCGGCATGCGCGCAGCCTCCCAGATGCTCTCCTACGAGATCACGATGGGCATCTCCGTGATGGGCATCGTGCTGACTTATGGAAGCTTGAGCCTTCAGGATATCGTCCGCGCCCAAAGCGGGACATTTTTTGGCTGGCTTCCCGCCTGGGGCCTATTCGTCCAGCCGCTGGCCTTTTTTCTCTTCATGACGGCCGCGCTGGCCGAGACCAAACGCGTGCCCTTCGACCTGCCCGAGGGTGAGTCCGAGATCATCGGTTATTTTGTCGAGTACAGCGGCATGAAATTTGGCATGTTCTTCCTGACAGACCTCGTAGAAACGGTGCTCGTGGCCTGCCTGATGACCACGTTCTTTCTCGGAGGGTGGCAGGTTCCTTATCTGGGGCCGGATGGTTTTCATTTTCCCTGGGGGTCTTTCGTGCCCGTCGCACACGGTGTCGTCATCCTATTGGGCGTGTTTTCGTTCATGCTGAAAGTGGCTTTTTTTAACTGGCTTTTCATGCAGATCCGTTGGACCCTGCCGAGGTTCCGTTATGACCAGCTGATGCACCTGGGTTGGAAGATCCTTTTTCCTGCGTCCCTCGTGAACACGCTCGTGACGAGCCTTATCGTGGTGTGGAGGAGATAGCATGGCTGCCAGCGTGACGAAGATCCAACGAGCCAAACTCAGCGCCTGGGATAAGACCTACTTGCCTTCCCTTTTTCTGGGACTGGCCATCACGTCACGCCATTTTTTCCGTAATCTTTTTCTGCACCTGGCGCATACCGTCGGTTTTCTGCGAAGCGTACGGGCGTCCGTCACGTTCCAGTACCCGGAAGAACAGCGCCCGCTGTCCAAGCGCGCACGCACGCGGCACCGGCTTACCAAGAGGGAGGACGGCTCCCCCCGCTGTGTGGCTTGTATGATGTGCGAGACCATCTGCCCGGCACGCTGCATCAACATCGTGGCCATGGAAAATCCGGATCCCAACATCGAGAAGATGCCCAAGTCCTTCGATCTTGACCTGGGAATGTGTGTCTACTGCGGGTTTTGCGTCGAGGTGTGTCCGGAGGATGCTATCCGCATGGATACGCAGATACTCGACATCGCTTCTTACAGCCGCAAGGGGATGCAACTGGACATGCAGGAACTTCTTAGACCGAGTAAGTAGCGCGCTACTCGGTCTTCTCCTTGTTCATCATCTTGAACAGATAGGCGTCGGCTTCCTCAGCGCTCTCAAACACGGTCTCCTTCGGAAGCGCATTCACGATCTCGAACAAGCGCTTGACCTGGGGCTTCACATTGCAAAAGAGGATGTCCGAGTCTTTTTGCTTGAGGAATTTTTTCATCGTGAAAAGCACGCCCAGGCCGGCGCTTGAGATGTAATCGACGTTCGCCAGATCGAGGATGATGCCTTTCGTTTCCGGGGTCATCACCGGCTTGACCTTCTCCTGAAAATCCATATAGGTGTCGGAGTCGATGGGGCCTGAAGGCGTCACTGTATAAGTGCCCGGTTTATCGGGATGTTTATGGATCTTGATGTGCAGTACACTTCCCATGTGCGTCATTCTACCATGAGCCGGGTCGATTTGGTATACTGAGCGTTACCGATGCAGATAGAGGTCGAAGACAGCGCCAATTGCGGTGGGACCGGACAGTTTGTCTACCGTGAACTGGGCCCGATACGGCCCGTGCGGGCCATCCGGGCCGAAGAACGGGGCCGAGAGATCACGCTGGAAGTGACAGGCGTCGCAAAAGGCGGGGGCTGGGTCCAGGCGCGTGGCGTGAAGATAGCGGATTCCGGCGCCGGTTTTGCATTCCTTATCTTCGGAGGGGAATGGGGCATCCGCCTCAAGCCGGAGGGGTACGCGGCTGGCTGGGATTTTACCGACCCGAAACAATGGGGCGAGCCTTTCAAGATCTATGGGGAAGAAAAGGATATTATCTATGCGACTAGCGACTAGCGACCAGCGACGAGCGACCAGCGACCAACGACTAGTGACTGGCGTAAAAAGGTCGTGTTCTTTGTTCCTAGTCGCTAGTCTCTTGTCGCTGGTCTCCGGTCCCGTTTTCGCGGATGAGACCATCGTCACGCACGAAAGTGAACGCTATTATATGAAGGATGGTCAGGTTCTCAAGCTCGACAACCAGTTTGAGATGACCTACCATCTCGACCTCGACACAGACACCCTCACGCGCACGCGCGTCTATGACTTCCTGAATAAAAAGATCACGCCTGATGAGACTGTCTATCATATCGAGCGTCAGCTCCTTTCCCATCCGACCAACGCCGAGCGCTATGTCCTGAAACCCGTCCTACGGGCGGTGGGGCAGACGAGCGCGGACGCCGTCGAACTGCTTGTCATCGACGATCATTTCGTCCATGCAGTGCTCTCTTCTACGGACGAGATCGTTTTCTCTCGCGGCCGCCGCATCCGCTGATGAAAGCCGGCGCTCCGCGTCATCAAAAATATCTCTTTGTCTGCGAGAACACCCGGAACGACGGCGTCTGCTGCATGCCGGAAGGAGAGCGCATCCGTGAAGGCCTGAAGCAGTCGGTCCAAACACAGGGGCTCGCTTTGCGCATCCGCGTGAGCCGCTCGGGCTGTCTGGACCTCTGTGCGGATGGGCCGAACGTTCTTTTGATGCCTGACAACAAGTGGTTCCATCAAGTTTCATTAAAGGACCTGGACGACATCGTGCTTGAGGCACGGAAAGGACTTTTATGACCTGGATACGCGTGGGCGCGCTCTTGATGGCTGCGGGCGTCGTGCTGGGGGCGTTCGGCGCACATGGGTTAAAAGGTATGCTGGAACCGGCGCAGATGGAGGTTTTTAAAACGGCTGTTTTTTATCATTTAGTGAATGCATTGGGCCTTTTGGTCGTGGGGACGCTCAGCCTGCAAAGCCCCGGACGTTCCAGGCTTTTCCCCAGCGGATGTCTTTTGTCAGCCGGTATCGTTCTCTTCTCCGGCAGTCTATACCTCATCGCCGTCAACGGAATGACAAGCCTGGCGCTTCTGACGCCGGTCGGAGGCATCTGTCTCGCCGCCGGTTGGATCTTCCTTATTTTCTCTCTCTAATGTGGCGGTCTGCAGGCAAAGCCTCCGAGCTTCAGAAAGACTCAGCCAAAAGTGTCGAAATTACAGGTAAAAAACTGGCGATTTTCAACGTAGCCGGCAAATTCTACGCACTTGCCGATCACTGCATGCACCGCGGTGGGCCTTTGGGTCTGGGGCATGTCGAGGAGGGGCGCGTGACCTGCCCTTGGCATGCCTGGGAATTTGATGTGAAGACAGGGAACTGCCTGACCATGGAAGGCTCCAAGCAGGCGAGCTACCCTGTCAAGATCGAAAACGGGGAGATCTTCGTCGAGCTATAGGTAAGGGTCTTTTTGAAGAAGGTGATTTTGCACGTAATCCTTCACACCCTTGTCCACCGCCCGGAATTTCATCGCACAGCCCGCTGAACGCAATTTTGCCATGTCCGCTTCGGTGAAATACTGGTATTGGTTCTTTAGGGTGTCCGGCATGTCGATGTATTCGATGTTTTTTGGTTTCCCGCAGGCCGCAAAAATAGCTTCTGCCAGTTCATTCCAGCTCTGCGCTTTTCCCGAGCCAAGATTGAAGATGCCTTTTACCTTCGGATTCTGGTAGAACCAGATCATCGCCTCGACTGCGTCCTTCACATAGATAAAATCCCGCTTCTGCCCGCCGTCGGGATACTCCTTTTTGTAGGATTTGAACAGCCGGAGCTTGCCTTCCTTCACGACCTGCTCGAAGCCCTTTTGAGCGAGACTTCTCATGTGTCCCTTGTGGTACTCATTGGGCCCATAGACATTGAAATACCTGAAACCCGTTATCTTGGTGTCGTAACGCCGGTTGAGCGTCCAGATATCGAAGTCGAGTTTTGACTGTCCGTAAGGGTTCAGCGGTTTTAACCCGGGAGTGAGGTCGTCTGCGTCCGAGAAACCGAGGGAACCGTCACCGTAGGTCGCGGCGCTGGAGGCGTATTGAAGATAGACACCGTGTGAAACGCACCACTCGGCGATACGTTCGGAATAACCGCTGTTGTTTCGCTTGAGGTAGGCTTTGTCCATCTCGGTGGTGTCTGAGCAGGCGCCTAGGTGGAAGATGGCTGAGATCTTCCCGTCGAATTCCTTTTTCTCCAGCCGGCCGATGAATTCATCCGATTCCAGATAGATCTCAAACTGTCTTTTGCGGAGATTCTCCCATTTGGGGGCGTTCTTCGCTTTTTGGTCCACCAAGAGGAGGTCCTTCTTACCAAGGTGGTTCATTTTCCAGGCAAGGACACTGCCGATAAATCCAGCCGCTCCCGTGATAACAATCATGGTGTAAGTCCTATAACTCCTTTGTTATTAATAGGTTATAGAGTAATACGATTTTAATCAATAATTGAATAGTTTTAAATAATAATGTATACTTTTGATAAGGAGTACATAATCCTGTGTATACGAAGTATGCCCACTAAATATAGCTTTAAATTAAAGATAATCGCCGTGATTTTGTGCGGTGCTTTCCTTGCCCAAGAGCTACAAGCCGCGCCCGTGGTGTCCACGACTCCGGATGTTTTTACCCTCCAGCAAAGACTGCTTTCCGACCCAAGCACACTGGATACACCACTGGATTATTCTCAGCTTTCCGATATCCACAAGGGCTCGAATGGCACCCTCATCCTGCATATCCAGGACGCTCATTCTAACATGTCCGGTCAGCAAAATCTTGCGGGGACGCTCGATGAGTTGATGAAGAAATATGACATCCGCCTGGTCCTTTCCGAGGGCGGCCGCGGCGACTGTTCGCTTACGTCCATCAAGAAGATCGCCGGACCCGCGACCTGGAAGAGGGTCGCCAAGACCTTTCTTTTGAACGGTGAGATCCAGGGCGAGGAGTATCTGAACCTGACGTCTGAGCACCCGATGAAGATCGTCGGCATCGAAGACATGAAGCTCTACGGCAAGAGCCTGGACCAGTTTGCGGAGTTGGCAGATCGCCGCGAAAAAGCCATCACTCATATTCAGCGCATCGAGATAGCCATCGATAAATTAAAGAACCGTCTTTATCCCGCCTCGCTCAAGGGATACGAGGCCCTGAAAAAGAAGGACGCGGGTTTTGAAGCGACTTTCCCGAGATTTCTCCAGCTTCGTCAAGCAGCGGGCCTGCCGGATACCGGAGGCGAGCCGGCTAGGCTCTCGGCCGTCATCGAATCCGGGAAACAAATTAATTATGAACTGGCCAATTTAGAGCGAGCGGTGCTTTTGGATGAGCTGCACCAGAAAGGCAAGGGGGGCGAGTTGTCCGCCATGCTCGCTAAGGAGAAGGGGAGGTTGGGGAGCAAAGGGGCGCTTTATACTCACTTCAAAAGGACTTTTGATCTAGCGCGTGAGAATCACGTCGATGTCTCAAAGTTCACGAACCTGCAGGCGCACTTGACCCAGTTGCAGGCGTTTGCCGCCATCGACATGGACTTGTTCTTTACGGAATGGGAAGCGGGGGAAGCGGAACTTTACGCAAAAATGCTGGGTGAAGGAGACGCGGTCATCCTTCGCGGTATCGACCGTTTCCTGACGCAGTTGCGAGCGGCCCATGAGATACGTATGACCACGCCCGAACACGATTCGTTCAAGGCGAATGAGCCATCCTATCCGCTCTACGCAGTCGAAGGTTTCCTCAATCGCAAACTGGCTGAACAGGGCTACTTTGACGACCTCATCGGTGTGGATATGACTCTCGAGGAGGCGCGCCAAGCCATCGATGCCTTCTACGATTCTGTCAGCGAGCGCGACCTGGCCTTCATCCAGAACGCCGAGAAGGCGATGCAAGCCGACGGACAGAAGGTTGCCTTCCTTATCACGGGCGGTTACCACACAGAACATCTAAAACAGCTGATGAAAGAAAAGGGATTCGGCTATGTCGTCCTGACCCCGCTTGTTACCTCCGAGACGAACCAGAAAAAGTACGAGAAGCTCATCCTCAGCCAGAGAAAGACCGATACCCTCCGCGCGATGCTCGCCAGGACACCGGAGAACGTATTTCGTTTCGCGAAACTGATGGATGCGGTGGGCGGCACATCGAAGGTGGGGACTGCAGTTATGCGGGGAGCGCCCGCGGATACCCGTGTGAAAAAAGCCGGCGCGCGGCTGACTGTGAACAAACAGGCAACCGCGGTCAAAAAATCCGGCAGCTTATATGGCGCCATCGTGGTGGCCACAATAGGCATAACCATTTTTACAGTTTTGGCTGCTCCAGGGACCTTTTTGGGGGCGATCTCAAGCCCCTTGGTTTTCTACACAGTGCTTGCTCTCACACCGTTTTATGTCTTTAAAATTCTCTCACCGATACTGGCTCTCGTGTGGATCTGGTTTACGCCGTCACCCGTGCCTCCGGAAGCTTATTCTTTGGACGATCCTTCTCTGCCGACGGTCGTGGTGCAGATCCCCGTCAGGAATGAGCCGATGGACAAGGTAAAGATGACAGTCGAATCGGCGATGGCCCTGAGGTATCCCAAGGACAAACTGCGTATTCAGATCATCGACAACAGCACGGAATTTCCGGATGAACTGCAGCGCTACGCGGAGGACAATGGACTATTCTTTGTGCATCGCGACGGGACGCAGGGCTTCAAGGCGGGAAATCTGAACGTCGGCCGTCGCGACCCTTCCTTCAAAGGGGAGTTTGTCTTACTTTTGGACGCGGACTCCATGCTGGAGGAAGATGCGCTGCTCAAAGCGTTGCCGGAATTCCAGGATCCTAAACTGGGATACGCCCAATTCCAGATAGGCGTCTCGAACGAAGATCAAAGTCTGTTGACCAGAGTGCTCGGTTTCGAGCGGCTCGTTTACCACCGGATACAACAGTCAGGGGACCGGTACGGGTTTACCTTTTTCATGGGGCATAACGGACTGCTCCGAGTTTCGGCGCTCGACGAGGTAGGCGGATGGGAAGAGGTCGTGTCGGAAGATCTGGCCACAGGCGCCAATCTGCGTCTTGCCGGTTACGGCTCGAAATATTTGCCCCATGTGTATTCCACTGAGGAGGCACCCCAAACCTACTCACAGGCCATTAAGCAGAGGGTAAAATGGGCGTCGGGAACTACTCGTATCCTAGTGGAGAAAGCAGGGCGCATCCTCGCTTCGCGTAATCTGAAATGGTTCGAGAAGCTTGATTTTCTCAACCACGCCTCCTCCTACCTTTCTGTGGCGGTGGCGTTTGTCGCCGTCTTTTTATTCGTTCACTATCCCATTTCAGTTTCTTTGGGGGTTGTTGCGTTGGGATATTTGACGGCGTTTATGGTCGAGCCTTGGAGTTTCCGGCCTATCAGGAATTTTATACCCACCACGCTTATTTTCGCATCGTTGGTTCCCAGGATATCCCTGGCCGTTCTGGTGGGTCTTTTTAAAACCAATTTACAATTTAATGTGACAGCCAAGAACGCCTCGGGCACTTCTATAGTTCAAGGATTCAAGGAAAATTGGATAGGCATCGTGGCGGCTGCCATATACGCGACGTTATTGGTTGCGAGCGGCTCCAGCTGGCTTGCCATAGCAGAGACGTCATTTATGCCGGCGATCCTGTTCGTCAGCGCGGTCATGATGCCGTTCCTTGTGAGCACATTTGAAGCCGACAGGGCCACGCAGTCACTTCCGGCTGGCGCGCGGCTGACTTCGAACGCCGCGAAGGCTGTCGAAGAGATCGCCTTGGCACTTGAACAGCTCCAGGAATTCAGTCCGGGCGCGTTCCATGTGACCATCACGAATGCCAGAAACTTACAAGATATCCTGCGGAACGATTCGCTGCTCGGAGAGCAGGCGCTGGCTGACTCACTCAGCCTGATGTCCTCGCTCACGGTCCAAAAATATATCGAGAGGACCGGTATTACCGACCCTGGAAAGCTCGCCAATCTGCGCGCGGCACAGGAGCACTTCGACAGGGCCGCGGAGCTTGTAAGCGGGATTTCGGGCTCGCGGATTGGCCAAGATAAGCCCTACGGTTCGGTCAGAATGCCGAGACGACAACTTTCAGGCGCAAAGGACGTGGACGATCTTTTTAGTCAGATCGGCTACGGTTCCGATGAAACAGCCAAAGTATTTGGAGATGTCCGGGCCACAATCGATGGGGAGACGATCCGCGTTCTCATTATTCGGGGTACGATCAGCTACGGTTCTAACGTGGAGATCCTTGCGTTCAAGCCGCTAGGCGGCGGCTATTATTCGATCGTCGCCCATGCGGGCGCCAACTACCAGAACGGCATCATCTCGGAACCAAGCACGGCCACCCATGTGACGGGTAGGGGGTATATGCAGAAGACGATCACGCTCCTCCTTTTCAATCGCGTCATCTCCGCCTGGGAATCCGATGAACGGATCAGTTCCATGGCGGTCCGGATGTATGAGCGGATGAAACGAGACCCGCGCTTGCGTGTCAGCGACCGTAAGCACGGCGGCTACACCGTGACGCTCAATACGCCTATCGGCATCCGGAATATCCTGATAGCCGGTATTGGCCTGGCAGCCCTTCTGCCTTATGCGGCCGGCATACCGGGCCTTCTGACGCTTCTGGCTTTTGTGGCGTATCCGCTTTTGACCATCGGCTCGTTCTATTTTCCTTTCCAGGCCCTTCAGGCGCTTCTCGACCGTCCTGACGAAGAGCGTGGTTTGATCTCCTATGTGATGGATCTGGGTTTTAATCTCATCATGGCTGGGGTGTCCCTGGCGGGGTCCTTTCTTCTTGCACCGTATCTGTCGCCAGCCATCCTGTCCGCTTCCCTCTACACCACCTTCGCGGTGTTCATGGCCCATTCCTTTCTTACGGGCGTCGAGGCGTTGTTCCGGGACCGTCCTTGGTATGTATTGGCTGTATTCGGCCTTGGCGGCCTTGTGGTCTACGGCTTGGTCGCGTCGTTTGGGCTGAATCTCTTCTTTGTCGGGCAATTGCTGAGCACGCTGGGGCTCTCCTTGGAGACGGTCTATGGTTTGCTGACGGCCGCATTTGGTCTAGCCTCGGCTCAGGGCGTCTACCAGTTGGCAAAAGGGAGGAAGGACCCGTATTTCCTGATCTCTCTTCTGGCATGGGCCTACAGCTTCTTCTATTTCGGCTCGACCTTGGGCGGTCTTAACCTTTTGTTCATGAGCTCTGTTCCTACGATAGCCGTCTGGGTGATCGCCGGCATCTTTTTGCTCACCGCCTGGCAATATTCCTCGTGGTTCGCCTATCGAATCATCGAGATTCCTACGGAGATCCCCAGGCGGGTCCTTAGAAGGCTCGGGGGTTTTGGTGCCACCAACGAAGGTTCGCGGCTGGCAGATATTCAGAAAATCGAAGGCAATGCAAAAGTTCTCAGGGGCATCCTTTGGGATCAATTTGAAAGGGAGTTGAGGCAAATGAGAAGTTCCGAGGACCTACAAATACGCGCGCAACATCAGTCCGTGGGAGGACTCAGATATTTGAGTCATGGGGTGCAGGCGATCGTATTCAAGTCGGACAAGCATACAAACCTCGTGTTTAAGATGCATAAAGGGACGCAGAAGAGAGGCGATGACGAAATCGATTATAAAAATATTCAGGCTATTTTGGACCACATGAAGGCCCATCACCCTCAGCGGATAAAGAAAATAACCGTGGATGGGATCGAGCTCTACGACATTCCGGGCTTGGCTCCGTTTAACTTATTTGGGGATTTAATTGTCCAGCAAAAGGCGAATTCGCCCAAATGGTGGTTTTGGATGTTCGCTAAACGCGCAGAAGACGCGGTGGGCGCGGATCTGACAAGTGTCGGGCTAAAGCTCACCGATATCAATGAAGACAATTACATGACACTGCGCTGGAGATATGTGACGGTGGACCTTGGGGGGGTAAGGGTCGATAAATCGGAAACGCGTGCTGGCGCGCGGTTGACGAATCCAGCCGATGCGGATCTGAAAATTGTTACGCTGCCATCTTGGCCATCTCGTCTTCGTATGAAGCACCTTGAGGAAATATACGAAAAGGTGGGTACGGTTGATGTGGAGCTGTCATCGACTATGCGCGTGCATGCTGACAAAAGGACCATAGTAGATGGCGAAACCTTACGGGTCGTCATTTTAGAAGACCCCGAGGAAATGGGCGATATGGAGAATGCGTATATGATCGTCCTGAAAAAAATGAGCGGCAATGAATATGCCATCGTCGCTGATTCCACAGCGTATTTAAAGCGCGGCGTCATAACCGTGCCTACGACTGAGACTTTTGTCAGTGGTCAGGCCTACATGCAGAAGGCAATTACCTTTATGCTAGTGAGCGGAACGATCAAACGGTGGGAATCGAGCAGCTCTCTCTCCGACACAGCCATAAAAATGTATGAACGGATGAAAAAAGATCCGCGGCTACGAATCCGTGAAACGAAAGACAGCCGCTACGTGGTAACGGCTAATATACCGCTTCGAGGGAAGGCCCTTGCAATAGCTGCCGGGCTCGGCTTTTTGACGCTTTTTCCTCACCTTGCCGGGCTGACAGGCCTTTTGCCGTTTGTCGCTTTCATCTTTTACCCCATCGCTGTGGTATTTACCTGGGTCATGGTTTTTCAAGTCGCCCAAAGAGTCATTGAAACAGTCTTCCTGGGTTGGGGGGACGAGAGCTGGTCAGGAACTCTGTTGGATCTTGTGAAAGATTCCGTCCTCGCCCTGATAGCGTGGCAGAGTGCCGCATATTTAGCGACATTGGCGCAGCCTTCAATACTAGCCTTTTCTCTGCCTATGCTATTTACGGTCTTCATGTTTCAGGCGGCCTTGACCTTCATAGAAGGCCGTCTAAATAACAGGCCCATGAAAGTCTGGCTTTTTGTCGGAATTGGAGGATTCCTAATCTCTGTCCTGCCTGCTTGGTCCGGCTTGTTGGGGTTTCACATCGGGTTCTTGCTCAGCTCGTTTGGGTTGTCGTTCCAAGACATTTATGCGTTGCTTACCATCTCATTTGGTTGGGTACTGTTGCGGGCAATTCGGCTTCTTTACAATAAAACGCTTAGCTGGCCTTTGTTCATAACGGGAGGATTAGGGATCTTCATTTTTGGGGTATTTCTGGGGGGACTGTCTCTTATCCCGTTCTCATACATGGGCCCTCTCTTATATATCCATCTTTGGGCGGGATTGGCCTTGCTGGTCGCCTGGCAGCTATCCGGCTGGCTGATCTATCGCTTAATCGAAATACCTATTGATACTTTTTTCATTCCTGGCCGCATCTTCCAAAAAAGCTCCGGCGCGCGGGTAACGAATCCAGCCGATGCGGAAGTCGATTTTCCTAAGGGCTCTTCTTTGGAAGGGTCTGATGTGAAGGTCGCCTTTAGATTCAATGAAGGGAATCAAAAAGCTTGGGATATCTCTGTAGGACCCAAGGTGGATCCTAGTTCTCTCGCAAGGAAGCATGTTATCAACGTCAAAGTATCAGGCCAATTTGGCGGGCAGCAGATCGCGCAAGGGATCGCAAATACTCTGACGCGCGATGAATTCGAGGATTCGAACGCATATCCGGTCGCCATCAAGCGCATTGCCTCCGGATTGGGAGGGCCAAGGGGCGCGCGGCTGATTAGCCTGCATAAAATCGATCTTAGTAGAAACACGATGTTCGTGGTTGTGGCTGGACTCCTTGCCGTTATTTTACCCGTCTTGCTCTTTTTCTCCGGCATTCCGTTCGATCGAGCTGTCTATCTGGGCGGCTTGACTGCGGGCGTCGCTGCGGTGTTGATGGTGCTGGAGGGTCCGATCCACGAATTCTTCGGACATTTCGTGCCAGGCATGATATTGAACATCTTCTATCTGATCTTCCGTGGCAAACCTTATTATTTGATCCTACTCCCTCTTTACGACAGAACGTACAAGCTCCGGAACGAGAATGTGTGGCTGTTTTGGGATCGTTTTACCGCTATAGGCGGCCCGATGGTCGGATTGGCGTACAACGTGCTCCTGATTTTGGTGGGCATCTATCTCTGGCCCGGCTTCTCTTGGAATTTTCAGGAACTGATCGCCCTTTTCATCGTGGCCAACATGATCCTATGGATCTTCAGGAAAAAGACTGTAAATCCCGTGTTTGCTGTCGGCGCGGTTATTTCCTCTGCGGCGTTCATAGGGGCGCTCTATACCTGGCCTTTCGGGTACGGTCTTGATGTCTTTGTTCCGTTCATCGTGGATTATTTCGGGTTGGCTTCCGGTGCATGGCCGGGCCTCTCGATCGCGTTCATCGTCTCCGGACTCTTAGGCATGGTCCTGCACGCGATGTACGATCTCAATCCTCTCGCTGTTGGCTCCGACATGTGGCAATTCATACTGAATCCGCCGGGCTCGTTTTCGAAGGATCCGGACGATATGCTCAGTGATTACTACAAAGATCTGTCAAAGGGTTCGCGACTGACCACCCTAAAGGACCTTGGTCTAAACTTCAGCGTTGCGGTGCTCCACGATGTGAGCCATTTCGGAATGCGCGTGCTTATCACTGATTTCACTTCAGAGGATTCTGAACGAAAGAACCTGCTCGTATTCCAACGCCGATTCGGTTTCTTGTGGTACCGGCTTGTCGCCTACGCATCCATCTCTTTGGACGAGAACGGCGAGGTCAGCGCCCCGGTTCTCAACGTGTTGGAGGACGGCCGGGGCTTTATGCGCGAGGCCATCAAACTGCTTCTGACGAGCAATGAGATCAGCGTCTGGAACTCGAGCTCAGCGATGAGCCGCAGCGCCATCCAGATGTATGAGGCACTTAGAAATGACAAGACCCTGAGCGTGACAGGTTCAAAAGAAGAAGGATTCACGGTCACGCTTGCCGGCTCGAGGCTGAATCCAAATTCCGTGCCGTTTTACAGGACCGAAAGGGGTCTGCGGATCATTCGTCATGTGCTTTCTGTGGTCTTTGTTCTGGCTCCTCTTGTTCTGGGGATGTGGACGCTTTATGTGCACCACTTATGGATACCCATGCTGGACGCCGGCCTCCAACTGGCCTTGTGGCAGCAGATCTCTGTCCATGTTTTTGCGGCTCTCCCGGCTGTAATTTCTCTTCATCTGACGAGTGTCATCGCCGGCTATCTTGCGGGCTTCATATTCTATTCATTGATCAAAGCGTTTTACAGGGAAAATAAGTGGACCTTTTCGGGCGCGCTCTTAGCTGGTCTTTTGGTCAGCCTCCTGCTTGAGATCGTTTACCCGACAGGCGGGGTTATCGATTGGTACGACGTGATAGCCGGTATTCCGGGGGCCCTCTTGGGTGTCGGGGCGACCCAGCTCATCGATTTCTTCAACCCCAAACCCGACGACCACGGAACCGGCCGTGTTGCCGGCTCGCGGCTATTGAGAGACCGCGTTATGACCACCTTTATAGCGTGGACCACCGCTGTGAGTGCATTAGCCGGCGGAT
>Ga0247727_10014016_pt1 | contig 13400 bp, 12 predicted proteins | sample WisWelCaveWW1625_FD_202498 | JGI IMG/M metagenome (GOLD analysis project Ga0247727, IMG submission 202498) | Biofilm microbial communities from Wishing Well Cave, Virginia, United States - WW16-25 | ecosystem: Environmental > Aquatic > Deep subsurface > Groundwater > Cave microbial mat | place... | reverse complement strand
TGTGTGGCCAAAATAACATCCCCCTGCATACAGGCTTCTAAAGGAACGGATGTGTCATATCCTTGGTGATCTACAAAGCGAACAAATTTGGCCTCTTTGGTGGGAATAACAATTTTTGCAAATTCAATAAAAAGAGTACCGTTCCACATGTTATCAAAGTTAGACCAGCGGGTCACACAATGGAAATCACTTTTGATTGTAACCTTTGGCCATGCCAAAAAGTCTTCCCATGAAAAAACCAGATGCTTTTCTATGTAGCCATGAGCCTTAAGCTTCCAAGAAGAGGTTTTAAATTGTAAAGGAACTCCTTCGTGTAGCACAGGCCATTTTTCTGTATAACTTTGCCCGGGGGGTAAACGATCTGAAACTTCCGGCGGCACTTTTGACATGATAGACACCTAATCCTGTTTTTAACCAGTCTGTCAATATCACAAAAAAAATGCTAATTGAACTATCATGACCCAATCTGGGCGAGAAACCTTAGAAGTTGACATTCTATTTGTAGGGGCAGGTCCTTCAAATTTGTCTGCGGCGATATATTTGATGCAGTTAATTCAAAGACATAACGAGGCCTGCCAAAAGGAAGGAAAAAGTCCGATTGAAATCCCTTCGGTTGCGATGGTTGAAAAAGCAGCAGAGGTGGGTGCTCATCAAATGTCCGGGGCTGTCTTGAACCCTACTCCTCTCTCTGAACTCTTCCCAGATTTTTTGGCAAAAGGTTGCCCTGTAGAGTCTCCCGTTACAAAAGAAAGTGTCTATTTTCTGACTTCAAAAAGTGCATTCCGCTTTCCTCTCATCCCTCCCCAACTTCAAAATCACGGTAACTACGTGACCTCACTTTCCAAAGTCACCCGCTGGCTTGCAGAGCAGGCTTCTTCCCTTGGCATCAATATCTTTACAGGATTTGCAGCTACGGAAGTTCTCTATGAAGGGGATCATGTTGTTGGGGTTGCCACAGGAGATAAAGGGGTCGATGCAAAAGGAAATCGAAAGGAAAATTTTGAAGCGGGTGTCAACATCAAAGCCAAGTGCACAATTTTTGGCGAAGGCGTGCGCGGTTTCTTGGCAAAGACTTTGATTCCTAAACTGGGATTAGATCAAGGGAAGCACCCACAGACTTTTGAAACCGGTGTAAAGGAAATCTGGGAATGTCCGAAAGGTCGTGTAATGCCAGGAATGGTGGTTCACACCATGGGATATCCCCTTTCGCGCGATACAGTTGGAGGTTCTTTCATCTATGGCATGCAGAACAATCTGCTTGTGATTGGATTGGTGGTAAGCCTCAACTACAGAGACCCATTTCTAGAACCTTACAAAGAGCTTCAAAAACTAAAGCAGCATCCTCTTGTAACAAAATGGATTCAGGGAGGCAAACAAGTGGCTTACGGGGCCAAAGCCATCGCCTCTGGGGGATATTATGCTATCCCTCGGCTCTATTTCGATGGTGGAATGATTGTTGGTGAATCAGCACAGCTTTTGGACATGTCTTCCCTCAAAGGTATTCATGTTGGCATGAGGTCTGGAATGTTGGCTGCAAAAATGGTCTTTGAAAACTTAAAATCCAAAAACAATTTTTCAACGGAGAATCTTAAATCATATCAAGACGCTTTTTTTGCAAGCGAGGCAGGACACGATTTATATAAAGCTCGAAATTTTCACCAAGCTTTGTCAAAAGGAATCCCTTTTTCATTCTTTCATTTAGCCTTACAACAACTCACTGGAGGGCGCGGAATTTTCGATCCCATGTCTACCAAACTGGATCGAGATCATTATCAGACTGTGGAGAAACGGTATGGCCAAACGGACGCCGAAATTCCCAAGTTTGAGAAAATGGCCTATTCCGTTGACAAACTCACCTCGATTTTTAACGCTGGCACTCTTCATGACGAGAACCAAGTTGCCCATTTAAAAATCAGAAATTTTGACCAGTGTTATAACGAATGTGTTGAAACTTATCGTTTTCCTTGCAATCGATTTTGTCCCGCCAATGTTTATGAAATGTTAAACGAGAGTGGAAAATTCAGACTTCAAATCAACTTTACCAACTGTGTTCATTGTCAAACGTGTGATATCAAATGTCCCAAAGACAATATCCTTTGGACTCCCCCAGAAGGTGGTGGAGGACCAAAATATTCAATCTTATAGATTTTTTCTAACCTAATTCAGAAAAGTTGAATATTCTTTCATCCCAAGACATAGTACGTAAAAAAATGCCCGACCCCCCCAAACCCATCGAACAAAGCTATAAACCAGGCCTGGAAAATGTCCCCGTATGTCGGTCTAGTGTAGGATTTATCGATGGACTAAAAGGGATTCTCGAATACCGTTCGATTCGAGTTGAAGAACTTGCCAAGTATTCGAACTTTGAAGAAACCGCTTATCTCTTGCTTCAAGGAAAACTTCCTAATCCAGGAGAGCTCAGCACATTTGATTGGGGATTACGGCATCACCGAAGGCTTAAGTTCAAATTAATCGATCTCATTCGATGTTTACCAGAAGACGGGCACCCGATGCTTTCCATGCAGACGGCAGTTGCAGCTTTAGGAATGTTTTACCCCATGAAAAATGTCTCAGATCCGGAGGAAAATCACCACGCGATTTTGCGTCTGATTGCAAAAATGCCAACTATCATTGCGACGTTTCATCGGATTCGTACCAACCAAGAGCCTATTCTTCCTGACGATGAATTAAGCCACGCCGCAAATTTTCTGTATATGTTCAAGGGAACGAAGCCTACGGAACGTGAGGCTAAAATGCTCGACGTCTGTCTGGTCCTTCATGCTGAGCATACACTTAATGCTTCCACATTTAGTGCGCGCGTCACAGCTTCCACGCTTGCAGATCCTTATGCAGTCCTTTCATCTGCCATTGGAACGTTACGCGGCCCCTTGCACGGTGGAGCAAACGAAGAAGTGATTGAAATGCTCCATCAGATTGGTTCTGTGGATCGTGTTCGATCATTTATGGAAGAAAGAATTGCCAAAAAACAAAGGATTATGGGGCTAGGCCATCGGGTTTACAAAACCAAAGACCCTAGAGCCGTGATTCTTCAAAAATTAGCCAGAGAGCTTTTTCAAGGCAAGCAAGCCGACCCGCTTTTGGCCATTGCTGAAGAAGTGGAAAAGGTGGGCCTTGAATTGCTCTCAGCCAAAGGAATCTATCCTAACGTCGATTTCTATTCAGGCATTGTTTATAAAGATTTGGGAATTCCGGAAGATTTATATACCTGCCTGTTTGCTGCTGCACGAACCGCTGGGTGGCTTGCTCATTGGTTGGAACAACTGAAAGACAACCGATTGTACCGGCCTGAGCAGATTTATGAGGGAAAACACGACGAGCCTTACGTACCGATGGAAAAACGCTAAGCCACGGCCAAGGTTTTTTTGAGCTTCTCTTCGTATCTCTCCGCTTCCTGTTGTTTGGCCCACATGGAGGCATATTCGCCTTTCTTTCGCAATAGCTCAGCGTGAGTCCCCCGTTCGACGATTTCACCGCTCTTGAGCACCAAAATTTCATCTGCCTCAATAATCGTAGACAACCGATGAGCGATGACAAGTGTCGTACGATTCTTGGAAATCTGTGACAAAGAAGCTTGAATCTCTTTTTCTGTATGGGAATCCAGTGCTGAGGTAGCTTCGTCAAATAACAAGATTTTAGGATTTTTCAAGATGGTTCGAGCAATCGCAACTCTCTGTTTTTCCCCACCAGACAATTTTAAGCCGCGCTCACCCACAAGCGTCTCGTATTTCTTGGGCAAATGTTCAACAAAGTCATAAATCTTCGCTAACTTCGCGGCATGTTCTACGTCTTTGAAGCTCAACCCTGGATTTCCATAGTGGATGTTGTAACCAATCGTATCATTAAATAAAACGGTATCTTGAGGAACGACCCCGATTGCTTCTCTTAATGAATTTTGAGTTACATCTCTTACGTCTTGACCGTCCATACGGATGGCCCCAGTCGTTACATCATAAAAACGAAACAAGAGTCTGCAAAGGGTTGATTTCCCTCCTCCACTCGGGCCAACCACAGCAACTGTCTTCCCTGGAAGAACTTTAAAGCTGATATTTTTGAGGATTATTCGATCTGCATCGTATCCAAAATTAACGTGATCAAATTCAATTTCACCCTTTGAGACCACCAAAGGATTGGCTTGAGGCTTATCTTTCACTTGAGGAGCTGTTTCTAGCAATTCAAACATCTTGTCCATGTCAATTAAGCCTTGTTTCATTTCTCTGTAAACAAACCCGAGAAAGTTAAGTGGAAGGTAAAGTTGAATCAAAAACGTGTTTATCAAAACAAAATTTCCTGGGGTAAGATTTCCTTGAACAACTCCTTGGGCAGCTTTGAACATGACGAGGATCAATCCAATCGCAATGATGATCCCTTGACCTACATTGAGTAACGAAAGGGTCGCCTGACTTCTAATCGCTGCCTTTTCATAAGCAGCTAGGGCTGTATCAAATCGAAAAAACTCGTGAGGTTCATTCGAAAAATACTTGACGGTTTCGTAATTCAAAAGGCTGTCAATCGCTTTGGTGTTGGCCTCCGTATCCTTTTCATTCATTTCCTTTCGGTACTGCGTTCTCCATTCCGTGACCCATAAGGTGTAAACGATATAAAAAACAAGTGTAAAAAAAATGATTAGAGCAAACTCGACATTAAATTTGAACAACAGAACTCCTGTGACCAGAACGATCTCAAGGATCGTCGGCATGATATTAAAAGTCATGAAGTAAAGAACAAACTGAATACCTCGCGTTCCACGTTCGATAATCCTCGATAGACCACCGGTTTGCCGATCCAAATGAAAGGCAAGGGAAAGGGAATGCAAATGTTTGAACGTGTTGAGAGCAATCTCACGTTGAGCATGTTGAGCCACATTGGCAAAGAGAAAATCTCTGAGCTCGCCAAAAAACTGCGCGAGAACTCTAGCTCCTCCATATGCCAAAATTACCCCCAAAGGCACGACCAACAGACTTTTACTTAAGGAAAGGGCGTCGACGGCCTCTCCATATAAGAACGGGACATAGACATTAACGAGTTTGGCTAAAATCAAACTGAAGGAAGCAAGGCATACCCGTGCTCGGAGCTCAAACCTGCTTTTTGGCCATAGATAGCTGAGCAGAATCTTGATTGTTTGCCAATGGTTCTCGTCTTTCTCTTGGGGAAGAGGAGATCTTTCCTTGTCATCGTTAGGCATGAGAGGTCACACCTGGGGGTGTATGAATCCATCCATTTTCGTGATTTTCAATGTCGAATAGCTGACAGAACTTCACCCGATCCAAATTTTTGTGGGGAGTTCTCGTACCATTGGAGAGCTTGTGGCATTTGATTTTGAAGATCCCGAATCCTTGTCAATGTCCCAGGATGTGTAGACAAAAATTGAGGAGGGCTTCCCCCAGCGCTTTTTGCAAATCTCTGCCAAAACAAGACTGCCTCTCTTGGATCGTACCCAGCCCTTGCCATATACCGTAAACCATATTGATCTGCTTCACTTTCGTCGCCTCTACTGAAAGGTAAAATGATGCCAACAGCTGCTCCTGCCCCTAAAAGTCCCATTAAAGTATTTTTATATTTGATATTTCCTAAACTCACCTCAGCAAATGAAAGGCCCAAATTTATGAACATCTCACTGGTGATGCGTTTGCCAGCATGTCGCAAAGTTGCATGGGCAACTTCATGCCCCAAGACAACGGCCATACCCCCTTCACTTGCCATGGCTGGCAAAATTCCCGTGTAAACAGCGATCTTACCTCCAGGCATACACCAGGCATTCTGTTCCTTTGACTCGATCAGATTAAATTCCCATTTAAAATCCCGTTTTCCTGTCTGCCTTGAAATCTGAGTGGCTGTTCTTCTTAAAATCTCGTTAAGTTTAGGATCAGGGTTTATTTTGGATTTTGCTAAAACCTCTTTGTACCCCTGTTCACCCAACTGATTCTCGTATTCAGGACTAGTTAAAATGAGTGCAGACTTTCCTGTCTCTGGGATTTGAACACATCCCCACAAGGGGACCAAGAAGGCGCTTAAAATTCCTAAGATCTTATGAGAATTCATAAAAAAATACTCCATAATCTTTTTATAGAAATGATGGAGTATTTTCCTTAAAAAAAGTCTATTTCTTGCTCAGTTTTAAGCTCTGTTCAAGAATTCTCTGACCTCCGGAAGAATAAGTGTAATAGACACTGCTATCCATCTTTTCCCCCTGGACCTTAAACAACCAGAGCCCTGATTTATCAATTCCATCCGGAAGGTCCTTCTTGATTTCACAAGGTTTCTTGGTTGCGTTTACCGTACAGCTTGAGAACTTATACGCGAAAATATTATCGGTGGTGGTCAAATTGGCTTGTTTCCTCACCCATTCTGGAATGTCATTAAAAGAAACCAATTTGGCTGTCACCGTAATCTTTCCATCATCCCACGTATACTGGTCTCCATGAATTTTCCAATTCTCCTTGTCACTTCCCACGGTGCTCGTCCCAACCAACTCCGTGCCAGCTTTTGAAAAATGAATTGTAACAGGAGTTCCGGTCGTTCCCTGGGTGGGGCTTCCGCCTCCTTTTTCGTCCTTTAGATTTTTAGTAATCGAACCAGTCCAATTCCCTGCCAAGAGATTTGGATCAGGAGCTGCCCCAGCAATTCCGACAGCTAGGATAATCAATAAAGCTAGTAAATATTTCATAAATGAATCCTCCTTAAAATTTCCTTTTTGTTAATACCCTTTAAACTGTGTTGTCAAAGTTATTTAAAATAGGGAATATAAACGAAAGAATTGTTTGATTATGTATTCGTTTTATTGATATACTGTATACATGAATAAGAACGCATTAAAACAGTATACTATTCGGAACATTCCCAGCCACGTCGATCGTATTCTAAAGAGGAGAGCAAAGGAAGTGGGAAAGAGTTTCAATCAAGTCGCTTTGGAAGCCATTATTACAGGGGCGGGAGAGAATTTGAGGCCCAAGAGAGATTTTAGTGAAGTCATTGGCTCTCTGACTCAAGATGAAGCATTAAGGATAGAAGAGGAGATCCGACTTCAACACCAAGTTGATCTAAAGCTTTGGAAATGAAAATCGCTATTGATTCCAATCGTTATACCGATTTCTGCCGAGGTATCACAGAAGTGGTAGAGGTGTTCGAGAATGCCAGCGAGATTTATGTTCCTCTCATTGTGCTCGCCGAGCAACGTGCTGGTTTCGCTTATGGGGCGCATCGCGAAAAAAATGAGAGGGTCCTGACCAAGTTTCTCAACAACGAAGGAATTTTAGTTTTACCGCCTGATGAACAGACAACGTTCTTTTATGCAGATCTTTATTTCTATCTGAGAAAAAAAGGGAAGCCGATTCCTACGAACGATCTTTGGATCGCCGCCTTGGTTGTTCAACACAATTTGGTTCTTTTCGACCGCGATTCTGACTTCGATCACCTCCCTCAACTCGCGCGCCTACGTATGTAATATGTAATAAGTATCAAGAGCCATGGATCGTAAAACTTTAAAGAACAATATTTATGAATACTCCCAAGATCAGAATCGATCGTGTTGAAAAAACTTTTTCACTGAATGGTCATTCTTCAAAAGTGATTGATGATTTCTCTATCGATATTTCTCATTCTGAATTTGTCTCCCTTTTGGGGCCATCTGGCTGTGGAAAGTCTACTCTTTTAAATATGGTGGCTGGATTCTTTCTTCCAACGACGGGTCAGATTTCCATGGATGGCCACCAAGTACAATCACCTAGCGTGGAGCGTGGGGTCGTCTTTCAACAATTTGCCCTCTTCCCTTGGCTCACATGCCTTGAAAACGTGTCGTTTGGACTCCGTTTCCAATCTTTGCCTGCAAAGGAAATACTCGATCGAGCGAGAGTTCATTTAGATCTTGTGGGTCTCTTATCCCATGAAAAAAAGTTTCCTAATCAGCTGTCAGGAGGAATGAAGCAACGTTTAGCTATTGCAAGAGCTCTGGCGCCCTCACCTTCCGTGCTTTTAATGGACGAGCCGTTTGGTTCTCTAGATGCTCAAACAAGAGAAACGATGCAGGATGAACTTTTGCGGATCCAGAAAATGGTCCCTAAAACCATCCTTTTTGTGACCCACAGTGTTTCAGAGGCCGTCTATTTGGCTGATCGAATCGTGGTCATGACTGCTTCTCCTGGAACAATCAAGGAGGTGATCTCTGTTGATATTCCAAGGCCAAGGGATCGCTATTCCAATGTGTTTGCCCAACTTTCGAGTCAGATCGAAAAAATATTAAGAGAGGAAGTAAAAAAGGTTTCCAATGCTTAGCCACAAGACGGTTCGATGGATTCCGCTGATTCTGTTGCTTTTGATGTGGGCTTTCTTTTCAAGAGTGAATCAGACATTTCATCTGTTCAACCCGATTCTTTTACCTTCTCCTACAGATGTTTTTGTTGAATTGTGGAACCTCTTTAAAACTGGGAAATTGGTCGACCATATCCAAGCTTCTTTGATTCGTGTCATTCTCGGTTTTTTACTTGGTGCTGGACTCGGATTATTTTCTGGCTTGCTCGCTGGGGCTTTTCGACCGGTTCAAGACATGGTTGAGCCCATTGTGGAACTTTTGCGGCCTATCCCACCACTAGCGCTGCTACCCATGATGGTGCTTTGGTTTGGCATTGCAGAAACTTCTAAAGTGATCTTCATTGGGTATACTTCCTTTTTTCCGGTGTTTATCACTACGATGGAAGGAATCAAAAACGTGGATCCCCTTCTTATCCGCGCGGCTTTGACGTTAGGAGCTTCGCGAAAAGATCTTTTTTGGAAAGTGATGATTCCTGCTTCTTTTCCACAGATCATCACAGGTCTAAGATTATCTATAGGCCTTTCCTTTTTTGTGATTGTAGCTGCTGAATTTGTAGCAGCAGATCGGGGATTAGGATTCTTGATCAACGATGGGAGAAATTTTTTTTTAATGCCTCAAATGATGGGAGCGGCTATCGTCATCGGGATTTTGGGATATTCAATAAATACTTTGGTCAAAAAAATGGAACGCAGGCTCTTACAGTGGCGGGAGGATCAATGAGATGGGGATGGTTGCTCTTTCTACTTGGCCATTTATGTTCCCCCTTCTCTCCTTTGGCAGCCACACTAGAGAATCCTGATTTCGATTTTTATGTGACCCGTGACCCGCAAATTTCTGCTCAGGTCGCTTTAGCGCAAGGGGCTGGCTTTTTCAAAGAGGAAGGAATCTTTCCAAAACTTCATTGGATCGTTTCCACACCAGAGCTCCCCAATATGGTAGCAGCCGGTGGAGTTGACGTGTTTACTTTTGAACAAACCCGATTGGCTATCATGAGGGGGGCCAACCTTGAAATCCTATGGATATGCACCCTTGCTGAAATTGGAGGAACACAACAATTTCTGTTGGGACCTAAAACCAAGATTGCCTCTCCTAAGGATTTAGAAAAATTGAAGATCGGCCTCCAAACTGGAGGTTCGGTGACTCTTGCGATTCAATCCATGGCCAAGAATCATGGTGTTGATTTTCGAAAATTGACATTTGTTAACATGTCTCCTCCTGATCAAATCCCCGCCCTTGCCAGAGGAGATGTTGATGCGATTGCAACATGGGAGCCTTGGGCCTCCAAAGCAAAAAAGCTTGATGCAAAGCTTTACTTCAGTGGTGCCAAATCCTATGTTGGCGGCAAGGAAGAAGATGTTTCATACTTGAGGTATTACTCTGGGATTGGCGCAACCAAAAAGTTTGTTGAAAGACATCCGCGTACTTTACGAAAACTATTGAGAGCTATCCAAAAAGCTACAGAAATGATTCAGACAAATGTGGAAAAGGCTCTTCCGATTTTAAGCACTGAACTTCGAATGCCTATTGAAGATTTAAGAGAGGTCATGAAACTCAACCATTATACGAACGAAATGGATTCTCAAGTTATGCAAGCTGGAGAAAGATTGATCCCCATGCTTTTGGAATTGAAAAAACTTCCTCATACAATTGAAACACAAGGTTTATATTATTTGAATTTGAAGGACACGCGACTGGACCCTTAACGGGGACACGTACGAATTGCAGTCGTGACCTCTTCTGATTCGTAATTCGTACATGTCCCCTGTTAAGTCCAAAGAGAAACTCTTTTTTTCAAAACCTCCGCAATCATCGCTTGAATTTGCTGCCTCACGTTTTCGGACAATAAGTTTCGACCCGCCAAAATCGTTCATAAAGAAAGTCAAAGGCAGGCCGAACTCTTTCGATGATCGATTCGTCTAGCCCAAACTCATCCACCTCTTCTGAATAAAGAAGTTGGGGAATATCCATCAGTCCCCATATTTTTCGAAGGGCACTGTAAAAGCCTTCTGTCTCACCCATCGGCTGTTGAATCTTTTTTCCTGCTAAGAACAATCTTGTCCCCTTGTTCATTGCGCTGTTTCCGTCACGAGATGAATGGAATGGCGCTTTTCCCTCGCTAAAAACTTTTTCAACGCCTCTTTAGAATTATAGCGAGCCTTGAACCCTAGTTCTCTTTGCGCCTTTTCTCCATCCGCCACCCATACATATCTCAAGAAATCCAAAAATATGGGAGGAAACTCAAACATCTTGAGGTAGCCCCTTGGGTTTGACCAGGTCTAAAACCACGATGTGATCAAATCTACGCTTCAAGGGCGAACGTAAAACTAGATTTCCAATGGAGCCGCACGGACCCGTGAGTAAAATTCTACCGAATGTGTTTTGGGAAGACATGAAAAGAAGATGCGTTAAGCGTCTGACTTTCGAATGTCAAGCTAAATCCCTTAATTATTTGACCTTTTGGAGGTAGGAAGATATCTTTTGAAAGCATGGATGGAGAGGTGAAATCGCTACAGGAACGCCGCCCCATTCATCTTCTTCCAGAATCCACTGTTCTTAAGATCGCGGCAGGAGAAATTGTCGAACGTCCTTGCTCGATTGTCAAAGAGTTAATTGAGAATTCTATTGATGCAGGTGCTACCTGTATTGAAGTTCGTATATCAGGAGGAGGAACGAGGTCCATTGTGGTCACTGATGACGGGTGTGGCATTCCAGCCAACGAAGTCCAAATGGCACTGAAACGCCATGCAACCTCAAAACTGGAAAAGGAAACAGATCTTTGCAACATCATGACTTTAGGGTTTCGTGGTGAAGCTTTGGCAAGTATTTCCGCCGTCTCTCAGTTAGATTTACTTACACGACCCCTTGATTCGTCTTCTGGAATGAGGGTAAAAGCAGAAGGGGGAGAAATTCGCAATTGCGAACCTTACGGCATGCCTTCAGGTACGACGGTTTCTGTGTCCAATCTTTTTTATAACGTCCCGGCTCGGAAAAAATTTCTAAAATCCAAAGCCACAGAAATGGGACATATTGAAAGAATCCTTCGAAAGATTGCGCTCTCTGAAATTCATAGAACTTTTCTCCTTGAAAACGAAGGAGAGATTATCTTGCATGTTCCTTCGGCCAGTCATCTTTTGGATCGAATTAAACAATTGTATAGCAGAGAAACGTATGCTCATCTCATTCCATTTTCCACGATAGATGGTGTTGCCAAAGTCACAGGATTTATTTCAAACTCCCACTTAAATTTTGCAAAACCGTCTGAAATATGGCTGTTTGTCAATGGGCGGCCGATTCAAGATCGTATGCTTCAAAGTGCTGTGCTTGAAGGGTATCGAACGGCTTTGATGGAACGTAGATATCCATTTGCGGTGGTAAGGCTTGAAGTCCCAATAAGCAGTGTGGACGTCAATGTACACCCTGCGAAAGCAGAAGTTCGGTTTCAAAATGGCCAGCCCATCTTTATGCTGGTTTCAAATGCCATTGCAGGAGCATTGCGTGGAGAAAACCGAGTTTTGCCTGCCTTAAAAGCTCCTGTTGCAGCCAAAGAATACGGAGACCCATCTATTTCAAAAGAAGACTCGTTTTCACCTGACATATCTGAACCAATCCCATTTCTTGCGAGAGAAGCTCCCATTCCCTATACCTCTACCCCTCCCCTATCTTTTGAAGAAAGGAAAATTGAATTCAGCGCTCTTGAATACTTAGGAACATTGGATAATACATATTTGTTCTGTCGTTCTCCTGGGGCCATGTATGTCATTGACCAACATGCTGCCCATGAAAGGGTTCAATTTGAAAAGTTGAGAAAACGAGAGGATGCCCTTTCGCCCACTTCTCAAAAATTGCTGGTTCCATTAACGATGGAAGTCTCTCAACAAAGGGAAGTGATTCTAAACTCAATTTTGCCATGGCTCACCCATTCTGGATTTCAACTCGAATCTTTTGGAAGGCGAACCTTTGTCATTCGAGCTGTTCCAACTATTTTGGGAAATCAGGACCCTAGGATCATGCTCATGGATCTTGCAGACAATTTTTTGGCAGATGAAAAAGGGATTGCGTTTCGCGATCGGTTAGACCAGATCCAGAGTAGGATCGCTTGCCATAGCGCCGTACGAGCGCATGACCCTTTGAGCCCAGAGAAAGTTCGGGCATTATTGGAGCAAATGGATCAAGTGGATTTAGCTACAAACTGCCCTCATGGCCGTCCAACTTATCTTCGATTTACGATCTCTGATTTCGAGCGTTTATTTGGTCGTAAATAAATGGCAGCAAAAGAATTATGGCCATGCCAAATAAATATCATCAAATTCTGGCACTGGTAGGCCCCACAGCCTCCGGAAAGACCCGCCTTGCATTATCTATCGCCCAGCATTTTCCCGTCGAAATCGTCAATGCCGATAGCTTACAGCTTTTTCGACACTTAAACATTGGAACTGCAAAACCTACAGTTGATGAAAGAATCGCCCTTGTTCACAACACACTCCATCATCTGCCATCCCATCTACCATATCATCTAATAGACGTGCTCGATCCATCCGAGGAAATGAATGCAGCGTGGTATTCAAGACAGGCTCATAAAATAATGGATAATATCTTTTCTCGAAAGCGTATCCCTCTTTTGGTGGGAGGCGCAGGCTTTTATCTAAGAGCTTTGGAACATCCTCCTTTAGACGAGGAAGGTTACAAAAACGAGAAAATCCAAGAAGGGAGCTATGAATTGATTCAAAAAGAAGATCCAGAGGCAGCCAAATGGATTCATGAGAATGATCGATATCGCATTGCGAGAGCCACGGCTTTATTAAAGAAAGGAATACGCCCCAGTGAGTTGTGGAAACAAACCCTTGCAACACAAGCCCATTTTAAAATCCAGTGGATTGGCCTTTATGTGGAAAGACAAAAGCTTTGTAAACAAATTGATAGTCGAGTGGATTGGATGTTTGACCATGGCCTTTTGGAAGAAACAGAGGAGGTAAGACAGCAATTTCCTCAATCCGCTCTACGACTAAAAAAGACCATTGGATATCGGCAATGTTTAGAGATCCTGGATCACAAAGCAGATCGAAGTCAAAAGATC
>Ga0247727_10014015_pt1 | contig 13400 bp, 14 predicted proteins | sample WisWelCaveWW1625_FD_202498 | JGI IMG/M metagenome (GOLD analysis project Ga0247727, IMG submission 202498) | Biofilm microbial communities from Wishing Well Cave, Virginia, United States - WW16-25 | ecosystem: Environmental > Aquatic > Deep subsurface > Groundwater > Cave microbial mat | place... | reverse complement strand
TCGACGTGCTCGTAACCTTTGATAATCCTCCGGGACTTTTGAAATTCATCGAATTAGAAGATTATCTGACCGATCTTTTAGGGATTAAGGTAGACTTGGTCATGAAGGATGCGCTCAAGCCCGCAATCGGCAAATTTATTCTTAACGAAGTGGTAGCCGTATGACACCGGAGCGCACATAGCAGGATTATCTCTGCGATATTCTTGATGCTATCGAAAAGATAGCCCAATTTATTCTTTGAAAGAAGATGTGACTAATCGGTGTATGCAGTTTTATCTCTCCGTAAAGTTACCCACTTTCAAATTGCATTTCCCGCCATTTTTGCTTATTTTCAGATAAGACAAGTTCGGATTGCAAAATAAAGGAGCTTCACTGTGCCTCAACTTATGATCAGCATCTCGGGCGTGCGCGGTGTCATTGGCGAAGGCCTCTCGCCGGAGGTGGTGGTTGCTTTCGCGCAAGCTTATGGAACTTTTTGTCAAGGCGGCCGCATTGTGCTCGGCCGCGATTCGCGCGTTTCCGGGCCGATGCTGCATCACGCGGCAACGGCCGGGTTGCTTGCCGTTGGCTGTGACGTGATCGACGTCGGTATCGCGCCGACGCCGACGGTGAAGATCGCGACTCACAATTTGCACGCGGCCGGCGGCTTGATTATCACGGCGAGCCACAATCCGGTGATGTGGAACGGGTTGAAATTGCTCGCCAACGACGGTTTGTTTTTGGATGAGGCGCAAGGCAATCAAGTTTTAACGATTCGCGATGCCGGAACGGCTATGCTCAAAGCTTGGGATGGCCTCGGCAAAACGAGCTCTTATGAAAATGCCATCGATGATCATCTCGCCACGATTTATGCGCTGCCGTTTATCGATGTCGAAAAAATTCGCCGAAAAAAATTTCGCGTCGCCGCCGATTGCGTCAATGGCGCGGGCGGCGCGATTCTCAGAAAACTGCTGGAACAATTCGGCTGCGATTTTGTTCTTTTAAATGAAGCGCCGACCGGACGCTTCACGCACAACCCCGAGCCGACGCCGGAAAATTTAGGCGAATTGTGCGAAGGCATAAAGCAGCATCGCGCGCACGCCGGCCTGGCGGTTGATCCGGATGCGGATCGCCTCGCGCTCGTTTCTGAGAAAGGCCTGCCGCTCGGTGAAGAATATACGCTGGCCCTTGCCGCGGCATTTCTGTTGAAAAAGCGTCAAGGCAAAGTTGTGGTGAATTTGTCGACCTCGATGGTGATCGATGATCTCGCCGCGCAAAACGGCTGCACAGTCGAGCGCACGAAAGTCGGCGAAATTCATGTCGCCAAACACATGCGCGAAGTCGGCGCGGTGATTGGCGGCGAAGGCAACGGCGGCGTGATTATTCCCGACGTGCATCTTGGCCGCGATGCGATGGTCGGCGTGGCGATGACGCTGCAGCATCTCGCGGAGTTCGGCGGACCGTTGAGCGAGTTGAATGCTTCGTTGCCGCAATACGTGATGCGGCGCCGCAAAGTCGAGTTAAGCAGCGGTCTTGAGCCGAAACAGGTGCTGCAAAAAATTTTGCAGAAATATCAGCACGAAAATCTCAATGCGGTCGACGGCATCAAAATCTTGCGCGACAAATCGTGGGTGCAAGTGCGCGCGTCGAATACCGAGCCGATTTTGCGGATCATGGCGGAAGCGTCGAATGCGGCGATAGCGGAAAAGTATTGTGAGGAATTGGCGGCAGTTGTTGGTGCATAAAATTTGTTTTAAGATGATACTCCGAATTGACGATTGGACGAATTGCTTGCATGAAACCGAAAGTTTATATTGAAACCAGCACGATCAGCTACCTGATTGCTCGTCCGAGCAGGGATTTGGTGATCGCTGCCAATCAGCAGGTCACTCGCGAATGGTGGAATATGCGGCGCGCTCTCTTTGATCTGTACATTTCGCAGGTGGTCATTGACGAAGCAAACGCCGGTGATCAAGAAGCCGCGCAACAACGTTTGGAGGCAATGCAGGGAATTCTATTGCTCGAATTAAAAACCGAAGCGTTGGATTTGGCAAGCGAGTTCATTCGATCAAAAGCTTTGCCTAAAAAAGCTTCTCAGGACGCCTTGCACATAGCGATTGCCGCCGTTTATGGTTTGGATTATCTCTTAACGTGGAACTGCAAGCACATCGCCAATGCCGTGATACAAAAAAGTATTGCAAGAATTGTCGCTGAACAAGGCTATGAGCTTCCAACAATTTGTACACCTCACGAACTTCTTGGAGAATAACTATGTGGACCGACCCGATTGTAGACGAATTGCACAAAATCCGTTTGGCGCATGTTGAAAAATTTGATTACGACTTGCGCGCGGTTTTTAACGATTTAAAGAAGCATGAGAAAAAAAATCGTGACCGCGTCGTTTCACCGCCAATCAAGCGGCGGCTGCCGATGGTAAAAACCTCAGAATTCGGGAAGGTTAGGCAAGGCAGAACGAAATCAACCGAATACACGGGAGCGCTATAAAGCCGAAAATTTCGCAGACAGCATCAAAATCCTGCGCGACAAATCACGGGGCAAGTGCGCGCGTCGAATACCGAACCGATTTTAACGTTTATCGTAATGCAAGTATTGTGGCAAACAACCGTGTTGTGTTCAATATCAAGGGCAATCAGTATCGTTTGGTGGTTGCCATTCAGTATCAGTATGGCATTGTCTACATTCGCTTTGTTGGAACTCACGCGGAATACGACAAGATAGATGCTGCCACAATTTAGCAGGAGATTTGATCATGAGTATTCGACCCATCAAAACCGAAGCCGATTATCAAGCGGCGCTGGAAGAAATCGAGCGCCTGTTTGACGCCGCCCCCAATACGCCAAATGGAGATCGTTTGGAAGTGTTGACCACTCTGGTCGAAGCTTACGAGGAGCAAAAGTATCATATTCCTTTGCCGGACCCAATTGAGGCCATTCTGTATCATCTTGAGAGCCGCGGTTTGTCTCGCGCCGATTTGGCGCCATACGTTGGCAACGACGCAGTTGTTGACGAAGTGATAATCCGCAGACGCGCTTTGTCGATTGATATGATACGCCGTTTGCATTCCGGACTTGGGATTGCAGCAGAGATTCTCATTCAACCTTATGCGCTACTCAAATTTGCTGCGTAACTCTATTTGGAAAGAAAAAATATCACCTCACTAATGTTAGAATTAACCGACCGCGTATTAGAGTATTTAGCGCGCCAGCCCAATCGGCAATACAAAGCCAAGGAATTGGCGCGGGCGCTGCGTGTGGCCCCGACGCGCTATCGCGAGTTTCGCGATTTTGTTAAAGCGCTGGGACGCGAGGGCAAAATCACTAAACACGCGCGCAATCATTACGGCCACGCGCAACAAGCCTCGACGCTCGTCGGCGCGCTGCATGTTAAGTCGCAAGGTTACGCCTTTCTCATCGTCGGCGAAGGGCAGGAAGACGTGTTCATTTCGCAAAAAAATATGAGCACGGCGCTGAACCGCGACACAGTGCGCGTTCAGCTTTTTGCGCGCTCCGAGGGGCGCCGCTCCGAAGGCCGCGTCGTCGAGGTCGTCAAACGCTCGCGGCAGAATATCGTCGGGACGCTGCGGCAAGGCAAGCATTATTATTTCGTCAAGCCGGACGATATGAAATTGCTGCTGGACATTTATATCCCCGCCGAGTTTCTGGAGGGCGCGCGACCGGGGCAAAAAGTGGCGGCGGCGATTGACAGTTGGGATGATCCGTCGCAAAATCCCGAGGGCCGCGTCGTCAAAGTGCTCGGTTTTCCGGATGAAGCCGGCGTCGATGTTCTTTCCGTAGCGTTTGCCTTCGATCTGCCGGCGGATTTTCCTGCCGAGGTTGAACAAGCCGCGGAAGAGCTGCGACTCAACATCACGCCGGAGCTGGCGCAACAACGTCTCGATCTGCGCGACGAATTGATTTTTACGATCGATCCGGAAGATGCGAAGGACTTCGATGATGCGGTGAATTTGCGCCATCTTGAAAATGGCAATTATGAGCTGGGGGTGCACATTGCCGACGTCAGTCATTATGTGAAAGAAGGCTCGACGATCGATCGCGAAGCGTTGGCGCGCGGCACCTCGGTTTATTTGGTCGATCGCGTGGTGCCGATGCTGCCGGAAAAATTGAGCAACGATTTATGCAGCTTGAAGCCGCACACCGACCGGCTTACCTATTCCTGCCTCATGGAATTGACGCCGAAAGGCGAGGTGGTGAATCATCGCATTGCCGAGACGATCATTCACAGCAAGCGGCGGTTCAATTACGAAGAAGCGCAAAAAATTCTCGCCGGCGAAAAAAGCTCGGCGGATACGGCGGGCACGGATGACGAAAAAAAGTTGAGCGCGAAGCTCGACGCGGCGCTGAGGGAAATGAACGACCTCGCGCACGTTTTGACGCGCAAACGCCTGCGCAACGGCAGCCTCGATTTTGACACGCCGGAAGTGAAGATCATTCTGGATGAAGCCGGCGCGCCGATCGAGATTCGCCGCAAGCTGCGGCAGGAATCGAATCGGCTCATCGAAGAGTTCATGCTGCTGGCGAATCAAACGATCACCAAACACGTCGATCTCACGTTGGCGCAGAAACGGGAGAAGCCGCCGTTCATTTATCGCACGCACGAGCCGCCCGCTCTGCTGAAGATCGAAGAATTTGCGCGGTTCGTCAAAGCGCTCGGTTATAATTTCGATCATCAGCAAACGATCACCGGCAAATTGTTGAGCAAATTTTTAACGGACATTCACGGCGAGCCGGAAGCCGACATCATCCAAAATGTGATGTTGCGTTCGTTGATGAAGGCGAAGTATACAACGGAAAATCTCGGCCATTTCGGTTTGGCGTTCAAGCATTATTCGCATTTCACCTCGCCGATTCGGCGCTATCCCGATCTCATCGTGCATCGCACGTTGAAGGCGTATGCGAGCGGTTATCATCCCGAAATGCGTGAAGCGCTGGCGCGCAAGCTGAGTTATGCGGCGCAGCAATCCTCGGAGCGCGAGCTGGTCGCCCTCGAGGCTGAACGCGCTTCCGTAAAAATGAAACAGACGCAGTTCATGAAGCAGTATCTTGGCGAAGAATTTGACGGCATGATCTCCGGCGTGGTGTCCTTTGGAATTTTTGTGGAGATTCCGCAGTTTTTTGTGGAAGGGCTGGTGCATATCAGCGATTTGGAGGGCGACTACTATATTTTTGAAGAGCAGGCGTATCGCTTGAAAGGTCAAAATTCCGGTCGCGTTTATCGGATGGGAGATAAAGTTCGTGTGCGCGTAGTTCGCGTCGATCCGAACGAACGATTGCTGGATTTTGTGTTGGTGGCGTCGCCGCATTCGCGCAAAAATACTAAAGCGAAGACGGAACCGCAAAAAAATAATCAGAAGCATAAAAAGAATCATCATAAGCAAAGGAGGAAAAAATGAGCTGGTGGGATCAACTGGTATCCAAAGCCACGGGCGGCCAATATGTGGCCGCGAATGGACATGACGAAGCGCATGAGCCGTACGTGCGGCCGCCGCTTTCCGACGGCAGCGAAGAATTTTTCGGCGATTTTATTCCGGATCAGGAGCAAAGCTGGCGTCCCAACAAACAAGTGCTGATCGGTTTGGGCATCACCGCCGGCGTGCTGGCCGGCGTCGGCATCGCGGTTTGGCTGAAAAAATCCAAACGCCGGAAAACCTGGCGTGACCTTTTGCCCAAAAAATAACGCTTGGCGCGTTGTTACCCCGATTTAGCATTGTAAAGCTAAAATTGCCACCCAATTGATTTTCGCAACTATAGGAAAATCGGGGTTTGGCTTTTGTATGCGCAAAACTAAGGTGTTACGTTGTCGCAATTTGCCGGAATTTCTGTTGCCTCTTTGGTTAAAGTTCTTTAGATTAACATACTTTGCCGCAATCGCCGGCAAACGCGTTATTTTTTGTTGAGATCTTTTCCGGCGGAATATTTTCCCAAAAGCATGAGTGAGTTCATTCGCAATTTTTGCATTATTGCCCATATTGATCATGGTAAGTCGACTTTAGCGGATCGATTTCTCGAAGTCACCGGGGCGTTGCGCAAGGAAGAAATTGTGGCGCAGACCCTCGACAGCATGGACCTGGAGCGGGAGCGGGGCATCACGATCAAGCTCCATGCGGTCACGATGTCTTATCACGCCAAAAACGGCAAGCCTTACACGCTTAATCTGATTGACACTCCGGGCCACGTTGATTTTAGCTATGAAGTATCGCGCAGCCTCGCCGCTTGCGAAGGCGCGATACTCGTCGTCGACGCCTCGCAAGGCGTGGAAGCGCAGACGATTTCCAATCTTTATTTGGCGCTGGAACATAATCTGACGATCATTCCGGTCATCAATAAAATCGACTTGATGGGCGCGCAGATCGATCTCGTCAAAAAACAAATTACCGATATTCTCGGCATCGATGAGAAAGACATCATTCTCGCGAGCGCCAAACAGGGCCTCGGCGTTGAAGAGATCGTCGAGGCGGTGGTGCAACGCATTCCGCCGCCGCCGGGCAATGCCGCCGCGCCGTTGCGCGCGCTGATTTTTGATTCGATGTTCGACAGCTATCGCGGCGCGATTGCGTATATTCGCGTCGTGGATGGAACCATTGTGCCGGGCACGAAAATAAAATTTTTTTCGACCGGAAAAGAATTTGAAGTGGCCGAAGTCGGCGTGATGTGTGTGAATCGTTTCGCGCGCGATCAACTGGCGGCCGGCGAAGTCGGCTATTGCGTCGCGGGCGTGAAAGAAGTCAAAGACACCAAGGTCGGCGACACCATCATCAATGCGGAGAAATCAGCGACAGAGGCGTTGCCGGGCTATCGCGAAGTGAAGCCGATGGTGTTTAGCGGCGTTTTTCCGACGGTGAGCGAGGAATACGACGAGCTACGCACGGCGTTGGAGAAATTCAAGCTCAATGATTCGTCGTTGATGTACGAGCCGGAAAGTTCCGTCGCGCTGGGCTTCGGTTTTCGCTGCGGCTTTCTCGGACTGCTGCACATGGAAATCGTGCAGGAGCGGCTCGATCGCGAATATAATATGGATATCATCACCACGGTGCCGAACGTGGAGTTGTGGGTTTTTAAGACCACCGGCGAAAAATTGGTGATTGATAACCCCTCGATGCTGCCGGCGATTGGCGAAATCGATCATATCGAAGAACCGTATATCAAAGCGCAGATCATTACGCCGACGGAATATATCGGCAATATTATGAAGCTCTGCCAAGATCGGCGCGGCAATTATAAAAACACCGATTACATCGATGCCAACCGCGTCGATATCACCTACGAGTTTCCGCTGGCGGAGATTATTTTCGATTTTTATGACAAGCTCAAATCGCTTTCCAAAGGCTACGCCTCCCTCGATTATGAGTTCATCGGTTATCGCGACGGCGATTTGGTGAGGTTAGATATTCTTATTAATGGCGAGCCGGTGGATGCGCTCTCGCATATCGTGAATCGCGAGAAATCGTATGATTGGGGCCGCAAGGTTTGCGAGAAATTAAAAGAGCTCATTCCGCGCCAGATGTTTGAAGTCGCGATTCAGGCGGCGATCGGCTCGAAAATTATCGCGCGGGAAACGGTTGCGGCGATGCGGAAAAATGTCACGGCCAAATGCTACGGCGGCGACATTACGCGCAAGCGCAAATTGCTCGAGCGGCAAAAAGAAGGCAAGAAACGGATGAAGCAGCTTGGCCGCGTGGAAATTCCCCAAGAAGCTTTTTTAGCGATTTTGAAAGTCGAACATTAACGTTTGGTAGTAGTCCCTTCAGGGGCTGAGAGTTTGAGGTGGAAAAATTTTTGCAAACCGGGACGGTTTTCCCAACGGATGAAACGCGGCCAACGGATAAGAACTGCTGGCAAAATGATTTTTGGCAAAACGATTGAAAAGCTTATAGCAATTATTTTGTAAGGAAGTTTCATGAATGAAAAAGTCCTGCGCATGAACAAGGCGCAAGCGGCGTCGGAAAAGCGCGCCAAGAGCCAGGTTCGTGAATATACCGAAGCCATTTTAGTGGCGTTGCTGGCGGCGTTGGTGCTGCGCACGTTTGTCGTGCAAGCGTTTCGCATTCCGACCGGCTCGATGAAAGACACCTTGCTCGTCGGCGATTTTCTGTTGGTCAACAAATTTGTTTATGGCGCACGCACGCCGGATGGGATTCCGTTCACGAATATTACGTTGCCGTTCTGGCGCTTGCCCGCGTTCAAGCAGCCGGAGCCGGGCGATATCATCGTGTTTAAATATCCCTCCGACCCTTCGCTTGATTATATCAAACGCTGCATCGCGGTGGGCGGCCAAACCGTGGAAATGCGCGACGGCGTGGTTTATGTCAACGGCCAACTTGAAGGCAAGCAGGAAGTGGTCAAACGCGAATGGGATCCGGATCCGAATGAAAATTGTCATATGATTTATTCTAAAATTACGACATCGAATGGCAAGACGTATGAAATTCGACACCGCGAAGATCATAATTTGAAAAGTTCCTATGAAAACTTTTCTCCCATTCAGGTTCCGGCGGGGCATTATTTCATGATGGGCGACAATCGCGATAATAGCGCCGACAGCCGCTCGTGGGGCTTTTTGCCGGCGGAAAACGTCGTCGGTCAAGCCATGGTGATTTATTGGTCGTGGGATAAGAGCATTCAGTGGTATCGCATTTTTAACAAAGTGCGCTGGCTACGCATCGGGGATTTGATCAAATAAGATTACTCATTTACGCAGCAAAAGTTAGAAAAAATCCAATGGGCACGTTTTACACAAAATGCAAAATCGAAAACGCGGTTGATCGCGCCAAATCCGTGATCGTTCCAAAACTTTTGGTCGACACCGGAAGCGAATATACTTGGATTGCTGAAGCAAGCCTCGCAAAGCTCGGCATTAAAAAAGAAAAAAAAGACGTGACCTTTGTGATGGCGAATGGGCAGCACGTCACCCGGAGTATCGGCTTTGCCATTGTCCGTTTAGACAAATTTTTTACAATTGACGAGGTTGTTTTCGCTGAAGAAGGCGATTTGTTGCTTTTAGGAGCAAGAACTTTGGAAGGTTTGAATCTCGCCGTCGATACGGCGCACAAAAAACTCGTCGCTGCCGGTCCGATTCCAGCCGCTTCGACAAAAAGCCTCGTTTAAAATGCCTACCGCTGCTCTCTACATTCACATTCCTTTCTGTGAAAAACGCTGCGTCTATTGCGATTTTTATACGGTAGCTGGCGTGGCATCGCGCATTCCGGACTATATTGAAAGTTTAAAAAAAGAAATCGTGCTGCGAGCGGCGGAACCATTTTGGCAGCGCCAGCGTTTCGCGACGATTTTCTTCGGCGGCGGCACACCCTCGCTGCTTTCTCCTCAACAAATCGGCGAAATCCTCGATGGTGCCTTCTCCTCCTTCTCATTTGAAAAACATCCCGAAATTACTCTCGAAGCTAATCCGGGGACGCTAACCGCGGAGCAATTGGCGCGCTATAGTTCCGTCGGGATCAATCGGATGAGCTTCGGCATTCAGTCGCTGCACGCAGATGAATTGAAAATGCTCGACCGCATTCATTCGCCGCAACAAGCGATGGAGGCGGTAATGATGGCGCGGCATGCGGGCTTTGAAAATATCAATATGGATTTTATTTTCGCCTTGCCGCAACAGACGATCGCGCGCTGGCAGGAGAGTTTGGAGCAGGCGTTGGAATTGCGGCCCACGCATATTTCGGCTTATAATTTGACAATCGAAAACGGCACGCCGCTCGATTTTAAAATTCGCAAAGGCGAGATGCAGCCGCTGAACGAGGAAGAAGAGCGCGCGTTTTATCAATTCACGCTGGATTTTCTCGAGCACCACGGCTATCGGCAATACGAAGTTTCCAATTTTGCCAAACCGGGTTTCGAGGCGCAGCACAACATTAAATATTGGGACGGAAGTTTTTATCTCGGCTTGGGCGCGTCGGCGCATTCTTTTGACGGCAAGCGGCGTTTTTGGAATGTGGCAAATCTGCGCAAGTATCTCGAGACGATTGCACAAAATCGTCTGCCGGAAGCCGGCGCGGAGCAATTAACCAAAGAACAGAAAATGTTCGAGGCGGCCTTTTTGGGATTGCGCCAGCGCCGCGGCGTCGATTTGGAATTCTTTGCCAAACAATTTCGCCAATCGTTTGACGAGACGTTCAACGGCGTCGCGCAAGAAATGGAAAAGGGCGGGTGGCTAATTCGAAAAGAAAATTATTTGCAATTGACGCGCGAAGGCTTGTATCTCTGCGACGAGATCGCGGCGCGTTTGGGAGCGCAGATTCAAATCGGCTCACGGCATGACTTTAGCAAAAATAATTCTCCAAGCGACGATACCGAAAGCGACGACGGTGAGTAGAACCGCGGCAATCGCCGAAATTTGCATCGCCATATTTTCTCGCCGCTTCTCGGTATAGCCCAACAGCATCGCCATCGCATACCCGCCGATAAATCCGCCGATATGCGCCCAGTTGTTGACAATCGGAATCATAAAACCCAGCAATAAATTCACCAGCGCGCCTTGCCAGCTTTGTTTATAAATGGCCGCGCCAAACGTGCCGCCGCGATTGCGGCCATAAAAAACCAAGGCGCCCAACAAACCGAAAAGCGAACCGGAGGCTCCCACGGTAAAAGGAATGCCGCGCAAATTTGAAACAACATATCCAAAAACACCGGAAACCATGAAAATAATGACAAGCCGCGAAGTGCCAAAAATTTCTTCCACCGCCGGCGCGAGCTGTCGAATCGACGACAGGTTAAAATAAATATGCAGCAAGCCGCCGTGCAGAAAAATCGCCGTGATTAAAGTCCACCAGCGGCCCTCCCGCATCGCATACGCGCCCGTCATCCCCAACGCTTCGAGACTGCGCCCGCTTGGCGATAGAAATGATAGTATCCCCATCGGCTGAAAAATCGCGCGAGGATCTAACGCTAAGCTTATTCCATACATGAGAAGGCAAAAGGCGAAAAAAATTTGCGTGAACCCGTAGTTGCCAAAAAGATTGGTCAGCATCGGGCCGAAGCCCCACAAGCCTGGACGCTTTTGGCCGCAATGAATGCACGCTTCGGTATTCACGCTAATGAGCTGTCCGCAGCTCGGACATAGTATTGCGCCGGAAATTTGACGAGCCATAACGATTTAAAAAGATAAAAAGAAAATGCAGAAAAAAAGAAATTTTAATTTAAGACTTCGAGAGTTTATTTAACAGCTTTCGTGCTTCTTGTTTGTGCAGCGCATCGTCCCAGAAAACCTCGGGCAGTTCGACGCAGGTTTGGAGCTGTTGCCGCGCTTCAACAGCGCGATCAAGTTTTAACAAAGTCCTGGCATATTCATAGTGATGCGCCGGCGCGCCGGGACGATATTGAATCGCTTGTTCAAAATACTTTGCCGCCTGTGCGTAACTCGCGCCGGTCGGCAGTCCGCCAAAAATGATTTTGGCGACGGTGCGCTCGATGAAACTCAAATCCGCCAATTCATAATTCCACCGGCCGAGCACGTGCAGCGCGCCGTCATGCTGAGGCCGGCATTGCAGCGCGCGCTCCGCGGCGGCTTTCACTTCTTTGGAAATTTGTACTTTGCGTTTCCCGCCCTCATAAAGGGCGACACGGCCCAAGGCCACCGCCAAAAAGAAATGCCCCCCAGCGCTATCGGGATGCAAGGCGGCACATCGCCGCGCGAGTTTTTCGCCGGTGGCATAATGTTGCGGCTGTTCTGTTTTCGGCAAACTCCTGCCAACGTCCACATACGCGCGCGCCAATTTCCACAAGGCTTCGTGGCTCGACGAATCCATTTCAACGGCGCGGCCATAATGCGTTAAGGCGGTGCGATTATCGAATTTGGCATAAGCGAGATCGCCTTCGTATAGGGCTTGTGTAATTTGGGGATCATTTGACCTTGAGGTCGATGCAACGTTTAGCCCGATTATGAAAAACAGCATTCCGCATCGTAATTGCCGTCTGCGGTGGCGGATGATTTTCATTGTGTGGCGTTGTTTCATTTTGGCATGAACAGGACGTAAAAGCGATCCAACCACAATCGCACAAGATTAAGCAATTTTCGGCCAGCGGGAGCTTTTAGTTGTGAAAATGCAGGAAATTGAAAGGAGAACGTTCAAACACTTGAATTTGTTGCAATACGTTCAATTCCCTCTTCCAAATCAAAATGGGAATGCGTCAACTGGCGGACAAGCTCATCTTGGCGAGCAGTATTTGAAGTTTCCATTTTGGCTCTAGCAAGTTAATATTATATTTCCAAGATAATAATCGGCAGCGGTAAAGTCAATTACTCTTTTTAAACGTTACAGCCAGCGAAGGTATTCATAATTCCGCTTGCGCTTGGCTACGGCGTTGGCTAAATTGAATTCGACGTAAAGGCGTGTGGAACTAAATCCCAATATGTTTAATAAATCAAAATTTTTGGAGAAGAGTATGGCGGTGCAATTACCCAATCAGCAACAAACCATCACTGAATTGAATAAAGCGCTCGGGTGGGAACTGCGGGCGCAGGCGCTGTATGCGCATTATGCCGCTTACGTTAAAGGGCTAGAGATGTTGGCACTGAAAGCGCATTTTGAGGAAGAGGCGACGGAATCGTTTGGACACGCGGCAAAAGTGCGGGATATCATCGCCACGCTCGGCGGCGAAGCCGTAACGACGCGCGAGGCAACGCCGATCGCGCATACGGAAGATTGGAAGACGATGCTCGAGGAATCTTTGAAAACCGAACAGGCCGCGGCGGCTCAATACAAAAGGATTTTACCGCTGGTGGAATCTTATCCACCGTTCGGTCACACCATCGTTCATATCATGAAGGACGAAATGGACGCCGTCGTCGAAGTCGAGGCGTTGTTGGGACGGTAACCAGTTAATTCGAAAACCCCCATGACTTCCTCAAAACCCTTCCCGATTCTCCGCATCGTTCCTCTCGAGCAAATTCGTTTTCACGAAGCGCCGGAAACCGATCGCGCCGCCCGATTGGTTGAGCGACTCGCGGAAGATCGACATATTCTTAACCCGCCGATAGTGGCGCCGCTCAAAAACGCCGAAGGCTATTTGCTCATCGACGGCGCCAATCGCATCAGCGCCATGCGTCTGCTCGGCTATAATTGCGTGCCCGTGCAGATTATCAACTATGATGATCCCACTTTGCGGCTGGGAAGCTGGCACCATGCCGTGATGCGTTTGTCCTGGCGGGAGTGGATCGAGCAATTGCGTTCGCATGATTTGACGATTGCATCGGCTTCCGTGGCCGAGGCGGAAGGCGCGCTGGCGAGTCGCGAGGCCTGTGCGGCGCTGTTGACGGCGGAAGAAAAAGCGGCGATCATACCAGCTAGCAAAAATTTGCGCGCCGAGGTGAATTCGATCACGCGTCTAATTGATACGTATAAAAAAAATTATCCCTTCGAACGCGTCGAT
>Ga0247727_10014014_pt1 | contig 13400 bp, 10 predicted proteins | sample WisWelCaveWW1625_FD_202498 | JGI IMG/M metagenome (GOLD analysis project Ga0247727, IMG submission 202498) | Biofilm microbial communities from Wishing Well Cave, Virginia, United States - WW16-25 | ecosystem: Environmental > Aquatic > Deep subsurface > Groundwater > Cave microbial mat | place... | reverse complement strand
CCGGAACCGAAAAGAATTTCAACATCGGCCTGCGCCAGATGAAAATGGCGATTGGAAACGCCGACGGGAATGGGGAGGGGCATAATAATTTCTTCAAACGATAAGCTAAACCATAATCACAAGATATTATCAAACTAATAGCAAAAACCGATCTATATCGAGGCGTGCTTGTTTCAGTATATGCGCCAATGTTGAACGTTTGACCGGACGATGCGCGGGAATAATAATCTTAAGTAATTCATCATCAATACGTTTTTGAAGTCGAATATGGCTTCCTTTTTGACGGACAATTGTCCAGCCATCTCGCTGGAAGGCTTTGACAATCTGTGTATAGGGCAGGCTCGGCACTTTGTTCACAGTTCGATCTCCTGCACCATCGCATTCTCTTCCAAAACCCAATCGTCTTCAACGGGCTCCAAATAAAGCGAAATTGCTTCTCGGATATTTATCAAGGCTTCTTCCACTGTTTCCCCTTCGCTAATACAACCGGGCAACGAAGGAACATAGACCGTATACCCTCCCTCATCACTTGCCTCAAGAACAACTTTGAATCGCATTATTTCATCTCCCTTAAATTCAATTTTCAATATCTTCAGTTCGCCTTGTTGTTTGCAATTTGTATATTTTTTAACTTTGTCGCGTCTTCATAAAAAAAGAATTACGGCGCAATATCAGATGATTGCTTCTTCGCGTTTTCATCTTTTTCTTCAAATCTTTTGTGAGTGCGCCCCTTAATAAATAACGAAGCTAAACCTATAAGAGTGCCGCCGCCGATTACGGTTGACGGTACCGGCTGATCAAGATATGCACATAAAATGGCGGTGCCAAATCCAACGAGGGAAAGCACGAAGGCGAGAATTTGTCCGCGTTTCGCTATAGAAATGCCGGCATCCAAACCCTTCGCTTCACAAGTTCTTCTGTGCTCAGATTGTAGCTCAACTATTTTTAATAGACGATCAGCGCTGTTTGGAATTATCCGGTTATAATGCTCCAAAATTTCCGGCGGCGGTAGCGGACCGGAAAAAGTGCTGACTTCGCGGATTTGTTGCGCAAGGATCTGTTTAATTGCAGCCCCTTTTTCAGATTTAGCCAAATCTGTTTGTGGAATCTGCTGGGAAGATGCCGTAGAACTTTCATCACGCAGCTGTTTTTGCTTGCTCATTCTGCTTCTTTTCCGAGACTTTATCCAGTTCGATTTCAGCAGCAACTTGGTCGAGAGCATCTAGCATTGCATCTTCCAGGGCTGTATCATGCCCATCGTTTAATTGTTCCGCCAAGCTGTGCTGGGTTCGACTTATAACATCTTTCATGTCTTGCCCTACTCGTTCCCAATCCGATTTTAGCGCTTCCAGATCATTTATATTTTGGAAATTTTCCAAATAATCATCAAGCAATATGCCGTAAAGATCAAATACACTTGCAAGGCTTGTCCAATATGATGGCAAATAGGACGAATCAGTTTTCTCGGCAAACGTAAGCCCTTGGTGCAATTTTTTGCCGTTAAGTTCTTTCATAATTTTATTCCGAAAATAAGTTTCACCATTCATGAGGAGCATGAGCACTGAAGATCATTTTTCAACATACAAGCGCTCGCCATCATGTAAATTTGCAATCGTGCTCACAATGCACGACTATGAAAGTAACATAATCAATTTTAAAGTCAGGCACAAGTAGTTTGACATGAAACTGGCGGGCCGCTTGTTTGTCGGTTTTATTTATGTGAAGAAGCAGGATCTACTTACGTCTCGTCTTCACAAACTCACTCACCAACTTATCCACCTGCTCGCCGCTCATCTTCCCGGCGCCGTATTTTTTTTCATCGGCTTCCCGGCTCGCCAGCCATGGTTTTTCAGCAGGTGCCGGCATAGATTTCACGGAAGCTGGCTGAGCGCTGCCTTTTCGCGAAACATCAGACGCGAGAGCTTTTTGGTATGGGAATTCTGCCGCGCGAGTGGAAGACGCCGGCAACGTTGGCCGCCACGCGCCGGTCTCGCGCGCCATCGCTAGTGGTTTAATTTCCCACGCCACGCGTTTGATATTAATGAGATGCAGCGGGCCGATATTGTCGCTCGTGATATTGCCGCCGTACGAGCCGCAACCCAACGTCATGCTCGGGTCAAGTCCAGTCGTGTAACCGACCGCGCCGATGGCGGTGGGAGTATTGACGACGATCCGAAACGCGGGCTTTTTTAGCGCGAATTGCATCACCACCTCTTTATCATTTGCATGAATGCCAAGCGTGTGGCCGCGGCCGCCGAAATTGAGCAATTCCATGCAACGCTCGCAGCCTTTTTGCCAGCCGTCTTCGATAAACAGCGCAAACACCGGCGAAAGTTTTTCCGCCGAGAGTGGATATTGTTTGCCCACTCCGGCGAGGCGCGCGACCAAAACCCGCACGTCATCCGGCACCGAAAATCCGGCCGCCGTTGCAATGCGTTGCGGCGCCTGGCCGACCATTTCCGCGTTGATGCGAAAATCCGGCGTCACCAAAACTTTTGCGACTTTGTCGGCTTCCGCGTCGTTGAGAAAATACGCTTTCTGCTTTTTCAATTCTTCCATCACGCGATCGGCAACCGGCGCATCAACCACCAGCGCCTGTTCCGAAGAGCACAGCGTGCCCCAATCAAAAGTTTTTCCTGCCACTGCATCTGCTACGGCTTTCGGAATATCGGCGCTGCGATCAATATAAACCGGCACATTGCCGGGGCCGACGCCATACGCGGGTTTGCCCGCCGAATATGCGGCGCGCACAAGTCCAGTTCCGCCGGTGGCGAGAATGACGGCGACATCGCGATGCCGCATCAACTCATTCGTGCCTTCGTTCGTCGGTATCGACAGACATTGAACAAGCCCCTCCGGCGCGCCGGCGCTGATCGCGGCCTGCTGCACCACGTGTACCGACTCCTGCGTGCAATTTTTCGCGCGCGGATGCGGCGACACCACGATACCGTTGCGCGCCTTCACGGCAATAATACATTTGAACATCGCCGTCGACGTCGGATTCGTCGTCGGCACCACCGCGGCAACGACGCCAAACGGCTCGGCGATTTCTATGATTTTCTTTTTGGTGTCTTCATTGATGACGCCGACGGTTTTGATTTCCTTTATATGCTCATACAAATCGCGCGTCGAAAATTGATTCTTAACGGTTTTATCCGCGACTTTGCCGTATTTCGTCTCTTCAACCGCGAGCCGCGCGAGTCGCTCGCTCGCTTTGAAGCCAGCCTCGCACATTGCCGCAACGATGCGATCGACCTGCTCCTGCGAAAACTCTTTGTAGCGCAAATACGCCTCGCGCGATTTCGCCACGAGGGAGCGGACTTCCTGGATGGATTGGAGGTCATTGTCCATGAGAGGGGGCATATTGGCTCCGTGTTAAGCAAAATGTTTGCCGTTATCACCAAACTTTCTGTCATTTAAATACAAATTTGTGTTTACCACCGCGCTTCCTTGCTTTGGCTCCTTGCTCGCGCTTGCGGCATGCCAAATCAATACGAACGACATAAAAGATGATAAGATAGCGGCAATCCAGTTGATCATTCCGCTACGACCGCTTGCTACAACAGCGATATTTGCGCCTGCGGCAAGAGTATTGACTCCGATCACTGAGACTAACGCGAGTGTTATATTTGTTCGTTTCATAATATTTCTATCGGCTTCGACGCATGGTGATTGGCTCACAATCTTTCGATTGCTTCCAGAGATAGATCAGTGGTTTCAGCAATAATAAGTGGATCAACCTTTTTCTGGCGCAGAGCGCGAGCAACTTCATGGAAGATTTGTTCACGTGCGCCGGAGGCGATGCCGCGTTGATCCTGTACCCAAACGGCTGTGGCGTCAAACGCCTCCCACTCTTTTTTGGTCATGTTGGCGCGATTGGCAAGCTCAAAGGCTTTCCGATAAGGCACGCGATTCAATTTCTCCGGAATCACTTCCAACTTGCCGGCATGTTTGATAAAGTAGCACCATTTTTCGATCGGGGTTTCCAACTCCCATTCAGTTTTGGTGAATTTGGGAAGCTCGATGAAATAATGACGAACCTCGTCTAAATAAAAATCGCTCGTCATTTTCTCCTTGAATTTGAAGCAGTAAAGATACTGCTCGCTTTCACGGAACAGGGTGAAATCAAGCACCGTAATTCCGATCACCTGATTGCGCTTCGGAAAATCCTCCCCGCTCGCAAGCCGGTCAACGCTGACTTTACAGGCATTGGATGGAAGGCGTTTCTCCAAGCTCGCGAAATAAAGAAGTTGCATCGCCACGACGAATTCGATACCGCGGTGGTCGCGGCATTTGACATAGACAAAGCTGTACATGAGCGAGGGAACACGCGGTTTCCGAGCAAGCTCGAGAAGCTGAAAGTCAATGATGGCGCGGCTTCCTTCGAGGCCAAGAAGGGCGTTGAGGAAACTGATCCCGACCTCTTTGGCTTGTTCATTGGCGAAGACGCGCACGAAGATAAAATCAGTGCGGGGTGTGCCGAACTGCATGGCAAAATCCTCGGAAAATATAATTGCAAGAGAGAGGCGGTTTTCCATTGATTCGCTGCGCAGTGATTGAAGTGAAGATCATCGCAAACGAACCGGCGGCCAATTGGCTCCGCAGCATTTTGCTGGCTCACAAGGCCTCAATTTCTTCGACGGCAAGACCGGTGAATTTGGCGATCATAATCGGATCGAACTTATCTCGACGCATCGAGCGAGCAACTGCGAAGGCCTTTTCCCGTTGGCCTTCCTGGAAACCTTCTTGATGACCTTTTTGGAAACCTTGTTCGAGAGCTCCGGAGGCGATGCCGCGTTGATCCTGAATCCACATCATCATCATGTCAAACGTTTCCCACTCGGCTTTGGTCATGTTGGCGCGGTTAGCCAACTCAAACGCTTTCTGATAAGGCTCGCTATTGAGTTTGTCCGGAATCACCTGCAGCTTGCCGGCATGCTTGATGAAATAGCACCATTTCTCGATTGGCGTTTCCAACTCTTCCTCGGTTTTAGTAAATTTGGGCAGCTCGATAAAATAATGACGGATTTCGTCGAGATAACAATTGCCCGTCACCGTTTCCCTGGATTCATGGCAGGAAAGATAGTGCTCGAAGTCGTGGAACATCGTGAAATCAAGAATGCTGATGCCGATCACTTGATTTAGCTTCGGATAATCCTGCCCGCTGGCAAGCTGCCCAACGCAGGCCTTACACGCGTTGAAGTAGATTCGTTTCTTCATGCCCGCGACATACTCAATTTGCATTTCAACGACGAATTCGACGCCGCGATTGTCGCGGCATTTGACGTCCAGAATGCTGTGCTTGAGCGAGGCAACTTTCGGCGCCTGATAAGGATCGAGAATATGGACGTCGGCAATGGCGCGGCTTCCTTCGAGGCCGAGAACGGCGTTGAGGAAGCTGATCAAAACTTCTTTGGCCTTTTCATTGCCAAAGACGCGCTTGAAAACGAAATCGGTGCGTGGGTCGGCGAATTGCATGGCAAACCTCTCATAAATTAGCCTGAGAGCAAAGTGATCATTCCATCTGAAATTTAACAAAAGTCTTCTGACTTGCAAGCCGAATTTTCAAAACGCTGTAATGATGGCTCAACTCCACATGAAGAAAATGTCATTCAGGATGAATCCTTTTTCAATCCAGCGTTGACTCCTTGAAAGAGTTCGTTCGGTAATTAACACTGTCATTCCGGAGGAATCTTTTTTATATCGAGCACAGTGCTTGTATCAAAAAAGATGCTTTCAGCCCTGGCCTGCGGCTGGGCAGGCATGACATGAGTAGAAGTCCATTGATAACTCCGAACGCTTCACGTTCCCAGCGCCAAGCCGGTGAGCAAATAATGCGTCACCAGATTCGCAAACTCGCCCCAGCGTTGGGAAAATTTTCGCAGCTCGTCTTCCGATTTTTCTTTGCCGTTAAAATAAAAATGCTGCACCGCCTTGCGCACGCCGAGATCGCCCGCGGGAAAAGCGTCGCCGCGGCCCAAGCAGCGCGCGCGAAACCAGTCCACCGTCCAGCGCCCGATGCCGCGCAGCGCGATGAGCTTCTCGGCGATTGCTTCATCCGATTGTTGCGACAGGGCTTCCAAATCGAGATCGCCGCTGCTAATGGCTTTGGCCAGCCCGATGATGTACTCTGATTTTTTCTCGGTAAATTGGAGTTGCCGCAGGCTGCTCACTTTCACCCGCGCCAATTTCTCCGGCGTTGGGAAAGCGTAATAGGTTCGTCCATCAAACCCAATTTTTTCACCGTAACGCCGCACGAGACGGCTGCGCACGGTAAACGCAAATTGCAGATTGATCTGCTGCGCCGAGATGGAGGTGACCATCATTTCAAACGGATTCGCCGCCAACGTCGGGCGCAGGCCGTGGAATTTTTGGGTAAGCTCGTGCAGAACAGGATCACTTTTTGCGAATTGATAAAATTTCTCCAGCGGAAAATCCAGGCCGAGAATCCTGCGGGCGATATGCTCGGCTTGGTGCCAGGCGGATTGTGAACGTGTTGCCGGTTTGAGATTTAATGCGATGCCGTCGTTGGATTCTTGCAACGAGAGTAAGAAATGTTTATCGTCGCTTTTGAAGGCTTTGCGAAAATTTTTGCCGTCAAAATAGTTGGCCGCATCTTCGCCGTAGGCTTGAAAGCGGCGGAGGGTGAGTGGGAAATTTAAGAGATTGTCTTTTGCAGCGAAGATCTGCGACATAGATTAAACCGTTAGTTTTTTCTGCAATTCCTTGATGAACGTTTTGACCTCTTCAATTTTCTTGAAAACCAATCCAGATTTTTCATAAAACTCTAATGCCTGTTGTGCAAAAGATAGGGCTGAAAGATAGTTATTACGCTCAATTTCTATTTTGGCCAACATTAGTGAAATCGAAGCAATTGTATCCCGCTGCATCATTTGTTTTGCCAATTCTAATCCTTCACCACCTATTTTATAGGCTGTTTCATAGTGCTGTAGTTTGCGATTTACATCAGCAAGATTTCCTAAAGTACTTGCTAAAGCCGATTTGTTCAGCTTTCGCAGGGTGGCTATTATTGATTCCAAACCATCTTTAGCTTCTAAGAGTTTGCCTTTAGATTCCGCTATGAATGATAATCCTCTTTTGAAAAGTGCAACAGAAAGTTCATCGGATAAAGATTTCGCCAAAGCCAATCCTTTTTCATAGTATTGTCGCGCACCATCGAAATTCTCTTTAAAACGTAATGCTGTGCCGATGCTGCGTAAAGCTTCTATAATTCCCTGGGAATCTTTAAGGTCTTCATAAATTTTGTGGCCTTCTCTCATCAAGGTTTCTCCTTTTTCCACATCTCCTGTGTGAATCTCATGCCAACCAATTCCATAGACAAGTAACCAAGCCAGGTCACCAGCTTTGCCTTCTTTTCGTGCGACCTCGACAGCTTTGTGTCCGAAAGTAAAAGACTCATGTAGATAGCCTCTTACACTCATGAAAAAGGTCACTGATTTTGTCAATTTCATCCCAGCGATTGCTTCTCCATTTTCAAAACACCAGTTGATCAAGGTAAAAATGTTGTCCTTTTCATCTTCAATCTCATCATATCTTTCCCATGTCCATCTATCACCACCCGCAGCTTTTGCCAAACTTTCAAGAAACTCAGCAAGTCGTATTCTTGCTGGGCGTTCCCAATCCGGATATTCAGCAAGTTTATTTTGAGCAAAAGCTCGAGTCAATGGATGTAGACTATAACGCCGTTTCGATTCATCAAGTTTTTCACTCGCTTCCAATAGCCACAATTCCACCAACTGTCCAAGTCCCTCATCCAATTCCCATTTGTGGATATCACTTGCGGCCTCGATGGCCGCTTTCGAAGCGGAGGCGGCAAAAATCGGCATCACGAGGAGAATGCGTTTGGCAGAATCTGATAACAACGACCAAGCCCGCTTGAAGATGAATTCAAAGATGTCGCCGCGAGCCTCATGCAGACTATTGAGAACGCCGTCCACGGATTGGCCGCGTTGTTTGATCTGGCCAACCGCCCAGCGAATCGCCAATGGCGCACCGCCGGTTGCCTCATAAAGTCGATGAAAGTTTCGATCATCGGCAACGAGCGCTTCGAGGTCGATGCCTAATCGGACGCCTTCATTTTTAATCAGACTGAGCGCCTCTTCTTTTGCCAGGCCACGCAACGATACGGCGCGCGCTTGCCGAAGGCTTTGGGCGCGGCTCGTGATCAGGCATTTGCTCGGCTCGGGTAGATTTAAAACGAAATCATGCACGGACTCATCCGTGATCGTCTCAAAATTATCGACGATAAGCAGGCAGGATTTTTCCTGCAAACGCCTGGAGATTTCATGGCGTTTTTCTTTCGGAGACAATTGCGTGATGAAGGGATATTCCAAAGTCCGCGCAATCGTGTCGAGAACATCGTTGATGGTCAGCTCACGATCTCGCGCCGATGTCCAAATGAAAGCGTCGAATTTCTGCGCTTCCGGTTGCGGCGGTTGAGAATTTTGACTCGCCGCCAGACACTCATGCAACACTTCCAGAGCCAGACTGGTTTTGCCAATGCCGCCAATTCCGTCAATGGTGACAATGAACGAGCGCGAGCGCAAAGCTTCGTGAACTTGCTTTTTCTCCCTGTCGCGACCAATGAAATCGCCGCGATGGGGAAGATTGTGCTGCACCACGCGAGACGCGATGGCCTGCGGCGCGGATTGGCTTGGCAAATCGTTCTTCGGCGTCTTGCGTTCTCGGAACCATTCCGGAATGCTTTTTTGACCAACGAACAAAACATAAAGAAAACCGAGAATGCCGGCAACGGTGGCGGCAATCGTCAGAAATTCCATTCACTTTCTCCCATTGACACGGGTAAGCAAAAAGACTGATGTTTTCGGTATGAAAATAATAACCAACTTTTGGTGCAATGTCAAGGCGGGAATATCAAAAGGCAAGAAAAACCGACCGGTCACTGCGAGTGACCGGTCGGTAAAAAGTGCCAAACTTCAATTCACTATTTCGTAGCGCGGTTTTAATCGCAAACAAACTTTACCACAAAGGCACAAAGGACACAAAGGTCTTTCCCTGGCCTGCGGCACCGCGTGGCGCGGCGGGCGCCAGGGCAGGCTTTGTGAACTTTGTGCCTTTGTGGTGTAAAAAAACTATTCCACCAGCTCCAGCGCGATTTCAAACATCGATACAAAAGCCTGCTGGCGCGCTTCGGAGGATTCTTCGGCGCCAGTGACCAGACTATCGGAAACGGTAAGAATCGACAGGGCTTCGACGCCGTGCTGCGCGGCGAGGGTGTACAAAGCCGCAGTCTCCATCTCAATCGCCAGCACGCCGTAGGTCGCCCACAATTTCCATTGCGCCGGATCGTGGCTATAAAAATTGTCGCTGCTGAGAATCGCGCCGATTTTTGCGTCAACGCCTTTTTGTCGCGCGCAGTCATCCGCTTTTTTGAGCAAACGAAAGCTCGCGGTCGCGGCGAAGTCCATGCCCTGAAAACGCAATTTGTTGAAACTCGAATCCGTCGAGGCGGACATCGCCAAAATAATGTCGCGCAGTTTCAAGTCGGGCTGAATCGCGCCGCAACTGCCGACGCGGATCAGCCGCTTCGCGTGATAAAAGGCGGCCAGCTCGTGCGCATAAATCGCCATCGACGGCATGCCCATGCCCGTGCCTTGAATGGAAACGCGTCTCCCTTTATACAACCCGGTGAAACCAAACATGCCGCGCACCTGGCTGTAACACACGGGTTCTGTCAACATGGTTTCGGCCATATATTTTGCCCGCAACGGATCGCCCGGCAACAAAACGGTTTCGGCGATCTCACCCGGCTTCGCGCCAATGTGGATGCTCATGACTGCTCCTTATCATGTCATCGTGGAACGATCTTTTTTGTATCAAGCAATGTGCTTGTGTCAAAAAAGATGCTTCCAGCATGACAAGTTACTTGGAACGTACAAAAAGAGGCTGTCATCCCGCCCCGGCGGGATGACATGCGAAAGGATGACTGAATAGTTACCGGAGTTATTTCATAATGGTCAATTTTCTCGTCAAGCTTGTGGTGGCGCCGGTTGCAGCAACAGCTTCCAAACGATAGAAATAAACACCGCTGGCGACGCTGGCGCCATTATCGTCACGCCCATTCCATTCCGCGATGTATTCACCGGCAACTTTGTTACCGGCCTCGAGTGTTTTGATCAACCGGCCATGCACATCGAAAATAAACAAAGTAATTTTTCCGGCAAAGGGCAAAGTATAACTAATCCTGGTTTCCGGGTTGAATGGGTTCGGATAATTCTGTTCCAACGCGAACGCGCGCGGCAGCTCGCTGCGTGGCTCATCAACTTTCACGGAATTGCTCACTGTGATGCGCACCGGCAAATTACGGTTGCCGCCGTTGCTGGTGATACTGAGCTGGCCCTGATAATTGCCCTCGGCCAACCCCTGCGCGTCGAAGGTCACCGTGATAACCTGCGAGCCGTTCGGCGCCACCGTGCCGCTTGCTGGATTCACCGTGAGCCGATTGACGCCGGCTTTGGTTCCGTTGGCGCGAATTAAAAAAGCGCTGTTGGCGAATCCGGAAATCGTGTTCAGGTTGACGAAAGTATTTAAACCGGGATCGAAATAAAAACTTTGGTTGGGTACCGCCGCATCAAAATCCGCGCCGGCTGGGAAGCGAATCGCATTGGAAGCGCCGACAAGAATGGAGAAACGTTCGCCATCGTTGAAGGATATAGGAGAGTTGAGCGTAATCGTGAACCATCTGCCAGTAGGCGCTAAAGGCACTGTCACGGTTCCTTGTGCGAGGATGTTGCCGCTCGCATCATTCACAGCGACATAGACTGAATTGCTCGTGGCGGATTCGGTTTGCATGTAAAAACTAAACGACTCCAGACGAAAACCGAATCCGGCGGGAGTAAAAACATTCAACCAGGAAAACGCGTTCGTGCTCGGAGGCGGAAAGCCGATGAAAGTATCCGCTGCGTCGTCGCCGTCATCGAGCACGAGCACATCGACGGCGGAGTTTTTGAAAAATCCGGACGAGAGCAATGACCTCGCGCCAACGGCCCTGGCGCTCACGGGTGAGTTGCCGCTCGTTGCAGCCTGGGCAGTCGCAAGATCAAATTTCGGCAGATTCGGAACAAAGTCATTCTCGAAACCGGATAAGCGCGCGGTAAAGCCGTTGTTTGCAGTCGGTCCGGTTGCCGTAATATTATAATCCAGCGCCGCGGTGCCGGTATTGCCAAGATTGAATTGCACCGAACGTGTCGTGTCGGGACGCAGCGCGATGTTGAGTTCCGTAACATTGACATTTAAATTCGCGGTTCCGCCGACGCCGGCAAGCCTGGCGCTGTAAACGCCGCGCCCATGCGTTCCCGCGACGACGACGCCATCAGACGGCCGCGCGACGATCATATCGACTACGACGTTGCCAATCGGCGCCGCGCCTTCCTGCACCCACGCGGTGCTCGCGCCGTTCAAGGTTGTGGTGGAATAAATGCCGGTGCTGGTGGCGAGAAAATAAGTTCTGCCTGTGTTGGTGGGCACGAGCGTCGCCCACCGAATCGATGGACCTTCGTCACCGGCAAGATTGCCTTCGATATTCGTCCAACTCCCGCCGCCGTTGGTCGAATGCCACAAACTCGGAATGCGATAATTGGAAAACGCCGCGATGATCTCATCGGCATCGTTGGGATTGACGCCGATACAAGTTGGATACGCGCCGCCCGGCACCCCGGCCGGCGTGATGTTTGTGCCGGATTGATTGGCCGGCGCATTATCGACACGCCGGAGAACCGTGCTCGATTGATAATCGGTCGCGCCGAAATAAAGCCGATTCGCCGGAGTTTTGGAAACGGCGAGGGCGGTGACTTGCGTGCCGGCGATGGCGGAGCTGCTCAAGGCGCTCCAGTTGATCGAAGTCTCTTGCGGATTGCCCGCCGGAATCTGATCCAAATTGCTGTTGCGCCAAACCGCATTTCCCGCCGCTAGATACATGACACGGGGATCGTTTGGATCCAACAGATAGGGCGTGATGAACAGGAAACTCGACGCGCTTATGCCCGCAGGTCTGACAATGCTTAAGACTAGTTGGTTATTCGACACCGTGGCCCGATAAAAACCCAATGCGCTTTGCGATGAGAAATAAAATGGCAGCCCGCCGGGCGCAACGGCGCAATACGCGCCGTCTCCAGCTGGAAGCGAGGTCCACGGCGTTTCATACGTGGTGGATTGAGTAAACCAACAACCGTTATCTTGCAAGCCGCCAATGATGAAGTCGCTGCCGGCGCGCGGATCGATGGCAACCGCATAAAACTGCGAGGTCAGGTAGCCATTGTTAAGCAAAGTCCAGGTTTGCGGTTGCTGCAAGGCATTGGTGGTTTTCGACAGCCCGCCATCATGGCCGGAGATCATGGCATTGGCGTTGTTCGGAAAAAACGCGATGGAGTGCTGATCGGGGTGATGATTCGGATATAAAGCAATCGTATTCGGATCCTGATAACCACCGACGAAAGTGAAATTCTGCCCGCTGTCGGTGGAACGATATAAATTGGTGCCGCCGATCCAGAACGTGTTGGGATTGTCCGGCTTCACTTTCACCACCAGATCATAGCCGCCTTGCGAACTAAAGGTTCCGACCGGGGCATTCGGAACATCCGGCAATCGCGCGGAGAGGTTGGTCCATGTGTTAGTTCCGGCGTTGTAGCGAAACAATTGATGGTCTTGCGCGGTTTTACCATTTGCATTGGCCTGCGCCAAAAGATAGATCGAGCTGGGATCGGATGGCGCAATGCCCAGAACCATTCGATAAGGATCCGTCACGAGAGCAGACGGCGTGATATTCGACCATTGCGTGCCGCCATTGGCCAAACGATAAACACCGTATTCGGAAAAACCGCCGCCATTCCGGCTCAAGGTGGCATAAACGTCTCCATTTGAGCCTATCGCCACATCCGTCGCGATGCTGTACGGCGACTGGTTCCGTCCCAACACGAACTGCCAACTGTTGCCGCCATCGGTCGAGCGATAGATGCCGGCAAAAGCCGCGACGAATATGGCGCTGTTCTGCGGGTGAACAGCGAGGTTCCAAATGAAATCAAAATCGTCGTCGAACCTGGTCAATTTGTTCGGGATGGGGGTGGGAAGTTGTGTCCAATTATTGCCCCCGTCGGTGGACTTGAAAATGCCCTGCCCGTAATAGTTAGATCCACCACCACCACCAGCAGCGGAGTTGCCTAAAAATTCACCCGTGCCAAAATACCAAACATTGGTGTTATTTCGATCCTGCGTCAGGCAGGTCACACTGGCGAGCTGCGCCAAGGTCGTCGTCATCTTCCAGCTCAAGCCATCATCTTCGGAAAGAAACATGCCGCCGGAAATGCCGCCGGCGAGAATGCGCCGATTGGAGGCGCCGTTAAAATTCAGATCGATGGCTAACG
>Ga0247727_10014013_pt1 | contig 13401 bp, 12 predicted proteins | sample WisWelCaveWW1625_FD_202498 | JGI IMG/M metagenome (GOLD analysis project Ga0247727, IMG submission 202498) | Biofilm microbial communities from Wishing Well Cave, Virginia, United States - WW16-25 | ecosystem: Environmental > Aquatic > Deep subsurface > Groundwater > Cave microbial mat | place... | reverse complement strand
GGTTTCATGGCGCCCTTGGCGTCTTGCCTGCCCGCCTCTAGGAAACATTAGGCAGGCGGGGCGGTTCAAAACATTAAGTGAACAAGGGTTTTTCAACAGCCTGCTTAGGGAATTCCTGGAATGGTCAACCCGGGGATGTTCGGTATCAATCCACTGGTGACCTTCGCCAGTTCTTCCTGCGCCATCTTGCCGGCATTTTCCAGGGCTTTGTTTGTTGCAGCGATGATAAGGTCTTCTAACATTTCGATATCGGACGGGTTGACGACCTCCTTATCGATCTGGAGTTTCACCAATTGCTGCTTTCCGTTTGCGGTGGCCTTCACCATTCCACCCCCCGATTCGCCAACAACCGTCTTGAGTCCCAGCTCCTCCTGCACTTTGGAAATTTTTTCCTGCATCTTCTGTAGTTCCTTCATCATGCCAGACATATTCGGAACGCCGGCCATCATGTTCCTTTCAATGTGGTGATTGAGCTTCGACATTCTTCTCAAAAAAAATATATCTGTTTTGATAGGTAAAGTCAAATGAAGAGGTTGCACGCGGTTCCTGGAAGTTGTTTGTGCGTTGTTCGACCGTGGAGGATTGCGCTGTCGAGGGTTTCCTTGACTTTAGTTCAAAAATGAATTAGATTTTCATGTTGATTCGCGCATTGATCGCCACCATCGTCCATCGTTCACCACATTGCAGGGAGAGTGCAGTCGTTGGCTACAGGTCCACAGCAAGCTACCGGTGAAGACAAGAAAGTGCAGGAGATGCTGCGGAGTGCCGGAGAGATCCCTCGACACATCGCAATAATCATGGACGGAAATGGTCGATGGGCGCAGCAGCGCGGTATGCCCCGCATTGCGGGCCATAGTGAGGGCGTTGAATCCGTGAGAGATGTTGTCGAGACATGCGGCCAGCTCGGAGTGAATTATCTCACGTTGTATGCCTTTTCCACTGAAAACTGGAAACGGCCCCAAGAGGAAGTCTCTCTGCTGATGCGCTTGCTGCTGAAGGCCCTGAAGGACGAAACAGACCGTCTCCACACGAACAATGTCCGTCTCCAGGCAATTGGTGATATTGCCGCTCTCCCACGGGAAGTCCAGAACGAGCTGTTCGAGGATATTGAAAAGACCAAGAACAATACCGGCTTGACCCTCGTCCTGGCATTGAGTTACAGCGGACGCTGGGATCTGACCAGAGCCGTTCAACGAATTGTTGAGGAGGCAAGGATACACGGGATCGGGAGCGAAGAGATCTCCGAAACGCATATTGCCGCACATCTCTCGACCGGAGGCATTCCCGACCCCGACCTCTTAATCAGGACCAGCGGAGAGTTTCGTATCAGTAACTTCCTTCTGTGGCAGCTCGCATATTCGGAGATTTACATCACTCCAAAATTCTGGCCGTCGTTTCGACGCGATGAACTCTACGCTGCAATCAAGGACTACCAACAGCGCGAGCGGCGGTTCGGGATGGTCAGTGAACAACTCACAACAACAACTGCTGAACGAAGACCGACTGGCATCGCCCTATGAGAAGAGTTACTCTGTTGGTGTTGGCCGCCGCCGCGTTCTCCATGTTTGCCACGTTCCATCTTTTCGCACAGCAAACGGCACGCCAGGAGTTGTATCGAATCCTCGGTATCTCGGTGGAAGGGAATGCCCTTTCCGACCCCGCTGCAATTATTTCCAATTCCGGATTGAAAATCGGGGACGAACTCCGTGTTCCCGGCGATCAGGTTGCGCAGGCGATCCGAAACCTCTGGAAGCTGAAGATTTTTGACGATATCCAGGTCGCGATCGACCGCCAGGTGGGAGGGGGCGTCTATCTCGTCATCCGTGTCCGGGAGCTCTCCCGGTATGAGCGGACTGAGATTGAGGGCAATGACGAGATCGATACCGACGACATCATGAAAAAAATTACCCTGATCCGGAGCCAGGTCATGCAGCCACAGGACCTCCGGAGGATTCAGAAAGAGCTGACCAAGCTCTACGAAGACGAAGGATTCCTGCTTGCAGATATCAAGGTGGCAACGCAACCTGCCGATACCGGAAAGCATCGAGTCGTCCTCAGGATCACGATTGATGAGGGGAAGCAAGTACAGGTTGCCCACATCGACTTTGAAGGCAACGCGGCGTTTGACGACGGCGATTTGCGGGGAGAGATGGATGAGATTTCGGAAAAGACGTGGTGGAAGATATTCTCTTCGGCGCGATTCGACCGGAAGAAATACGAAGAAGACAAAAAGCTCATCGTCAAGTTCTACCGAAAGAACGGCTACCGGGACGCGGGGATCATTTCCGACTCGGTTTGGTACAGCAGTGACAAGACCGAAATGAGCATTCTCATGCACGTTGATGAAGGTCCGCAGTACAAGGTCCGGGATATTACGTGGGAAGGAAACACCGTGTACCCTTCGGACGTCTTGACCGAAAGGCTCAACATTGGCCTCGGAGAGATCTACAACGCGGAGAAATTTGAACAGAACCTGCGAGGCAATGACTCACAGACGGATGTCGCATCATTGTATCTTGACAACGGGTATCTCACCTTTAACCTTGAGCCGCAGGAGTCGCGTGTTGCTGAAGACAGTATCGATATTTTGATCAAGGTGTACGAGCGAAATAGGGTCAGGATTGGATACGTCCAGATCAAGGGAAATACAAAGACGCAGGAAAAAGTGATCCGACGGGAGCTGCTGACCCGTCCTGGGGATTTCTTCAACCGCGGAGCGATCATCAGAAGTGTCCGCCAGCTCTCGGTGCTTAACTACTTCAACCCTGAAAAGATCAAGCCCGACTATCAACTGCTCGATGACGGACAAACGGTCAACTTGACCTATGAAGTTGAAGAGAAGTCGAGCGACAACATTAACGCATCGGTCGGCTACAGCGGTGCATTTGGGTTTACCGGTGCTCTCGGATTTACGATCAACAACTTTTCGATCTCCGAACCTCTTTCCGGAGGGGCAGGCCAGATTCTGAATTTTGAGTGGCAGTTTGGAGAAGGAGCGAGCTACCGGACCTTTACCCTTGGGTTCACCGAGCCGTGGATGCTTGACACGCCGACATTGTTCGGTGTAAGCGTCTTCGACACGCGCCAGCGGTTTAATTTCGATTTGCGTCAGCAGGGCGGATCTCTCCGCGTCGGCCGCCGCTTCAAATGGCCTGATATCTATTTCCGCGGCGATTGGATACTCAATGGCCAGCATAACGACGTGATCAACGGAAACGGCATCTATACTGAGGGGAAGTCCAGTCAGGTCAGTCTTACCCAGATCATCACGCGCAATTCGATCGACAATCCCGTTTTTCCCTCAAGCGGCTCCAATGTCTCTCTCTCGATTGAAGTATCGGGAGGGCCCTTCCTTCCAGGAACGATCGATTTCCACAAATGGAATTTTCTCTCGGAGTCGTACATACCGATGTTTGGGACAAACAGGATTGCGCTGTATCTGAGTTCGCAGTACGGCTTTCTTTCAGCGTTTAATGAGACTTCGCCCATCCCGCCGATTGAGCTCTTCTTCATGGGAGGGACTGGCTTAGGGTACATTGCCACCACGCCGCTTCGCGGATACGAGGACCAGTCGGTCGGGCCTATGAATTCCGTTGGCAGAACTGTGGGCGGGAGGGCGATGACCAAGCATACAGCAGAACTTCGGTTCGCGCTCGCGCTGAACCCTATCCCCATCTATGTCCTGGGGTTTGCTGAGGGAGGGAATGTGTTCGAGTCGTGGGGGAAAGCGGATTTGTTTAATCTCAGGCGTTCGGCAGGATTTGGTGCCCGGCTACAGATCAACCCCATTGGTTTGATCGGATTTGACTACGGCTATGGTTTCGATGATGTCACGAATGGAACAGGAGGTCCGCCGGATGGCAAACCCGACGGCTGGAGGTTCCACTTTGTGTTTGGTCGCGGGTTCTAGCGCTCCCGCAGGGGAACGGTGAGAACGAACTTGAGCACCTGCCTGCTCATCCTGTCCACGCGTGATGCGGATGGCGTTTGTATTGGAGCGGCACTGACGGTCACGTGAGACCTCCTGCCCCGTCCTGTCCGAAGGACTCCTTCGGAGAAGAACGGGGCTTGTCGTTCCACGTTGTACGCTGTGCAGTATTCATTCACTCATTCATTCTCCATTATCTTGAGGTCGTCGTGAAGAACATCGTTCTGACATTTTTTGTGCTCGCGGTTCTGACACTCCCCATGTCAGTCGTTGCCCAGGTCCAAAAAATCGGCTATGTCAATTCGTCAAAGATTCTGCAGGAGTTCCCCGAAGCGCAAGAGGCACAAAAGAAAATTGATGCCATGCAGAAAACGATTCAAGATGAATTGGAAAAGCGGCAGGCAGAGTTGAAAGCAAAGTATGAGGATTACCAGAAGAAGGAGAGCATGATGAACGAAGCCGCCAAGCGCGCTGCGCAGGATGAATTCTCCAATCTTCAGAGGAAATATGAAGAGTTCCGGGTGGAGAAATTGGGCAGCAACAGCGAGCTGGCAAAGGAATCAGAACGACTTCTCGATCCGATCAAAGAAAAGGTCATCAAGGCGATTGAGCGAGTGGCCAAGGATGACAAGTACACCTTCGTGTTTGACAAGACAGAGCAGGTCAACCTGCTGTTGTATGGAGACAACAACCACGATCTCACGTTCAAGGTCATCGATAAATTGAGACGCGGCAAATAGCGAGGAGACCAACCGGCTAGAATCACCCACACCGACTGGAGACGTACAATGAAGCGATGTGTCATCTGCGTAGTTCTGGTTCTGAGTCCGTCACTCCTCCTGGGGCAGACAAAGATCGGTCACATCAACTCTGAAGCGATCATGCAAGCCCTCCCCGAAGCGATTGATGCACAGCGGTCGCTCGATGCGATGGTCTCACAGTGGGAGTCGGAGCTGCAGAAGATGCAGGCAGAGTGGAAAAAGAAATTTGATGACTACGACAAAAAGAAGTTGGTGCTGACGGACCAGGCGAGGGCGGACAGGGAACGGGAACTTCGCGAATCGGATCAGCGCATCGCTGACTTCAGAAACAAGAAGTTCGGGCAGAATGGCGAGCTCTTCCAGAAGCAGAACGAGGTCATGAAGCCGATCCAGAACAAGATCTTCAAGGTGCTGGAAGACATTGCGAGGGAGGATGGGTACGATTACGTGTTTGACAAGAGCGGGGAGATTTTGTTGTTGTTTGCCACCGAAAAGCACGACTTGACGCAAAAGGTGCTTTCCCGCATGCAGACATTTGGCAAGTAGGTTCACACACAAAAGGCGAGTTACTCATGAAGCTCCATACGATTGCTGTACGACGGAATGACATTCCGTCGTACAAGGTAGTAGTGCTCCTATGAAACTTCGTGAGATTGCCATACTGCTGAATGCGGAGATCGAAGGAGAGGACTCAGCTGATATTCGACGGGTTGCAAAAATCGAGGAGGCGGGGGAGGGTGACATCACGTTTATTGCAAACCCAAAGTACGAAAAGTTCCTAGCGGCAACGCGAGCCTCTTCTGTCATTGTTGGCAGGAATCTCAAGCGGTTGGGAGAAAACCGCTTCCCGTCACTCCTCCGTGTTGACGACCCCTACGCATCCTTTCTGAAAGTTCTTCAAACGTTCAATTCACAAAAAGATCCCATTGCTCCCGGGATTCATGCGAGTGCTCTCATCTCCCCGAGCGCAGTGTTGGGCCGGGACGTCCGTGTCGGCGCAAACGTAGTCATCGGGGACCAGTGCCGGATTGGCGATGGTGCAATGATTTGCGCGAGTGTTGTCCTGGGTGATACCGTGGACATCGGCTCACAGAGCCTGATCCATCCACATGTGACCATTCGCGACGGATGCAGAATCGGTGCGCACGTGATCATCCATTCCGGAACGGTGATCGGCAGCGACGGGTTCGGCTTTGCGCCAAAGGCAGACGGGACATATGAGAAGATACCCCAGTTCGGCATCGTAGTGATTGAAGATGACGTGGAGATTGGTGCAAACTGTGCGGTGGATCGTGCAACGCTGGGGGAGACACGCATCAAACGCGGAGCGAAGTTAGACAATCTCATACAAGTTGCGCATAATGTCGTTATCGGTGAAAACACGGTCATCGCTGCTCAGACAGGCATCTCGGGGAGCACAAAGATTGGGGCGAAGAGCCAAATCGCCGGGCAGGTGGGCCTCACCGGCCATATCGAGATCGCAGACAACACCAAGATCGGTGCGCAGTCTGGCCTCCATCGTTCGATCCACAAGCCGGGCACGACATATTTTGGGTCTCCTGCCCACCCCTTCCGTGAGGCGCTCAGGATGCAGGGCGCGCTTACCCAGCTTCCCGACCTCCTGGTCACAGTGCGTGAATTGAAGCAAAAGATTGAACAGCTGCAAAAAGAAATACAAGGGTTGGCTGAGAAGAGGCGTTGATGAACTGGTGAGTATTGGAGTGTTGGAGTAATGGATTAGTGGAGTCTTGAGTTGTTGGATTGTTGGGGGACTGGAGTTGCTGAATCTTTTCTCCATCATTCCATTAATCCAATTATCCTAATTGGTATACTCGAATTGCATTGGGTTTTCATGGAGTTGCTATGTTAGTCCAACAACGAACGATCAAGAAAGCGGTCTCGATGAGCGGCGTCGGTTTACACACCGGAAATGTTTGTACGATGACGTTCAAACCTGCCGCGGAGAATTACGGTATCCGCTTCCGCCGCATTGATCTTGGCGGTTCCCCTGAGGTCCCTGCAGATGTAGATCACGTTGTCGACATTTCGAGAGGCACGACGATCGGCATCGGCGAGGCGCGCGTGCACACGGTCGAGCACGTCTTGGCAGCCCTCGTGGGCCTGCAGATCGACAATGTGCTGATCGAGCTCGACGCAAACGAGCCTCCGGTGGGCGACGGGAGTGCAAAACCGTACGTCGAAGTCTTGCTGAAAGCCGGGTTCGAGCGGCAGAGCGCGGCAAAGGATTATCTGATCATCGACCAGACAGTCCACTACCGCAACGAAGAGAAAGGCGTGGACATCGTTGCGCTGCCGACAGATGATTACCGAATCACCGTGATGGTGGATTACCATAATCCCGCGCTCGGGAGCCAGCATTCGGGACTTTTCAATCTCGAGAAGGAATTTGTCACGGAGTTTGCCCCGTGCCGAACGTTTTGCTTTCTTCATGAAGTAGAAACGCTTCACAGTCAGGGACTCATCCGCGGCGGTAATCTGGATAACGCGATCGTGATTGTTGACCGGGACCTTGATGATGCAGAGCTGAAGCGGATTGCGGCGAAGCTCGGTATCAAAGAATCCATCTTTCTCGGTGCCGGTGGTGTGCTTAACAATCGCACACTGCATTTCTCGAACGAGCCGGCCCGCCACAAGCTGCTGGATCTCATGGGAGACCTTGCGTTGATCGGCGTACCGTTGAAGGCGCAGATCCTCGCGGCGCGGCCCGGTCATGCGAGCAACATCGAGTTCGCCCGAAGGATTCGGAAACTGTACCAGCAGAAAAAACTTGTTCTTAAATACCAGCACGAGCGGAAGGAGGGAGTGGTCTTTGATATCAACGCGATCAAGAAGATCCTCCCGCACCGGTATCCCTTTCTCTTCGTCGACAAGATCATCGATTTCAAGATCGATGAGGCGATTGTCGGCGTCAAGAACGTCACAAACGACGAGCCGTTCTTCGAAGGCCATTTCCCGGGGCAGCCGATTATGCCCGGCGTACTAGTTATTGAAGGGATGGCCCAGACGGGGGGTATTCTCCTCTTAAACGGCGTCGAGAACCCGGACAACAAGCTGGTCTATTTCATGGCGATTAACAACGCCAAGTTTCGAAAGCCCGTTCTCCCGGGGGACCAGTTGGTCTACGAGCTCACGATGGTGAGCCGGAGGAGCAGGATCTGTCAGATGAAGGGGAAGGCGTTCGTCGATGGCAACCTGGTCGCGGAGGCGGAGATGATGGCCTCCATCATCGAGCGGACGGATGCGAGACCTCCGGGTGGCGACGGAGTCCAACCTGAGACCGCAGTCAAACAGAATCTCGCACCGAACGACAAATAACACCCTTGTCTCGAGGGAGCATCCGCTCGTCCAACTTCGCATGCCAATCACCTCAGCACGAGTACACATCCGTAGACCATGAGCGTCCACATTGACTCCCGTGCGCAGGTAAGTCCCAAAGCAAATCTCGGCGCAAATGTCTCCATCGGCCCATTTTCCATCGTCGAGGATGATGCCGTCATCGGTGATGGAACAACGGTTGCCGCAAATGCGCTCATTGCCAACGGCGCCCGGATCGGCAGCGAGTGCCGCATCCACCATGGCGCCATGGTCAGCCACGAGCCGCAGGATCTGAAGTATGCCGGCGAGCCGACGAAGTGTGAGATCGGCGACCGTACCGTTGTGCGTGAATATGCAACGCTCCATCGAGGGACGGGAGAGAACGGACGCACCGTCATCGGGTCGGACAACCTCTTGATGGGGTATGTGCACATCGCCCACGATTGCGTCATCGGCGACCACGTCATCCTGGCAAATGCGGTGATGATCGCCGGTCATTGTGTCGTGGAAGACTACGTGATCATCGGGGGTATTACGCCGGTGCATCAATTCGTCCGCATCGGCCAGCATTCGATGGTCGGCGGAGGATTTCGCATCCCCAAGGATGTTCCTCCCTACGTCCTTGCAGGACAGGAACCTTTGATCTATCAAGGATTAAATTCCGTCGGTTTACGCAGACGGGGATTCAGCAGCAGAACGATTGAGGGACTGGAGAAGGCGTACGATCTCATTTACAATTCCGAGATGAATGTCTCCCAGGCCGTTGGGAAGATCAAAGAAAATGTGGAGCTCATGAACATCCCGGAGGTCAGAAACGTCATTGAGTTTATTGAAAAAAGCAAGCGTGGAATTCTCGCCGGACCACGGCGCTCGCGATAGTCTGCTCGGTCTGAACCCCTCCTGGCAATACGTCAACACCGGCGCAAACACCGGGTCGTTCAACATGCAGTTCGACGAAGAACTTGCGCGGCAGTTGCATGAAGGGCAGGGTAAACCGACGCTGCGGTTCTTTCAGTGGAAGCCGCCGGCCATCTCCTTGGGCTATCACCAAAAGTGTGACGATCTCAATGAGCGAAAATGCCGCGAGGATGGCATTGACGTTGTCCGACGGCCGACAGGTGGGAGGGGGATTCTTCATGCCGAGGACCTGACCTACTCCATTGTGATGTATGCTCCCCATGGAACGATATCACGGACGTATAATGCCATCAGTCGGGCATTGGTGAAAGGCCTCGCTCTCTACGGCGTGGAGGCGACGCTTGCACGATCACAGTCGAGCAGTTCGAGACAGCATGCCCATGCAGCATTGATCCCATGTTTCACCAGTTGTGCGCGGCATGAGATAGAATGGCGAGGACGAAAGCTCGTCGGCAGTGCCCAACGCAGGTATAGTAACGGGGAGATAGATATCGTGCTGCAGCACGGCTCAATCCTGTGTGGCCCCGCCCATCGGAAACTTGGCGACTATCTCTTGTGTCGGGATTCTCACCTCACGAAGCAGCTTGCACAAGAGCTCGAGGAAAAGACAATTGACCTTAAAGAGATCCGGGGCAGCGAAGTTGACCCTGACGAGCTTGCCGCTTGTCTGAAAAGAGGCTTTGAAGCAGAGTGGGGCATTCGCTTCTCACTATCCTCCCTTTGAGTCTAAAGAGATCGCACCATCATCACTAAAGCGTGAAGATCTAGAGTTGCAGATGACCCCCCCAAAAAAAGATTTCACCGCAGAGACGCCCGCCCGACCGCCGGTTTGTGCGTCGATAGTCAGGCGGGCGGGCAGAGTTCGCTGAGAAAAACCGAAGAAAAAGAGCATTGAGAGCCACAAAAGATTTCTCTGCGTCCTCAGCGTCTCTGCGGTTAGGCTTTTCGTCCAAGCTTCTACATCTGAAGCTGACTTTTTGGACACCCTCGAGTGTGAAAAACAGTGATCGGGATGGTGCTGTCTTTGGTCCCGAGCTCAACGATCCTCCTCTCGGTGATAGAGAAGGGGGAAGGTCGACGACTTCCGACGGTCGACTCGTCGAGGGGGTTGAGATGAAGACAAACTGGGGTTGACCAAAAAAGAATTAGGATCTCTTGTAGGGACATGGCTTGTTTACCCCGACGATATCTGTCGGGGCCATGTCCAATCGTAATGAATGGCATGGGAATTTCAAAATCTATGCGTGTTCTCAATTATTCATGGAAAATATTAGGACACGGCAAGCCCCTTTCTACGGGTCAAGCCGTGTCCCTACAGAATTCGGACTTTTTGGTCACCCTCCAGTTGATAATGCGGGTATCGATACCTTTGTTCCGTCCAATGTAGAGTTTTCACCATTCGGTGAATCCACTGAGCTGCGTTAGGGATGCGAAGGGTGGCGCGGACCTGTCCAGATTCTTTCTATCTGGAAGGCGCCAGTGTTGCGCCCCACGATCTAACAGCCTCTCCTGGCGGGTGTGGCTCGCGGTGAGGTTTAGGAAAAAGGGGCCGCAACACCGAAGCGCAAGCGAAGCCCGGAGCAGCCCGACCCCGTGAGATATGGTAATAGAGAAATGGTACTTAGAGTATTGCTGTGTGGAATGTTGAATGCAATGCCTCTTTATTCTTGACTATCTCACGGGGGAACGCCCGATTCTCTATGAGGGCTCAAGAAGGTGCCGGCCCATTGCAATTGTCGACGCCCGATTGTTAATTGACATCGTAAAGTCCACGCCACGATCTGTGGCTATTGTTCAAAAAGCGAGAAAACCACCCATGCCACGACAACCTGGTAAGCAGCACACGCCCGGTCATAGTGAACCATCCAAGCCGCGTGTTGTCACCACAAAAACTGTGATGAGGATGAAAAAAACGGGTGAGAAAATCGCCATGCTGACAGGGTATGATTATCTTGTTGCGAAGTATCTTGATCAGGTCGGCATTGACATCATCCTCGTCGGTGACTCGCTCGGGAATGTCATCCAGGGGCATGCGACCACGCTTCCGGTGACGGTCGACGATATGATTTATCACGCAAAGGCGGTGAAGCGGGCGGTAAAGAATGCGTTGATCGTTGTTGATATGCCGTTTATGTCCTACCAGACCAGCGTGGATGACGCCGTACGGAACTGCGGCCGGGTGATGAAGGAAGTCGGTGTCGGCGCGGTGAAACTGGAAGGGGGCCAGTATATCGCCGAGATTGTCCGGCACCTGGTCAATATCGGTATACCCGTGATGGGACACTTGGGACTTACTCCGCAGTCGATCAACAAGTTTGGTACGTACGAAGTGCGGGCACAGGATAAGCGCGAAGCCTCCGAATTGCTGCATGATGCGAAGATTCTGGCGGAGGCGGGCGTGTTTTCCATTGTGCTCGAGAAGATCCCCTCCTCACTTGCCAAGAAGGTGACATCATCGGTTTCGGTTCCCACGATCGGCATTGGGGCAGGGCCGCATTGTGACGGGCAAGTTCTTGTGGTGTATGACATGCTGGGACTGACGGAGGAGTTCAGGCCGCGATTTGTCCGGCGCTATGCCGAGCTTGCAGAATCCCTCCGCGCCGCATTCCGGCAGTATATCGACGATGTGAAAACGTCCCAGTTCCCGACCATCAAAGAGAGTTACGAGTAGCGAATCAAATTGACAATTACTCATGTCTCAGAACGAAGTACGCCCCTTGCGCATCCTCATCTCAAACGATGACGGCATTGATGCCCCGGGCATCTTTGCGCTCGTGCTGGAAATGAGAAAGATCGGAGAAGTCACCGTCGTTGCCCCGGATAAGCAGCAGAGTGCGGTGGGACATGCCATTACGATCAACAATCCTTTGCGCGCGGTCCCGTTCAGGAAAAACAATGAGTTCTTCGGATACGCGGTCGAAGGGACGCCGGCAGATGCGGTGAAATTAGGGGTCCGCTTCTTGATGAAAGAGAAACCGGATCTACTTATTTCCGGAATCAACCACGGCTCGAACACGGCCGTCAATATCATTTACTCCGGGACTGTCTCCGCGGCGACAGAGGGGACGATCCTCGGCATACCATCGATTGCAGTTTCGCTCTCCACATATGATGAAGCAGATTTCTCGTACGCTGCGAAGTTTGCCGCGCGACTTGCACTTCTTGTCGCTCGCAAAGGGTTGCCGTCTGGAACTCTCATCAATGTCAATGTACCGCCGGTACCCCAGGATCAGATTCGCGGTATCCGCATCACCAAGCAGGGGACCTCAAGCTGGGACGACATGTATGATGTTCGCCGCGATCCAGCCAATCGAGAATATTTCTGGCTCACCGGAAACATGAACGTTACCGACACGGACGATGATGCGGATGAGATTGCGATCCGGAACAACTATGTTTCCGTGACACCCGTGCACTATGATCTTACCGACCGTGCGATGGCGGAGGCAATGAAGGAATGGGGGATTGAAGGGTTGAAGTGAAGAATAGGTAATGGTGAATGATGAATTGTGAATGATGAATGAATTTCTTCGCGCACGACGGGAGTATGGCCCGACTCGAGTACTTGACTGTACGCTGATTTCTTTTTATCATTCGCATTGGTCCTTCGTCCTGCGGATAGGGGAGCACATCTATGGAGAGCAGGTCGGACGATCGATGCACACACAGTATCCCGGTTTCATCCCCAACTGACATTGGAGAATGTTTCACCGCGTCGCTACGCGACGCGCACGAGGAGGCTGGGTCTATCAATCGCAGACCATGAATGGTCTGCCTAATTTCAAACCGTCCCTCCGGGACGATATCGTTGTGCGCCCAGCATGGGCATTGACTTATGAGTGAAAGTCTCGAACGGAGGTTGATTGCACCAACCGTAGCCAAGAGCAAGGGCATCGCCGTGAGGTGGTGTCCGAAGGAAGCTGGCGGCAAATCTGCGTCTTGAGGAACGCGAACCCCATAGGAGGCTGGAGCAGTCGGGCGAGTTGGCAATAGACAACGAAGCCCAATGCAATCAAGGACTGCAGCAGTAAATGGGGCAAGAGTGCAGAGACAGTCAATGTTCTTACCTGGGGAGACCTGTTGCTATGCTATACACATGGCAAGCTCAACTGGAAGGTTGAGGTGAGGCAACAGGAGTCAGCAGAGGCCATAGTAATCCCGTTACACTGGGAAGAAGGGCCGAACGTCAACAAGGAGTCAAACACTTGAACAGTTCGCCAGACAACCGACGAAAGCAGACTTCCCGTGAACAGGGTACTGCTGAGCGTGCGAAGGTGGTGAAGCCACCTCCGAGCGTTCAGAGGGCTGAGGTGTCTGCGGCACTGCACAAAGAAGCGACTCGCGTGGAAGAGCGGAAGGTGTGGGAACAAATGCTGAGCCGAGAGAATCTGGTAGCTGCATATCAACGTGTGGTAACCAACGGTGGAGCGCCGGGTGTCGATGGGATGACGGTAGAAG
>Ga0247727_10014012_pt1 | contig 13401 bp, 10 predicted proteins | sample WisWelCaveWW1625_FD_202498 | JGI IMG/M metagenome (GOLD analysis project Ga0247727, IMG submission 202498) | Biofilm microbial communities from Wishing Well Cave, Virginia, United States - WW16-25 | ecosystem: Environmental > Aquatic > Deep subsurface > Groundwater > Cave microbial mat | place... | reverse complement strand
CGCTCCTGTTCCGGCGTGGCCGGCGTGAGCTTCGGCGGCGAGCCAATCCCGCTGACGGCGCCGGGCGCGACCTCCTCGCGCTTCTGCATCGCCTCGCCGCGGTGGAGCAGGAACGACGGCGCGGCCGTCTCGAAGCGTCCCGCATAAACCACCGGCTCCGTGGTCGCACTGCGGAGCTGCCGCTCCAGTGCCGCATGTTCGCCGCGAACCTCGTGCCAACGCGCAAGCTGCGCCGACTCCTTCGGCTCGACGAGCACGGGCGGCGCGTTCGCGTCGAGGAACGGCGCGCGGTCATCCGCGGTCGCGACCGTCTGCCACGAGCCGTCGGCGCGCGCGACCTCGAAGCGATACTTCACCGCGAGCCGGTCGCGGAACTGGTCCAGCCGGTCGCGTCCCCACACGATGGCGTCAATCGTCTCCGGCTTCGCGAACGCCACCTCGACCCAGCCGCCGCCCTTCGCCGTGGAAATCCAGCTCCGGTCATTTCCGTAACGGCCGTCGTTGAGGTGAACGAGCAGATGCTTCGGCCCGCCGAACTCGCCGGACGCGCTCGCCTTCGCGCCGGCGGACGCGAGCGCGACGTTGCGGCCGTCGGCGCTGTAAATCTCCAACTCGTCGAGGCACGGCTCGTAGCGGTTGTTGTCGGAAGTGGCTAGCGAAGTGAACCGCAGCTTTTGCGTGAGCACCGGCGCGAAGCGTTCCACGTTGCGGTGCGGGTTCACCGGCGGGCGCTTCACCGTGGCATCATTCGACCGCGAAGCCAGCGGCTCGAACTGCGCGAGGCGGTGCGTGGCCTTCGTGAGCTTCGCCAGCAGCACGGCGGGATCCGTGTTGTTCGTCTTCGGAGCCGGCGACCGCAGCGGCCGCTCGCCGTGACGCACGCCGGCGAAGATGGCCTGCACGCCGTAGTAATCCGCCTGCGAGACCGGGTCGAACTTGTGGTCGTGACAGCGCGCGCAGTGCAGCGTGAGCCCGAGGAACGCGCCGCCCGCGATGGTCACCATGTCGTTGAGTTCGTCCTGCCGCGCCTTGGCGATGGACTCCTGATCCTTTCCGGTCTGCCCCAGCAGCAACGCCGGGCTCGCGACGATGAAGCCCGTCGCCGCGTCCACGCCGACCGAATCACCGGCGAGTTGCTCCATGATGAAGCGCGGATACGGCGTGTCATTGTTGAAGGCGTTGATGACGTAGTCGCGATACGGCCAGGCGTTGTCGCGCGGCGTGTTCACCTCGAAGCCGTGCGTCTCCCCGAACGCAATCACGTCGAGCCAATGCCGCGCCCAGCGTTCGCCGTAGCGGGGCGAATCGAGCAGCCGGTCCACGAGCTTCTCGAAGGCGCGCGGGTCGCGGTCCGCGATGAAAGCCTCGACCTCCTCCGGCGACGGTGGCAGCCCGTGCAGCGCGAGAAACAGCCGGCGGATCAAGGTGCGCCGGTCCGCCTCGGGCGACATGGCGAGTCGGCTCTCCTTGAGTTTCGAAGCGATGAAGCCATCAACCGGGTTGCCGCTTTTCGATGCCGGTGCGGGCGATGTGCCGAACGGCTTGAACGCCCAGTGGTCGCGCTTGTCTGCGGATTTCGCCTCCGCTGCGCGCGCGGTCGGAGGGAACGTGAGCACGAAGGCGAGCAGACCCAGCGCTCCGCCGAGGGCGAGGCTGACGTTTCGGTCGCGCGTGTTCATCCGGGCGGGAGATTACTTCATTGAGACTGCGACGGCACGGATGAATTCACGGGGCGGGTGTTGACGGATGCGGGAGGCATCCGCGCGTGCCGCTCATGGCGCGACGGTCACAATCACCCGCTGGTAGCGCGTGAGCGGGGGCGTGCCCTTGTCAGTCACGGCGAGGATGAAGTGCATCGTGCCGTTGCGGAGCACGCGCGTGTTCGGGACGGTGAACCATGCGTCGGGCTTGTTCGCGTCCTCGACTTTCACCGGCGCGCCGGTGCGGGCTTGCGAGGTCGTGAACGTGCCCGGCTCAGGATAGTAAAACCACTCGTAGCTCACCGCGTGGCCGTCGGGGTCGGTGGCGGTGGTGCTGAGGTTGACGCGCTCGCCGGGCTTGGCGGTGAGCTGGCTGGCGTGCTTGAGCTTGGGCACCGGCGGATGATTGGCCTCGGCGTAGGGCTTGATGGTCCAGTCCATGCGCGCGGCGAAATCGTTTTGATACGCCGCGCGCCAGCGCCAAATGGTGGCGTGGTTGCTGGTGTGCCAGTGGCCGTCCACGCCCAGCACTTCGTCCACCGCGTCGGTCCAGAACGGGCGCGCCTCCGGTTCGAGAAACCACTTCTGCGTGCGCGGCGTGTAGAGTTCGTAGCGACCGCCCCAGCCGCCCCAGTCGGGCCGCGCGGGATTGTTCAGGCCGTTGGCGATGAGGTTGAGGAAGCTCGGCGTGTCGCCTTCCATCAGGAACTTGGTCTGCGGATGCTGCGCGCCGAGCGGGCCTTTGCTGCGAATGTTCCGGTCAAGCCACGGGTTGTCCACAATGGCGAAGTCCGCGCCGGTGAAGCGCGCGTGAAACTGGTCGCCGCTGATGCCGCTCCACGTTGCGAAGTGATACGCGCCGCCGGCATGCATACCGGGACTGGCGACGTAAAACAGTTTTGGAAAAGTCTTCCGCAGCCACGGCCCGCTGTCGTCCTGGTCGGAGATGGTATAGACGCGCAGCTTGGCGACGAACTTCTCCAACTCAGCGGCGGAGCGGGTGGCGCGGACTTTCCACAGCGCCTGCGCGAGACAGTTCGGTCCGCCCCACGCGGGAACCCAGAGCGGACGCGGGTCGTTCTTGTCCATGGCCTGGAGGATGAGTTCCGAACCGGGCGAATCCATCCCGTCGCCGACGGCCCTCATGCCGTAGTCCGCGCGGCCGTCCTTGAGGACGGATAGCAAATGGTTCGTGGTCGGGAAGCCCGGCTCGTGCTTGAGCAAGTTGTCGCGGACCTTTCCGTAAGCCTCGACAATCTCGCGTATGCGCCACGCGGCAGTCTTGTTCTGCTGATGGATGGACGTGGTGGCGACAAGCCCCTCGACATCCCACTGGTTGCCATACACGAGGAAGCGCACCATGGACATGGCGTCGTCCGGCTCGTTCTCGATGTCGGTGAGCACGAGCACGCGGGGCTTGTCGGCAGCGCACAAGCCGGGCCCGGCATAAAGCGCGAACGCGAAGAGGAAGAGAAGGAGTTTCATGGGTCAGGGTTTGGAAACGGGCAGTGCGGTGGCTGGACCTTTGCAGCGCACCATACGCGCGGCGAAGTCGCGCAGGAAATCCTCGCGCCAGCGACTCACGGTCTTCGCGCCCTGATGCACGCCCTCTGCGACGGCGGGGTTGGGGTCGTCCGTCCACCAGTTCGGAAAGCGCGCCGAGGGTTTGGTCGCCTGCGCGGGCGCGGGCCAGTGGGACGTGAACCCGCCGGTCTGTCCGTCGAGACCGGGATGCGTGCTCTTGATGGCGTAGCTCCACGTCTTCGCTTCCTTCGGCGAGAAGAGAAAATGCCACGCGCCCGCGTCATCTTTGAAGCCGGGGAATTCCTGCCGGTCCACCACGAGCGCGGCCTTGGTATCCGCTGGTGCTGCGGCAGCGGGGCGCAGAATGAGTTCGATGATGGCGAATGCCTCCACCCGGTCCGCCGTTGTCAGCGCGCGGTTGAAGGTGTGGCGCGGACGGTCCCACGCGCGCACGAAGCGCCCGCCCCACGAATCCTTCGTCGGGTCTTCCGGCGTTTTGCCGAACAGATAGGCGAGCGACGGCGTGTCGCCCATTTTGATGCTAGAGCGGGTCTGCGAGTTGAAGCTGATGCCGGTGGCGAAGAACTCGCCGAGCGCGCCGCGACCGGCGATGTGTTTGGCGACGAACGCTTCGTTGCCCGATTCGCCCTGTTGGTTGCCGCCCGCGAACCACCCGCGATAAGTCGAGTTAGCCTCAATCATCCACAGGTCCGGGTGCGTGCGCGCGAGGTAGTCGTAGGCGGTCGCGGACCATTTCTTGTTCGGCCCGCCGATGAAGTAGGTGCGCAGCTTCGACTTGATGGCCGGCGCGTCGTGCAACGCTTGCGCGAGGTCGTCAATGCCGCCCCACACGAGAATCCACAGCGGGCGCGCGTCGTCGCGTTGCGCGCACTTCACAATCCACTCCGAGCCTTCTGTGAGCTGGCCGAAGCCGCGCAGCCCGGCGGAGTCCACCGCGCCCTGCTTGGTGATGGCGCGCAAGGCGGCGGGCGTGGGGTAGCGGGCGGAGTGGGTTTTCAGATTCGGAAAGTCGCGTTCGTAGGCATCAATGACTTTGAGGATGTGTTCCTTGCGCCCCGGCCCGTCAGGCGAGGAAATCAGCCCTTCGAGGTCAATCGCGTCCGCATAGACGAGCAGGTGGACCATGGACTGAAAGTCGTCAAAGTCCGTGCCGCCGATGTCGGTGGAGACGAGAACGCGGTGGCGTTCACTCGGCGCGAGTCGCAGCGCGGGAGCTGCGGCCATCGCAAAAACGGTCGTCAGCAACCACGCCATCATTCCCATCAGTCGCATTCGCTTCATCGGTCCTCCTTCGCGCTCATCTTGTCCACCGCCACGGCGGCGAGGATGACAACGCCTTTGATGACTTGCTGCCAGAACGGTGATACTTCGAGCAATACGAGGCCGTTGTTGAGCACGCCGATGATGAGGCAGCCCAGCACGGTGCCGAGCACGGTGCCGCGTCCGCCGCTGAGGGACGTGCCGCCGATGACGACGGCGGCGATGGAATCGAGTTCGTAGCCGATGCCGGCGTTCGGCGTGGCGGAGTCGAGCCGCGCGGTGAGCAGCAGGCCCGCGACGCCCGCGAGCGCGCCGCCGAGCGCATAGACGGTGACTTTGACGGCTCGGAGGTTCAATCCGCTGAGTAGCGCGGCGCGCTCGTTGCCACCAATGGCGTAGAGGTAACGGCCCAGCCGCGTCCTGCGCGTGACGAGCACAAACACGGCGACGAGCACGGCGGAAATCCACACCGGCATCGGCAGGCCGAGCCAGTGCCCGGTGCCGATGAAACCGAAATCCGCGCCAAGGCCGGTGATGGGAAAGCCCTTTGTCCAAAGCTGCGTCAGCCCGCGCGCGATGCTCAACATCCCGAGCGTGGCGACGAAGGGCGGCAGCTTGAACCGCGTGATGACCCAACCATTGAACAGGCCGAGCGCCGTGCCCACGAGGAGTCCGGCCACGAGCGCGCCGAATGCCGTGAACTGCACCACCACACCGAACACGGGCAGCGCCACGCCATTCTTCAACAAACCCGCCGCGACCGCCCCCGCGAACGCGAGCACCGAGCCAACGGACAAATCAATGCCGCCGCTGAGGATGACGAGCGTCATGCCTATGGACAGGCAGAGGTTCACGGAAATCTGCCGCAGCACGTTGAGCGCGTTCTCCTGGCTGAGGAAGGTGCTGGAAATCTGTGGCGTCAGACTCAGCGCGATCACCATGAGCAGCAGCGCGGCGACGCTTTGGAAACGGTGCAGCCCGACCATCCAAAGTCGGGATGAAGGTCGCCCGGTTGCATTTTCGCTTTCAGTCATCATTGGATTGGTTTTGGTGTTGCAGAATCAATGGGCGTCCGTCTCGACATTGGAATGTCGAGCTACCATTCGACTTTGATGGGAATGACCGGCATCACCGCCGGCTTCGCGTCCTCCTCCAACTCGGCACACCCGGCGAAGCGAATCGGCTTCCCCACCGCCGCCCTCTCGCGCAAGGCCGGCGCGACCTTCGTTTCGACGATGCTGTTCAACTGCGTGGAGAGGTCGTTGAAGTCCTGCGAGTTTGGATACGCGCTCACATCGAGCAGGCCCGACGCGTCGCGCAAGGTGTTCCCGAACAGCAGGCCGGTTGAGAGGCTGACTTTGGCGTCCGCACCGTCGAGCACCACGATGACGGCGTCGTCTTCCACCGCCGTCACGTTGCCGGAGCCGCGCACGAGGAACATCGTCGCGCCGCCGATGCCGAGCGTGCGCCCGTGCTGCTTGCGCGCGGCGGCGGAGTCCTTCGCCAGCGCGGGCAGCAGTTCCCTCAATTCCACGGCACGCCCGGTCGCAGGAAGCAGCTTCGCGTTCCAAAACTCCGTCGCGACCTTCACCGCATCGAACACCGCCGCCTTCTGTTCCGCCTGCGATTGTTCCAGCGACACGATGTGGAAGAGCGGAAAACGCCACCACACCAGCCCTGCGACGGCGAGCGCGGCGGCGATGAGGAGTGGCTTGCGGCTTGGCATCGCGGGTTACGGCTTCTTCCCGTAGTTTCCGAATTTGCCCACGTTCTCCGGGGTCACGAGATCGACCTTCACGGGAATCTTCTGCTGAAAGTCGCGCTTGCCCTTGAGGTATTGGTCGGCGAACTCGGCGGCCTTCGCGGCCATGACTTTTGGGAACTGCATGCCGGTCGCGGCGATTTTCTTTTCGGCGATGAGCTTCACCACGTCGTCCGCGCCGTCGAAGCCGAAGACTTTCACCTTGTCCGCCTTGCCCGCGCTCAAGAGCGCCTGATACGCGCCCATTGCCATCGCGTCGTTGCCGCAGAAGACGGCGACGAGGTCCGGGTTCTTTTGCAGGATGGACTCGAAGACTTCGAGCGCCTTGGCCCGGTCGAAGTCGGCGCTCTGCTGCGCGACCATCTTCAGGCCGGGGAAACGGTCCACGACGCTGTGAAAACCTTTCGAGCGGTTGAACGTGTTGTTGTCGCCGACGATGCCGAGCAGCTCCGCGTATTTGCCCTCCTTGCCGACGACCTTCACGAAATGCTGCCCGAGCGCGACGCAGCCGGAGTAGTTGTCGGAGAGCAACTGCGCGGTCGCGGCGTCAGTCGAGTTGATTTCGCGGTCGATGCAAAACACCGGCACGCCGGCGGCCTTCGCCTTCTTCACGTTCGCCACCGAGGCGTTCGCATCGGTCGGATTGAACAGCACGGCCTTGTAGCCGCGCGCGATGAGGTTCTCGAAATGCGCCGCTTCCTTCGCCGTGTCGTTCTGCGAATCGAAGACGACCGCGTCGTAGCCGAGTTCGATGGCGCGGGCCTTCGCCGCGTCGCCGAGGACGACGAACCACGGGTTGTTGAGCGTCGAGATGACGACGGCGATTTTCTGTTTCTCCGCCGCCTGTGATGGCGACCCGATGAGCAACGCCGCAAGCGAGATGGCGAGCAGACGGATGAATTGTCGGAATGTGGTTTTCATGTTGTGTGCCGGGTTGATGGTTGGATGCGGGTCAGAGAATTCGCTTCACCGCGCCGAGCCAGCCGTCGTGCAGGCGCTTCACTTCGGTGGCGGGCATTTGGGGTGAGTAAGTGCGGGTTTCCCGCGGTAGCGCGGCGAGCTCTTCAAGCGACTTGAAGACTCCGAGCGCGAGCAAGCCGTTCATCGCCGCGCCCCAGGCGGAGGATTCGGCGACCTCGGCCGCGCTCAACTCGACGCCGGTCACGTCGGCGGTGAACTGCATGAGGAACTCGTTCCGCGTTGGTCCGCCGTCGGCGTGGAGCGTCCGCAGCGTCACTCCCGCATCGCCGCGCATCATGTCGAGCACGTCGCGGAGCTGGTAGGCGATGGACTCCAGCGCGGCGCGGACGATGTGCTCGCGGCGGGTGTGCGCCGTCATGCCCACAATGGCGGCGCGCGCGTCCGGCGACCAATAGGGCGCGCTGAGGCCGGCAAACGCGGGCACGAGATAGACGCCGCCGTTGTCCTGCACGCTGAGGGCCAGGGCTTCGGTTTCCGAGGCGTCACGGATGAGCGCGAGCTGGTCTTTCAGCCACGAGACAGTCGCGGCGGAAAAGTTGATGAGACCTTCGAGTGCGTAGGTCGGTTGCCCGCGCCAGACCCACGCGAGGGCGGTGACGCTGCCTTGCGGCTTGCTTGCGAAGTGCGTGCCGACGTTGAGCAGAACACTCGTGCCGGTGCCGAAGGTCGCCTTCGCCGTGCCGGGCGCGAAGCAGCGCTGCGCGAAGAGCGACGCCTGCGAATCACCCATCACGCCGACTATCGGCACGCGCTTGTGCAGGATGCCGTCCGCGTCCGTCTCGCCGAACTGCGCGGCGCTCTCGCGGACTTCCGGCAGGGCGTTCATCGGCACTCCGAACAACTCGCAGAGTTCGGCATCCCAGCGCAGCGCGCCGATGTCGAAGAGCAGCGTGCGGCTGGCATTGGTGAAGTCGGTGGCGAAAGTCGCGCCGTGCGTGAGGCGGTGGATGAGGTAGGCGTCAACAGTGCCGATGATGGCACTGCCGTCGCGGAGGCTCGCCACGATGTCCGGCTGGTTCTCGATGAGCCATGCGAGCTTCGAGGCGGAGAAGTAGGTGTCTATCTTCAACCCGGTCTTTGCGCGCACGAGTTTCTCGTGTCCTTGCTCACGCAGCTTTTGGCAGAGCACATCGCCGCGCCGGCATTGCCAGACGATGGCGTTGTGCAGTGGCTTCCCCGTCTTGCGGTCGAAGACGACGATGGTCTCGCGCTGGTTGGTGATGCTGAGTCCGGCAAGTTGCGTGAGGTCTTGTCGTCCGGCGATGTCGCCGATGACCGCAAGCACGTTCTGCCAGATTTCCTCGGCGTCGTGCTCGACCCAGCCGGGCTGCGGGCAAATCTGCCGATGGTCACGCGCCGCCTTGTCCAAGGCCGCGCCCGCCGCGACGAAGAGCACGGCCTTCGTCGCGGAAGTGCTTTGGTCAAGGGCGAGAATTAAGCTCATGCGCGGTTCAGAAGCGTGAGGGTGGTTTGAGTCAACCCCTCCATCGAGATGCCGTAGTGGCGGAAGATGTCGGCCTGCATGCCGGTCACGGTGTCCTCGTCGGGAAGGCCGACGATGCGGAATGGGATGCTGATGCCGGACTGCATGAGGACAGAGGCGCAGGCTTCGCCGAGACCGCCGTGGACGCTGTGCTCCTCGACGGTGACGACAGCGCGACATTCGCGGGCGGCGAGCAGGATGGCGGCGGTGTCGAGTGGCTTGATGGTGTGCATTGAGAGCACGCGGGCTTGGATGCCTTGCTCGGCGAGATGTCCGGCGGCGAGGAGTGCGTGGATGACCGTCTCGCCGGTGGCGATGAAGGCCACGTCGTTGCCTTCGTGGAGCGTGCGCGCCTTGCCGATGGTGAAGTCGAAGTCGCCGAGGGAAAACATCGCCGCCTTGCCGAAGCGGATGAACATCGGGCTCGTGGTCTTCGCGGCGGCGCGGATGGCTTCGCGGGTCTCGAAGTTGTCGGCGGGGACGACGATGGTGATATTGTTGATGGCGCGGAGCACGGCGAGGTCGTGCAAAGAGTGGTGGGTGCTGCCGAGCGCGCCGTAGCTCACGCCGGAACTGATGCCGACAAGCACGGCGGGCACGTTGGAGTAGCAGATGTCGTTCTTGATTTGCTCCAGCGAGCGGGCGGTGAGGAAGCACGACGGCGACACGCCGAACGACCGCTTGCCGCACGCGGCGAGACCGGCGGTGATGCCGACAAGATTCTGCTCGGCGATGCCAACTTCGACAATCTGCTTTGGCAGCGCCTGGCCAAAGGGCGCGAGCTTGCCAGACCCGCGCGAGTCGCTGGTCACGGCGACGATGTTGCGGTCGGCCTCGGCGAGCGACTGAAGCGTGGCGGCGAACTCATCGAGATTCGTGCGGCCCATTTTGAGGCCGAGCTTTTCGGCCATCGCCTTTGCGGCGGGCGTGAACACGGAAGGTGCGGGCGCGCTCATGGTGTAGCTCGACTTTCCAAAGGCGAGTCGGTGGAAGTTGGCCGCTCGTCCCGACATTGGAATGTCGAGCTACTGTCGAGTTCAGCGAGCGCCTGCTGCAATTCCACTTCACTCGGCACGCCGTGGTGCCACTTGCCGACGTTTTCCATGAAGCTCACGCCTTTGCCTTTCACGGTGTTCGCGATGATGAAGAGCGGCTTGCCGGCAGGCGGCGGCTCAGTGAGGGCGCGGGTGAGTTCGGCGTAGTCGTGGCCGTTGACGGTGCGGACTTCCCAGCCGAACGCGCGGAATTTTTCGTCCACCGGCTCGTTGCTCATCACGTCGCGGGTGGGGCCGGTGATCTGGAGCGTGTTGTGGTCGAGGATGGCGGCGAGGTTGTCGAGTTCGTAGTGGGCTGCGGCCATTGCAGCCTCCCAGTTCGAGCCTTCGGCCAGTTCGCCGTCGCCGAGCAGGGTGAAGACGCGGACCGGTGCGTTGTCCATCTTCGCAGCGAGTGCCATGCCGAGGCAGATGGGCAGGCCGTGGCCGAGCGCGCCGGTGTTCATCTCGATGCCGGGAATTTTGCGCGTCGGGTGGCCGACGTAACAGCTGCGGTAGCGGCAGACGGTGTCGAGGTCGGCGTCGGGGAAAAAGCCGCGGCCGGCGAGCACGACGTAGAGCGCCTCGACGCAGTGGCCTTTGCTCTGCACGTAACGGTCGCGGTGCGGTTCGGAGAAAGTCGCCGGCGAGACTTTCAGCACGCGGTTATAGAGGACGTTCAGGATGTCCATGCACGAAAGGCCGCCCCCGGTGTGGCCGGCGCCGGCGTTGACGATGAGCCGGAGCATCCGCTTCCGCAGCGCGACAGCTTTCAGAGCGAGGTCGTGGTCGGTAGCCCGACATTCCAATGTCGAGTCGTTGGGCATGGGCGGCGTCATGGGTGGCTCGTCTCGACATTGGAATGTCGAGCTGCGTCGTTGTGGTGGTGCGTCTCCCAGCCAAAGTAGTTTCCAAACGCCTCGGCGAGGATGGCGGCGGAGCGCGATTGCGTCATCACTACGTGGTGCTCGAAGCCGTTGCGGCAGACGTGATGCATCAGCGATTGCAGGCGCGGAATCTTGGCGACGGCGCGGTTGCCGAAGGTGTCGAGCACGTCGTTCGTGAGTTCGCCCTCGCCGACGTAAGCGCGAATGCGGCCTTCGACATCGGCGGTGGTGAGGCGGCCAAAGGTGAGCGGCCCGGCGGGGGTGCGGCCTTCGAGCGCGCCCCAGGTGTTCTCCACGCCCAGGATGCTGCCAAGGATGGGCGCGGTGGAAATCTTGATGTCGGGCAGGAAGCTCTTCGCCCAGTTGCCGCAGTGGAAGAGGACGCACTTGTCGTCGTCGTCCGCGTAGTTGTTGTTCCAATCCACCAGCGCGGCGGGTGTCGCACCGGCGAGTTGCATGGCATACATCGTGAGCACGCCGGTCACGTCCACCTCGCACGCGCTGGGCATGAACTTCTCGCTCATCATGCTCATCAAGGTGCAGACGTTGCAGCCGAAGTTCTGCTGCACGGAGGTCCAGCACTGGATGGCCGTGGCATCAATGGCGTTGGCCTCCATCCACTCGTTGAGGATGACGCCGAGCTTCGCCATCTGCACCAGCTTTGCGTGCGGCACGCCGGGCGCGGGCGCGTAGCCGGTGATCTCGGCGAGCTTGGTTTTCACTGCCGCAGCATCCGCGTCCATTTTGTCCGCTTTCCCGAGGAACTCCGACAAGTCCACGGTCGTGACGCTGATGCCGTTGCGCTCCAGGATTTTCTCCGAGTAACGCACGGTGTTGAATGCGCCCGGCCTGGCGCCCACCGCGCCGAGACGCACGCCGCGCAGGCCGTTCACCACGCGGCAGACGCCGGCGAACTGCTGCAAGTCGCGGACGAAACTGGCCGCCGCCGGATGCACGACATGCTTGCTCGTGAGGCTGAACTTCAGGCCCGCCTGCACCAGATTGTTGCTCACCGAAATCTTCCCGCAAAAGGCATCGCGACGGCGCGCGGGGGTGAGCTGCTTCAAATCATCGGGGTAGCCCTGTATGAGCACCGGCTTGCCGAGGCCCGCCATCTTCAGCGTGTCGGCGACGCCTTTCTCGTCGCCGAAATTCGGCAGGCAGACGAGCACGCCGTCAATCTCGTCAGCGTGCTGGCGGAAGAGGTCCGCGCACTTGCGCGCATCGGCATGCGTCTCGACGCCGCCGAGCTTCGTCGTGTAGCCCGACATTCCAATGTCGAGAGGAGCGCCGCCGGACTCGACATTGGAATGTCGAGCTACGCCGAGTTGGACGGCCTTGATGCCGAGCTTGGTGAACAGCGCGGCCATGTCCGTGCGCGCCTCCGTGACGAGGGCATCGGGAAAGAAATCGCGGTTGCCGTAGATGACGGCGAGCGTGGGCGTTTTTTGAGTCAGGTTCATCGGCATTGTGCAAGCAGAGTGCCACCGGGTTGGCAGAGGTTCTACCTTCCTGACTGGAAATAGTCACGGTATCCTAAGCCCGTGAAATCCGCCGAATCGCGACCCGTTCAAATGCCGCAGCCGGACGATGCAGCCCGACATTCCAATGTCGAGTGCCTTGCAATGCCCCGTCTCGACATTGGAATGTCGAGCTACGTGTGCCCATGAAATTCGACGCCACGCGCAGCGACTTCGCGCCCTACGGCTTCTCGTGCGAGCTGTGGACGCCGACGCCCATGCCGCGGCCTGACCGTCACAACGAGGTGGAAATCAATTTCCTCCGCTCCGGCACGCTCACCTACCTGCTCGGCGGACGCCGGACAACCGTCGAAGCAGGCCGCCTGGTCTTGTTCTGGGCGGCAATCCCGCATCAGATTTTGAAATGGGAGACGCCGAAGCCTTACTACGTCGCCACGCTGCCGCTCGCGTGGTTCCTCGGTTGCGGATTTCCCGACCACTTCGCGCACCCGATTCTCGCCGGCGAGATCGTCACTGACCCCGTCCGCACGCCGGGAGACGAGGAGCGCTTTGAACAATGGGTGAAAGACTTCCACGCCGCGCAGCCGGTCCGCGAACGGGTCGCGCAGATTGAGATCCAAGCCCGCCTGCTGCGCCTTGCCCTCAGTTTGCCCACGCGAAAGGCTCCCGCTGCGAAACCGCGCAGCCCCTGGCCGCCCGAGCCTGCACTCAGCCGCGCGGACCAAATCGCCTGCTACATCGCGCGCCACTACGATGAACAACCGACCGCAGACCAAGTCGCCCAAGCCGTCGGCCTGCACCCGAACTATGCGATGAACCTCTTCAAGAAAACTTTCGGCACCACGATGGTGGACTTCCTTGTGCAGCACCGCCTCTCGCACGCCCAGCGCCTGCTCGTCACCACGGACGACCCAATCATCGAGATTGCATCTGCCGCAGGTTTCCAAAGCCTCAGCCGGTTCAACGAGGCGTTCAAACGCGCCTGCGGCTCGCCGCCACGCGAGTATCGAAAGGCGAATCGCGCAGGAACCTGATCGTCGCGGACAAGCGGAGTTGACGACGGCAACCAAGTGCGCCCAGAGACTCCTGCCCGGATTTTGAATCAGCCGCCGATTGACTTTCGCACAACTCCCATCGTCTCGCGCTGGCGTTGTTCCACGAAGGCGCGGGCTTTCGCCACCTTGACCTTCGCGGCGGCGGGGTCGCGCGCCATTGCGAGGACGGCGGGGACGATGCCTTTGTGCTCCTCTTCCTTGTCGAGGTCGAAG
>Ga0247727_10014011_pt1 | contig 13404 bp, 8 predicted proteins | sample WisWelCaveWW1625_FD_202498 | JGI IMG/M metagenome (GOLD analysis project Ga0247727, IMG submission 202498) | Biofilm microbial communities from Wishing Well Cave, Virginia, United States - WW16-25 | ecosystem: Environmental > Aquatic > Deep subsurface > Groundwater > Cave microbial mat | place... | reverse complement strand
GTTGTTCCACCCGACTCAAGATGGCGGCTAGCTGCTGCTGCTTCCCTAACGGCCGATGGGCATTGCCGCTGTTGGCCGCCGGGCAAGTGAACCGCCGCTCCCACAGCGGCAGGTAGACCTGTTCCAGATAGCGGTTGGCTTGTTCCAGGTTTCCAGCCTTCGCTTGCCGTAGGCCCTTCACCAGCCGGTCCTGCGCTGTGCCGAAGAAGCGTTCCACGCGGCCCTTGGCCTGCGGCGAGTGGGCCGCAATCCAACCGATCCCCAGTTCCCCTAATGCCCGCCCGATCTGCGTGGGCTGCTGCTCGGGAGCCTCCCGGTGGTGCGCTGCTTTCGGCGTGGTATAGAACAGGCTGGCCTTGTCGGTGTAGAACTCCAGCGGTCGTCCCCAGCGCTCCAGATACCTCCACAGCACCCCCAGGTTCTCCTCCGTCGTGTCCTGCCCCACAAACCGCCCCAGCGCCCGGCTGGTGGCGTCGTCGATCATCGCCACCAGGTACATCTTCTCCCCTCGACCTTCTAACCAGTCGTGCTCGCTGGTGTCCCACTGCACCAGCTCACCCCAACACTCCCGCCGCCGTCGCCATTGGTGCACCCGTTCCACCCGGGCCCGCCGCGCCCGCCACAGCCCCCCCTCTATCATCCACTTCCGCACCGTTTCCCTCCCCACCTCTATCCCCTGCCTCCCGGCCAGTTCCTCCGCCGCTAGCGTCGGCCCATACCCCCTCCATTCCGCTCCCCGCAGCATCCCCATCACCTTCTTCCTCACCGCCTCCGCTATCCTCCGGTTCGACGCCCTCCCCCGCAAACCGTGCACCACCACCCCCTCCCCCTTCCGCTTCATCCGCTTCACCAACACCCGTACCCACCGCGGACTCACTCCCATCCGCTCCGCCCCCTGCCTCTGACTCACCTGCTTGTCTCGCACCATCTTCAACCAGTGCAACTGGTCCCGTTCCTGTTGTGTCATCGCTATCCGTTCCTCGCCCATCCCCTTAGCTTGCCTGCTCTCAAGAGGAACTTTCTACTTGGCCCATAGAGGAACTTCTCACGTGGCGCTGACAGTAAAAGCCCGCGGGTTGACCCCTGGTGGGCCAGGATATACAATGAGGGCCAGCAAGGAGGGCCCTTGGTCGGCCGGACCATCTCACACTACCGCATCGCGGAGAAGCTGGGCGCCGGCGGCATGGGTGTGGTCTTCAAGGCCGAGGACACGCGGCTCGGCCGCGCCGTCGCCCTGAAGTTTCTGCCTGAGGATCTTGCGCGGGACCGGCAAGCGGTCGAGCGGTTCCGTCGGGAGGCCCGCGCGGCTTCGGCGCTGAATCACCCCAACATCTGCACCATCCACGACATTGACGAGATCGAAGGCCGGCACTTCATCGTCATGGAGCTGCTGGAGGGCGAGACGCTCAAGCACCACATCGGCGGCAAGCCGATGGACAACGAGCGGCTGCTCGATCTGGCCCTGGGGCTGGCCGAAGCGCTCGACGCGGCGCACTCCGAAGGCATCTTCCATCGCGACATCAAGCCGGCGAATTTGTTCATCACCCGGCGCGGGCGCCTCAAGATCCTGGATTTCGGGCTGGCCAAGCTGGCGCCCGAACGACGCGGCAAGTCCGACGACCCGGCGGCGCCCACCGTCTCCATCGACCCCGAGGTTCTCACCAACCGGGGCGCCGTCATCGGCACGGTCGCCTACATGTCGCCCGAGCAGGCCCGCGGCCAGCAGCTCGACGCCCGCACCGACCTGTTCTCCTGCGGCGCGGTGCTCTACGAGATGGCCACGGGGCAGCAGGCATTCACAGGACCTGCGACGCCCGTGATTCACGACGCCATCCTCAACCGAACGCCAGCGCCGGCCGGGCAGCTCAATGCCAACCTGCCGCCGGAGCTCGATCACATCATCCAGAAAGCCCTGGAGAAGGACCGCGACATCCGCTACCAGAGCGCCGCCGACATGCGCGCGGACTTGAAGCGCCTCAAGCGCGACCGGGATTCGTCGCGCATCTCGACTCCCGCGCCGGTCGCGTCCGCGGCTGCGCCTCTGCGGCGACGCCTGGCCGTCCCCGCGCTGTTGGGCATGGTGGTAGTGGCGCTCGTGGCCGCCTGGCGGCTGGGCTGGTTCGCCGGCGGGTCGTCTGGGCGATTGCCCGAGCTCGCCCAGCGGCAGATCACCGCCAGTCCGTCGGAGGACCCGGTGATGCGCGCCGCGATCTCGCCCGACGGCAAGCTGATGGCCTATACGGACCTGACCGGGATCCACCTGCGGCAGGTCGACACCGGCGAAACCCGCTTGGTGCCGCTGCCGGACGGATTCTGTTTCCGTTGAGTGGACGTGACATGGTTCCGGGACGGAACCAAGGTGCTGGCGAGCGGGAGGGGCATGCCTGGCGAGCGGACCGCCATCTGGGCGGTCTCGGCCCTGACCGGCGTCTTGCGCAAGCTTCGGGAGGACGCCTGGGGAGCGGCGGCGTCACCGGATGGTTCTCAGATCGCATTCGCGAACGGCTTGCGCAGCGAGATCTGGCTGATGGGCGCCAATGGGGAGCAGCCGCGAAAGCTGCGCCGTGGGGAGCCGGGCGACCGGTTCTTTACGCTGGCTTGGTCGCCCGACGGGCGGCGGATCGCCTCGCTTAACCATCGTGCGCTGAGCGGCCAGGGGATCATTGAGAGCTTCGATCTGGAAGGAGGCCGGAGCCGGGTTCTGGCCTCCAGCCTCGGCTTCGGCGGTTTTTGTTGGGCGCCGGACGGACGGATCATCTACTCGATGGCCGAGCCTCCACCGAACCAGAGCGACAACCTGTGGGAGCTCCGCACCGATGCGCGTACCGGTGCGGCCACCGGACAGCCTCGTCGGTTGACGAACTTGGCCGGTTTCTTGCTGGCCAACCTGAGCCTCAGCGCCGACGGCGAACGTCTGGCCTTCCTGCGGGCTCGCCGCCAAACTGACGTCTGGGTGGGAGAACTGGCCGAAAAGGGCGCGCGTCTGAACGCCCCCCGGCGCCTGACGCTGGATGATCGCACGGACTGGCTGGGAGGGTGGACGCGGGACAGCCAGGCCGTGCTGTTCTCCTCCAACCGCAGCGGCAATTTCGATATCTTCCGGCAAGGCATCCAGGACCGCGCCGCCGAGGCGGTGGTCAGAAGCTCGGAGGAAGGGCGGTGGCCGGCCCCGAGCGCGGATGGCCAGTGGGTCCTGTACTTGACCCGCCCCTATAACCAAACGCAGGAATCACCCGATTCAGACCGCCTGATGCGCGCTCCGGTCTCGGGCGGGCCGGCCGAACAGGTGCTGAAGGCAGGAGGGTTCGCCGGCTCGGCGGCAATGAGTTGGGAGCGCGCCTACACGAAAAGATACCCCGCATTTCGCTGCCCTTCGCCGCCCGCAACTTCTTGCGTGCTGGCCGAGGCCGACCACAAGCAGATTATCTTCACCGCCTTCGATCCCATCGAAGGCAAGAAGGGCGAGCTGACCAGGGTGGAGATGAACCCTTTTCTGCAAAGCTACTGGGATCTTTCCCTGGATGGGAAGCGGGTCGCAGTCACCGCGCAGGAGTCGGACGCCGGGCGGATCCGGATTGTGCCGCTCACGGGTGGCCCGCCACGGGAGATGAGCGTCCCGGGGTGGAACTACCTCAGCGGAGTGGCCTGGTCGGCCGATGGGCAGTCCCTTTATGTCACCCGCTGGACGTCGCGGGGGAGCCGGCTGTGGCATCTGCCGCTGAACGGCGAGCCGCGGCTGCTGTATCAGAAAACCAACATCTTTGAGCGACCCCTCGCCTCACCGGACGGCCGCCACCTGGCCTTCACCGAGCTCGACTTCGACAGCAACGCCTGGATTGTCGACAACTTCCGGTAGATGCGACCGCGTCACCGGCAAGGCCCGCGGCGGGGTGGCCGGCCGGCTCTCGATGAAGCGGAATCCCGGCCAATAAATCGGCAAGTTCACCCACTCGCAACGCGATGAGCTCGCCAGGAGCAGGGGCCGGAGCCAGTATGACCCGCTCTTTGACGACTTCTTCGACGCCTCGATCTTCCCGCCCCAGGCGCAGGCTTCAACTGTCACCTCCTCACTCGAGCGCATACTGTACGCCGAAGCGGAAGGTCACGGGATTGCCCGGCGTAAAGTGGTTGTCCCACACCGCGGCCGGTTGGTGACGGAGGCGGGAAGGGAAGTACGCCTGGGCTTCGTTGTACTTCGAGTTGAAGAGGTTTTCGATGGAGGCGACCACCGACCAGCCTCCGCGCAGCCGTCTCTGGAGGGCGGCGTCGGTGACCGTGAGGGCCTGGGCGCGGGCGGAGTTGTCCTCGATGAGGGCGTGAGCGCCAATGTGGCGCCACCGGAGGTTCCCGGCGAGATTCCGCCAGCCCTTGTAAGGAGAGGCCGGAACCGGCCAGCAGGTTGGGGGCGCGCGGGACGCGGCCGCCGCCCGCGCGGAAGAACGCTGCGTTGCGGCTCATGTTGGCGTCCCAGTAGAGGTTCCGGCTGATCCGCCACTTGATCTCAACCTCCGGCCCGTGGCGGCGGGTGGATCCGCGCAGCTCCGTGGCTCCCTCGTCGCCGACCCAAACCAGTTCCCCCGCCAGATCAAGCATCCAATAAGCGGCTGAGATCTCCAACCGCTCGACCAGCTTCCTGCGCAGGCCGATCTCGTAGCCGTTGGCGGCGGCCAGGGCGACGCCGCCGGGCTCTTGAACCACTGCTCGGGCGTCGTTGGAGTGAAAACCCCGCCCGTAGTTGAAGAACAGGTCGAGGCTGCGGTCCTTGGAGGGCGAGAGGATCAGGCTGGCCTTGGGTCCGGTGAAGGACCGCGACTGTCCGCCCAGACCGCCGGCCTCGAAGCGAAAACGGTCGTGCCGAACCCCAACGATCGCTTTCAACCACGAGGTGACAACCACCTCTTCCTGCCAGTAGAAGCCGGTGTTGCGCTCCAGGACCCTGGAGTCGAGAGCCGTTCCGAACACCTCCCGCTGCGCCTGGTAGAACAGGCCGTTGCGGATGTGGTCCTGACGCCAGTCCATCCCGGCGGTGGCCATGGCCGAGCGACCCCCCAGCCTGTGCAGGTAGCTGTACTGGGTGCGGCCGCCCCGCATCCAACGGCGGTCGCGCTGCAGGATGCCGTCACCGTTCTCGGGATCGCGCTCGAAGAAGGTGAAATTCGAGTAGAGATCCAGGTCGTATCGGACAGCGTAGAGCTGGGACTTGAGAATGTGGTTGGACCACAACCGTTGGTGAGCGAGGGCGAAGTTGAGCCGCCGGGTGTCGCCGCCTTCGCTGGGGTCGAGGCTTCCGAAGCGGTCGAGGCGCCCCGCTTCGACCTCGCGGTGCGGGATCTGGCCCGAGGCGTTCCACCTGCCGTCGTAGGCGGTCGCCAGCAGATGCAGTTTTTCGTCGACGCCAGGCCGGTTGCGGCCGAGCGGCACCGTCCAGCGCGTGATCAGGTTGGCGCGATGGAGCTTCTGGGGACTCAGGAACGGCCCATCGGTCGCGAGGCCTTCCAGGGCGATCAGGCCGCGGCCGCGCTCGAGCTGAGGGCTGAAGCCTACCACCACCCGCCGGGCGCCGAAGCTGCCGCCCTGGAAGCGGATGAAGTTCTCGTCGAAGGACTCCCGCAGTCGCAGCTGGAGCACCCCGGCCGGGGCCAGGTTGCCGAACTCGGCAAAGTACGGGCCTTTGTAGACATCGATGGTTTCCAGCGTTTCCGGGATGACGAAGTGCAGGTCGGCGTAACCCTGGCCGTGCGCGTGGCTGACCATGTTGACCGGGATGCCGTCGAAGTAGAGGCCAGGTCGGTGCCGTGGTCGGCGTCGAAGCCGCGCATCAGGTACTGGTCGGCTTTGCCGCCGCCGGCATGCTGGGCCGTCAGCAACCCGGGGACGGCGCGGAGCGCCTGGGCGGGCGATTCAACGATCTGGAAGGCGAATTCATCTTGGCGAAAGGTGCTGCAGGAGGCTGCGGTCCGGGGCGCCACGCCGGTGACTTCCACCTGGTAAGCGGCGACCCGGTAGGGAGCCGCCAAGTCGACCCGCGCGTGGAATTCGTCCTTCTCGCCGATATCAAGCAGCTTCTCTACCGTCTCGAAGCCTGCGGCTCGAACCACGAGCAGCCGCCGGCCGGGAGCGGCGGCCACCAGCTGGAACTCCCCTTTCTGGTTGCTGGTGGCCACGGGCGCCGTTCAGCTCGATCTCGGCTCCGTGGACCGGTCGGCCGGCGGGATCCCGAACTTCGCCCGAGATCACCGCCGCGGCGGCCAGAGCCCCGGCCGCCCACACCATGCCCAGCGCTCGTAGCACGAATTTCATGATCGTAATACGCTACCAGGAAGGGGTTCCGGATCGCTATAGGAACTACGCAAGGGCGGGCAGTTTGGATTTCAGGCCGGCTCGACCACCACGGCGGTGCCGTAGGCCAGCACCTCGGTGACGCCGCTCATGACCTCGGTGGCGTCGTAGCGGGCCCCGATGATGGCGTTGGCGCCCATGGTGGCGGCGTGCTCGACCATCAGCTCGAAGGCCTCCTCGCGGGTCTTCTCGCACAGCTGGGTCAGCAGCGTGATGTTGCCGCCCACCAGGGTTTGCAGCCCCGCCCCGATGGTCCCGAACACCGAGCGGGACCGCACCGTGATACCCCGGACGACCCCCAGGTTGCGCACCACGCGGTATCCGTCCAGGGTGAACGCGGTGGTGACGAGGTGGGGCGCGACTCCCGGCCGGCCCCTGGTCCCGGCCCCGCATCGGGCGCAAGCGGCGCTGCCTTCGGTCATGGGGGCTCCGCAGGATACGCAGTAGGCCAAGGTTGATCTCCCTTAGGTATTCTACAGCTAAAAAGGCTGCGCCCCCTACCCACACCACCGTTCATCTTGACCGTTCCGCCCAAGCCGTGATACTGTTGGCATAGTTTGATCCAGGGAGTCACCATGCTTTCGATCCTTCGTCTCGCCCTATTCGCCGCCGTCAGCCTGACCTGCGCCTACGCCCAGGCCAGCTTCACCGGCACCATACTCGGCACGGTTACCGACCCCACCGGGTCGACCGTCTCGGGCGCCAGCGTCGCTGTCACCAACCTCGGCACCAATGAACTCAGCCGCGTCAAGACCGACGAGGCCGGCAACTATTTTGTCCCCCATCTCAGACCTGGGGAATACTCGGTGGCCGTGGAGTCTCCCGGCTTCAAGAAGTTCGTCCAGGGCCGGGTTCCCATCCAGATCGACCAGCGCGCGCGAGTCGACGCCTCCCTGGTTCTCGGCTCCGTCTCGGAGGTGGTGGAAGTCATCAGCGCCGCCCCCGTCCTTCAGACCGAGACCGGCTCGGTGGGCCAAGTCGTCGATAACCGCAAGATCGTGGGTCTGCCGCTGAACGGCCGCGGCGCCTTCGGACTCATCGGACTGGTGCCCGGGGTCGCCGACGGCGCCGCCAGCGGGACCTCCGGCGCCTCCGCCCGCATCAACGGCGGACGCAATCGCCTCAACGAAATCCAGCTCGACGGCATCACTGCCGTCAACGTCAAGGGCGGCAATGTCGGCTACACTCCCATGGTCGACGCGCTCGAAGAGTTCAAGATCGTCACCAACAGCTTCCCCGCCGAGTACGGTCGCACCGGCGGCGGCGTCATCCTGGCCACCATCAAGAGCGGCACCAACGCTTTCCACGGCACGGTGTTCGAGTTTCTGCGCAACAACGCCCTCAACGCCCGCAACTTCTTCGCCCCACCGAACCAGCGGAAACCCGTTCTCCGCCAGAACCAGTTCGGCGCCGCCGTGGGCGGGCCTCTGCGACACGACAAGACCTTCTTCTTCATCGATTGGCAGGGCACGCGGGTGCGCACGGCCGCGGTTCGCACTTCGTCGGTCCCCACGCCCCAGATGCGCTCCGGCAACCTCGCCGGATTCAACCCCATCTACGACCCCGCCAGCACTCGCGTCGAAGGGAACCAGGTCCTCCGCGATCCCATTCCCAATAACCTCATCCCCGCTTCCCGCTTGGATCCAGCCGCCGCCAAAATCATGACTTTCTATCCGGACCCCAGCGGCCTGGGGGTCGCCAACAACTACGTCCTGGCCGGTCCCGGCAAACGCCGCGACGACCAGGGTGATATCCGCGTTGACCACAACCTCACCGACGCCGTCCGCTTCATGGGCCGCTACTCGCTCAACGATACCGAGGACGTCCCGTCTCCGACCTTCCTCACTCCTGGCAATCCTGCCAACTACCCCTCGGAAGGCCGGCAGCAGAACGGGGCCTTCAGCTATATCCATACCCTCCGCCCGACCCTCATTAACGAAGTCCGCCTCGGCGTCAACCGCGTCTATTCCCAGGCGACTTCCCCTACTGCCGGCCAAAACTATCCGCAGCAGCTCGGGGTGCCCGGCGTGCCGCAGGACAATTTCCCGCGCATTAACATCACCGGTTTTACGTCCATCGGCAATGACCGCTCGCGCCCCGCCCTTGCCCGTGTCACGGCCTATCAGCTGGTGGACAACCTCACTCTGATCCACGGGCGCCACTATCTCAAGTTCGGTTTCGATTTCCGTCGTAGCCACTCCAATAACTTCAACCCCACCAACGCCAGCGGGGAGTTCTCCTTTGGCCCGCTTCAGAGCGGGATCTCCACCAACACCCGCAGCGGCGACGCTTTCGCCAGCTTCTTGCTCGGCCAGGGGTCTGGCTTCCAGTTACTGCCTGGCGTCTCTACCTATCTCAGCTTTCCTTCCTACGACTTCTACGTCCAAGACGACTTAAAGGTGAGCCAGCGCCTGACCCTGAACTTCGGTCTCCGGTACGAGCCCGCTTTCCACTTCGTTGAAAAGTACAACCGCCTCACGCACTTTAATCCCCAGCGCCGCCTGCTCGATTTCGCTGGCCAGGACGGCAATCCCCGACACTTCTATCCCAACGACTGGAACAATGTTGGGCCGCGCTTCGGCCTCGCCTGGCGCTTCACCAGCACCACCATCTTTCGACTGGGCTACGGTATGTACTTCGCTTCGGCCCCGGTCGCTTCCAACCCCGGCACCCCGCTCGAAGCCCCTTTTCCCTACGCTCGCAGCTTCGCCCTCACGGCGCCGGCCTTCCCGAGCTTGCCCCTGTTCACCCTTTCCCGCTTCCCCGGCGGGGCCTCCGACTTCGATACCACCGGCCGCACCGCCGGCGAGAACGTCCACTTCGACCGCAACTCCCGCGCCCCTTACATGCAAAGCTGGAACTTCTCGATACAGCGCGAGCTGCGCCCCAACCTGGCTCTCGACCTCGCCTACGCCGGCACCAAGGGCACCAAGCTCTACACGCCGGGCAGCAACCTCAATCAGCTTCGTCCCGAACAGCTCGGACCACCCTCCCAGTTCGGCGGCCTTACCTCGGCTCAGCGCCGTCCCTTCCCGGAGTTCATGAACATCGCCTATAACAGCTTCGGGGTATCCTCGATTTACCACTCCTTGCAGGCCAAGCTGGAACAGCGTTACTCCTCGGGCTTGAGCTATCTGCTGTCGTACACCTGGTCGAAGTCCATCGACAACGGCTCCGGTCTCTTCCCTGGCGACAACCCCAGCGTCAGCTCCTCCTTCCGGCTTCAGAACCTCTACGACATGCGCGGCGAGCGCGCCCTCTCCGCCGACGACCAGGCCCACCGCTTCGTCGCCAGCTATACCTACGAACTCCCCTGGGGCCCCGGCCGCGCCTGGCTGAACAGCAACAGCCTCTGGGCCAAAGCCTTCGGCTCCTGGCAGGTCGGCGGCATCGCCCTTCTGCGCAGCGGTTTGCCCTTTGGCGTGGATTCCACCCAGAACACCACCGACTCCCAGGGCGGACGCCAGCGCTCCAACCGCATCGGCGACGGACGCCTGGACCGCGATCAGCGCTCCCTGCGCCGCTATTTCGACACCACCGCCTTCATCAATCCGCCCCAGTACCGGTTCGGCAACTCCGCGCGCAACGTCGTCCGCGCACCCGGACTGGTCAACTTCGACCTCCTGCTCGCCAAGAACTTCCACTTCAGCGAGCGCTTCCGCCTCGACTTCCGCGCCGAAGCGTTCAACCTCATGAACACCCCAGCCTTCGGGTTCCCCGGCGCCACCGTGGCCATCTCTCAGTTTGGAGTCATTGCCGGTACCCTCTCGGGCACCGACGCGCGGCAGGTCCAGTTGGCCTTGAAGCTGTCGTTCTGAGGAGGGGCCGGGCGACAATGCCGGCGTCCCGAGCGGGTGCGTCATCCCGGCCCCCGTGTCATCCCGGCCCCCGTGTCATCCCGGCCCCCGTGTCATCCCGAGCAAAGCGAGGGATCTGCTTGCAACCGGAAGCGCCACGAACACTGGAAGCAGATCCCTCGCTTCGCTCGGGATGACATGGGGCGCTCCTCTGACATGGGGCGCTCCTCTGACATGGGGCGCTCCTCTGCCATGGGGCGCTCCTCTGATATGGGGCGCTCCTCTGACATGGGGCGCTGCTCTGACATGGGGCGCTCCTCTGACACGGGGCGCTCCTGTGGCACGGGGCGCTCCTGTGACACGGGGCGCTCCTGTGACGCGGGGCGCTCCTGTGACATGGGGCGCTTCTGTGACACGGGGCGCTCCTCTGACATGGGACGCTTCTGTGACACGGGGCGCTAGACAGGCTGGCAACGCTACGGTTGCCCGACCGGGACGGGGCTGGTAACCAACGGCAGTCGCACATAGAAAGTCGCCCCTTGGCCGGGCTGGCTTTCGGCCCACATGTCGCCGTCGTGATCCAGCACCGTCTGGCGGGCCAGGGCCAGGCCCAGGCCGGTGCCGTTCTTCTTGCCGGCGCTGGCGAAGGGCTGGAACAGACGATCCCGGACGTCGGGGTGGATGCCGGGGCCGGTGTCTCTAACGCTGACCAGCAGAGAGCCGGAGTCGGTACGGGTTTCGATGGCGATGAGGCCGCCGGCCGGCATGACGTCCAGGGCGTTGGCCAGCAGGTTGCTGAAGGCGCGCTCCAGCCGGCCCCGGTCGGCCGGCACCATGACGTCAGCGGGGACCTGGCAGTCGATCCCCACGCGTTGGGCTTCGGCCTGGGCGCGGAGCGGCTCGATGGCGCCTTCGAGGATCTCGGCCAGCGGCGTTTCCTCTCGCTCGGCGGAGGTCTTGCCGCGGGAAATCTTCAGCAGGTCGTCGAGCATGCCCTGGATCTTGCGAGAGGCCTTGTAAAGGTTGGACGAAAGACGCTTCTGCTGATGCTCGGGCAAGTCGGCCTGGAGGAGCATTTCGCTCGATCCATAGATGGCCGCCAGGGGATTGCGCAGGTCGTGAACGATGGAGCTGGCCAAGCGGCCCACCGTGTAGAGGCGCTCGTTGCGGATCAGCTCCTGGCGGGCTTGCTGGATGGAAGCGCACATGTGGTTGAAGGTGCGGGCCAGGCGGCCGACTTCGTCGTTGGTGATGGGTTCGACGCGGTAGTCGTAGTTCTCGCGGGCCACCTCGGCGGCGGCGTGGTCCAGGGCCACGATGGGGCGCGTGATGCGGCGCGCCAGCACAAAGGTAACCAGAAAGCTGACGGCCAGGCTGACGGCCCACAGCGCCGCGATATCCCGCCGCAGGGCGGTGTAGCCGGCCCGGGCGGCCTCGAGCGATCGCAACACCGCCAGAGTTCCCACAGAGCGGCCCTCCACGTCGGCCAGCGGCTCCTCCAGAGCGATGTAATCGAAGGCCGGCGCCGAGAGGGTCTCGGGCTGCCCTGAGGAACGCCGGCCCAGCAGGGGCAGCAGCGGGGCGGCGCGCGGGCCCAGCGTGGAGGCCAGCACGTGGCCGCCGGCGGCGAATACGAACTCGCTGCCGGTAGCCAGACGGAGCTGGGCGGCGACGGCGTCGGTAACCTCGAAGCCGGTGATGAGGACGTTCAGCAGGGCCAGGCCGGCGCCCGACTGGACATAGACCGGCGTTACCACTAACTGATACAGGCGCCCGCCCAGCAGGCTGAAGCCGCTCAGCGGGGCCGGAAACTTCCGCCGGGCGTAGTCGGCAAAGGCCAGCTGGTCGGGAACCGCGGCCCCGGCCGCCAGACGGGCGATGACCTTGCCGCGCGGGTCGGCCACCACCACCAGGGCGCGCTCACCCAGCTGCCGCTCCAGGCCCCCCAGCAGTTCGCCGGAGGTGTCGGCGATGGTGGCGGCGTCGCCGGTTCCGAAGGCGGCCCGCACCTGGGGGGCGCTGGCAATGTGGGCGCTCACGGTTTCCAGCATCTGGGCCCGCTCCCGCCACAGAGAGCGGTAGGCATGCAGGCCCGAGGCCACCTCGGCTGTCAGCTGCCGCTCGGTCTGCCTCACCACGTGCTGGCTGACGGTCCAGCCGGTCACCACCGCCAGGGCCGTGATCACCAGGGAGGTGGACAACCAGATCTTGGTGAGCAGGCGCATGACCTCAGCGCGGGCCTCCCGGGTAAAAGACGTGCTCCTCGCGGCGAGCCGGGTAGTCGCGGCCGTACTTGTTCTTGTGCGGCGAAGCCAGGAAGCCTTGCTCGGAGAGGCGGATCTCGGCCAGGTTGAGGGGCTCCTCGCTCAGGCTGAGCGAGCGCCCCAGCGACTCCAGAATCTCGGCCTGGCTGCGCTCGTGCCACACCTTGAAGCGATAGGCGCCGGCCGGCGCCTGCACCTGGAACCGTCCGTCGGGGCCGGTGACCGCGAAGTAGGGAGTGGGAAGCACCGCGATCACGGCGCTCATGGTGGCGTGAATGTTGCAGAAAATCCGGACCATGCCGGGCCGGCGGAACACCACGCGCCGGGAGGTTTGCGGGGCGTACAGGTTGACGTCGAACACCTGGCCCTCGTAGTTGGAGAAGGCGTTGTGGAAGATGGGGTCGAGGTTGGGGAAATCCACGGCCGTGCCGACCTCCACCCCCAGCACGTGCGGCAGGAAGGTCTTGTTCCTTTGCTGCATGACGGCGCGCTTGGGGACGGCGGCAGCGGGACGGGGTTCGGCGGCGCCGGCCGGCTCCAGCCACACCACTACGCCGGAGGCATCCGGATTCCTGGGCGCTCGTTGCTCCGGACCCGTCAGCACCACCCGACCGCTGACGGTGGCCGCCGCGGCCCCGATGGCGCAGATCGAGGCCAGCAACCCAGGCAGCAACCCAGGCAGCAACCCAGGCAGCAACAAGGTGCGCCTGCACCAATGGCCAGAACGACTAACCTCCCATCCCAGTGCCTGGTCCATGCTGTGACGCCCAACCAGCGCCGGTTTCATTCTGGCTCCTGGCTCCTGACTTCGGTCTCCTTCCTCAGAACAAGTATCCCACCGCCAGATCGTAATGGTTATACAAGGGCCGCGGCCCGCTCAGGTACCGGGTGCGAACCTGAGAGACCTCCCAGCCCACCACCACGTTGGGCGCCAGCCGATAGAAGACGTTGGCGGCGTAAGCCTGGTTCCTGCCGATGCCTCCCGCCAGCAGGTCGCGGTTGTT
>Ga0247727_10014010_pt1 | contig 13405 bp, 7 predicted proteins | sample WisWelCaveWW1625_FD_202498 | JGI IMG/M metagenome (GOLD analysis project Ga0247727, IMG submission 202498) | Biofilm microbial communities from Wishing Well Cave, Virginia, United States - WW16-25 | ecosystem: Environmental > Aquatic > Deep subsurface > Groundwater > Cave microbial mat | place... | reverse complement strand
GAACTCAGATGGCATTTACGGCGCGTGACGTTAAATTCTCTTACGATTACCTGAAGAATAAAACGCTGCCGATGCATTGGTCACATCAGATCATCAGAGCGGTCAATGTTGTGAACAATCTGTCCGTTGAATTTGTTTTCAATCAGAGCGTTTATTTCGATCTCATGTTGGAAATCTTTATAGCGCCAATCTATCCCTATAATTTTGCCGGCCGCGCAGAAGCGGATTATTTTGAAACGCCGAATGGCCTGGGGCCTTTTTCTATTATGACGTTGCGGGAAATAGAGGTTATCAACCTGACACGCAACTCGAGTTATACTCTCGGCAATCCGCGGATTGCTAGGGTGCAAGTCCGGCGCATTCCCAATAAGGACCAACAGTTTGCCGAAATTTTGGCGAAGACGATCGACGTGGTGCCGGACCTGCCGCCGGTCTACGCGGTTAATGTCGATCAAAACCCACAGCTCGTGCTCGAGCCTTACAATCTGCTGGAGTACAATTATTTTGCCTACAACATGCGCAAGTCCAATTTGAGTGACGTGCGCGTCCGGCAGGCCTTTACCTTGTTGGCGGATCGACAGAAATTGTTGAACGTGATTTACGCCGGCGCCGGAAGTGGGGGAGTAATTACTGGCCCTTTAACGCCTGACAGCCCGTTTTATAATTCCAAACTCCCGGCGCAGCCTTTTGATCCGGCAGAGGCTGAGCGTCTCTTAAAGGCGGCTGCCGCCGAAGGCAAATTTGACTTCACTCAACCTCTGACTTTCAAGGTACCCTTGACCGGTGAGCAAGGTGTAGAATCCCTTTGTCTGCTTTTTCATCAGCGGCTACGACAAGCGGGAGTGCAAGTGGACGAAATTCAGTTTATGGATTTTTATGCCTGGCGCAAGGCCATTTTCTTCGATCATGATTTTGATATTACCTACGGCCTCTGGACTTATAGCGAGTCGAGGAACCTCAGCACACTCTTTCATTCCAATGAAAGCAGCCCGGGAGGACTAAACTTTACCGGTTATAGTAACCCCATGGTCGATGCCTTGTTGGATGATATCTATTTTGGAGTGCAGCAAGACCCGGAGAAAATTCGCGATATGTTTCATCGCGTCCACGAAATGATTTATAATGATTGTCCTTATATTTTTTTGTTCAATTTAGTCAAATTCGCCGCCTATAATCAAAGAGTCAAACGAGTGAATATTCTGCCGTCGAACTTTTATGAGTACATCCACGAATGGTATTTGAGTGAATGAGGCTGGTTGCTGGTCGCTCGTTGCTGAAAAGGTTTGCGACAAACATTGAAAGCTATACCACAGATCATGATAATGGAAAAAGAGAAAATAAGTTTGTCATTAAAGCCGCGCCGCAGTTTCTGGCAGCGTTACCGGAAAGTTCTCGGCGAGGCGCTGTTCTCCATCTTGTGCACGGTCGCGCTGGTGATTCTCGTGTTTGCGTTTACGCCCGGCACGGCGTTGTACGAAGGCCAGGTGAATTGGCTCAGCGGCCACGATTGGCTGGCGGCGCTCAAAGAGCTGCCGGGGCGTTTGTGGCGAACCGGCATTATCACGCTCGGCGCGATTGTCATTGCGGTAGTCGTGGCCCTGCCGCTGGCGTTGGGCATGGCGGATCAGGATTTCGGCTATCTCGGAGTCGCAGTGTCGGCGGAGCGCGCTTCGCATCCGCGCTTGCGAAAGCTGTTGCGCGGCGCGAGACGTGTCGCTAAGTTTCTCGTGCGGCCGGGCTATCGTTTGCTGGCGGCGATTTCCGCGATTCCGGTTTTCTTTCTCAGCTATCTGTGCTATGAATTTTTCTTTCATCTGCGCGGCCATATTCCGAGTTTTTCCTCCTTCACGTTCTTTTGGCAAGCCGCGATTCTCGTCCCGCTTTTCGCCGTGGCGTTTGGCGATGGGCTGCTGAGCGATTTGGTGCGCACGTTTCAAGCGGAAATCACCAACGTTTGCAAAGAGAACTACATGCGCGCGGCTTTGGCGCGCGGTGTGCCCGTGGAGCGACATCTGTGGCGCAACACCGTCATTCCGCTCGCCAACGCGCTCTCCTCGCAAATCGTCGTGCTGCTCGGCGGCGCGGTGATCGTGGAAATTATCTTCAAGCTGCCGGGCATCGGCTTGTGGGCTTACGACATCGCCGCATACGCGCGCAACGATCCGGTCAGCTTTTTGTCGATGCTGAGCATCGCCGTCAGCATCGTCACCGTGGTGAATATTTTTCATTTTTTAAATCACTGGCTTCAGCTCAAGTTCGATCCGAAAGCTTTTAAAGCGATGCAGGGGTTGGATGAAAATCAAAATCAAGCTCAATGAAACGGCGCCGAAACGTTCCCGACGATCGCGCTTTTGGAGGCGCCTCGTGAAGCGCTATTGGGCGCCGCCGGTAAAACGCCGGGTGATCATTCTCGGCAGCCTGTTAATTATGCTGGTAGGCTTGTCCTTTGCCGTCAAGTGGCACGCCATGCCGCGGCTCAGCTTCTTGCACGATCCGGAGCATTTGTACGAAGATTTGGTCATGCGGGAATTTACGAAAGCCGACTCGTCCGCGAGCGACGTGGATGTTTTTGGCGGCGGCTCAAACCATGATTCCCGCAAGGTTTTCCGCGAACGTTTGCCCTATTATCCCACGGCCGTGCATTGGCTGGGAACCGATAGCCACGGCCGCGACACCTTGAGCCGCATTCTCGCGGCGATGCGGATTTATTTTTATCCCACCAGCTTGCTCGCGCTGTTTCTGCCGGCGCTGGCCGGCGGCACTTTGGCCGCCATCGTGCTCGGTTATTTTGCCGAGAATAAGGAGCTGCGCTTCGCGCGCTATCTGCTGGCGAACGGTCTGGTGCGGCCGTTGAGCTCCTTTCCCAAGCTCATCGGCATCTTTCTGTTTCTCGCCATCGCCCGGATCAACATTTTTTCCATCATGCTTATCCTAGGCGTCATGAATATTCCGCGCGTGGCCACGAGCTTGAAAATCAAGATCGACGCCTTGCGCCGGGAAAAATTCATCGAGGCCTGCCGCGGCCTCGGCTTGGGGCATGGCCGCATTCTTTTCAAGCACATTCTGTGGCACAACTGCCGCTGGGTTTACGTCGCGCTCGGTTTTATCATGCTCGCCGAAGCCATTCTCCTCGACGCCGGCCTCGCCTTTTTCGGCCGCGGCGATCCGCGCAGCCTCGGCTCGATGGTGGCCTCAGAAAAAGGCATGATCTTCAAAGGCTTCTACGAGTGGATCATGAATCCGCACACGCATTACGACGCCAAAACTTTCGCCGGCGTTTTCGGCGCGCCGACGTTTCCGGCGCTCGCCATTATCGGCTTGATTCTCCTGCTCTATCATTTCGGCGACGCGTTGGCGCGCTGGGCCGATCCCAAGCGGCGGATGATGTAACACCGACCGCCGGTCTGTTGTCATGGAATTATTTTAGAAAAACTATCCCTGGCCTGCGGCAGGCATGACCGCGAAGATTTTGAAAGGCAAAATAATGGTTCGGCAGAATAATTAAAAAATTATTCTGCCAAATAATCATTCTGCCTTTTGGTTGCGGCGAATGCCGCGCTACGAAATTTTAAAAAAGAGTCGGATCACATGAAAAAAATCTTTCGCCATTTCGTTTTGCCGGGTCTCGTCTTCGCCCTCACGAGCGGCTACGCCCCGGCGCAGCCTAACGTTCGGCAGGCGCTCATTGTCCTCGATCAGCACCAATACGATGAGGCATTGAAAATTTTGCAAACTAGTCCCGGCGCCAATATGAAGCCGGAGGATCGAGCCGCGCAGGAATTGCTCATCGGACGCTGCTATCTCGAAAAAGGCTTGCTCGAGAAAGCGCTCTGGCAGGCGGCCGGCCTTTATTATCCCCGCTACTTTAACTACGTCGCCAAGACCCAGCCGGAGAACCCGGACAAGGTGGCGCTCTACAAAGGCTACGCGCATCTCAGCGCGGAAAAATGGAACGACGCCGTCGCCGCGTTTAACCAGGTGCGAGCCGGCGACTGGCAAAAATTGGCCGAGGTGGGAAAAAACCTTTGCGCCTTTCGTCAGGGACAAAAAACGCCGGCGCTGCAAGTCTGGCAGGGCTTCGTCGATAACAAGAGCAGTAGGCGCGTGCTCAGTGAAGTCGGTTATGCCTGGGCGCTGTCCGGCGAGCCCGGAAAAGCCGAGCCGGGATTGCGCCTTTGCCAAGCCAACACCTTCGGCAGCAAGAACGAAGAAAAATACAAGTCTGATTTGAATCTTGCCTATGCCACGTACGCGAACCGGCAGATCGACCAGGCGCTTACCCGTTTTGAAGCGTTGCGGCGATATCGGTTTGATTACGGCGACGATCAACCCGACATTCCGGAGAAGCGCGAGATTCGGTTTTATGAGCCGGCGATCTACGCGCATCTCTCGCGCCTTTATTTCGAGGCGGCCGTCTCCCATTTCGCGCAGGCGCAACAGTTTTACACGCAAGCCGGCAAAAGCGGGGAAGCCGATCGCGTGCGCTTTTTTATTGCGACGGCTTACTTTGAGAACAGCGATTACACGGCGGCGAGCAAAACTTTGCAAGAGATTATTCCAAAGCTGGACGGCGCCAGCCCGTATCTGATTCCAGCGAAGACCAAATTGGCTTGGTGCGGATATTATCTGAGCGGCGCGGCAACGGCCAATGCCACCTGGCAAAAGCTCCGCGGCGAGCATGGTGAGCAGGCTTTGTTCCTCAGCGAATATGGGCGCTATCTGATTGAAACCGGCGAGGCGCGACCAAAGAGCGACGCTGAAAAATTCACGCAGCGCGCCGTCGATCTGACGCTGCAAGAAGTGGCCAAGGCCGCCGGTATTCTGCCGGAACAGGTGTCGTTCTCGCATATCGAAACGCACATTCGCGAGCGACGCGGCCGCAAAGACCAGATCGGCCGCATTTTCACGAACCTCGGCTATGCTTTGCAAGTGCAGGGCAAATCCTTGGAGGCGATCAAAGCCTGCGAAAAAATCCGCCATATCGAGGGTTGGAACGCCGTCACGCACAACGAGCCGGCGCTGTTCGTGCAAATGGTGTATAGTTATTACGATCTCAACCGCATGGATGATTGCAACGTGATCTATTACGAGCTGCAAAAGAACTATCCCGAAGCGTTCGGCCTGTACGAGATCATCAATCTGCTGACGATCTACAAAAAACGTTATGGATGAAAATCATGCAAGATAACACGGGCATCATTGCGCTCTTTACTCTGATCGGCGTTGGCGTCGCGGTTTATTTTGCCGTGGCCAAGCTCAATGACTACGCCGAGTCGCGCTACAACTTTAGGCCGATCACCAAACCGCGGATTTATGTGATGATGATTCCCGGTCTCGTCTCGGTTTTGTCGGTGTTGGGCGCGATCGGCAGCGCGCCGGCGCAAATCCAACAGATGCAGACGTTCGCCGGCGTCATCGTGCTCGGCACCTGCGCCGGCATGCTGTGGTCCATCGCGGGCCGCACCAACTGGTGGATCGGCTTGCTCGCGACGGCGCTGCTGTTTTTGATCGGCGCCGCCGGATTCGGCGTGTTGGTGGTTTATCTGATTTGGCGCTTCTTTTTGAAGGATGATAAAAAGGGAAAAAGAGAGAAGCGCGGATTGTTCACATGATCATAAGCCGTTTTTAATCATTTTGCCTTAAAATATTTTGCTAGCGTCCGCGGGAGCTTTAAAACCAGTTTTACCAAAAGAACCATTGATTAACGTAAGGAAGTCTGTCATGAATACGCGGTCAAAATTTTTTGTCTTATTGCAATGGGGTTTGTTGGGTTTGGCCAGTCTGCCGTTGTGGGCGCGGGACGAGCGCAACACCAACCAGCTCCAGCCGATGTGGTCGCCGGATGGCCAGTATTACGCCTGCATCGAATGGCGCGAGCAAACCGTGACCGTGGTGATTTATGAGCGCAGTAATACGAAAAAAGCCGTGCAAACACTCGCTTCCGGCGACGTGGGCAAAACGCAGGTCGAAGATTTGATGGGCGGCGTTGGCGGCGGCGCCCGGCAGGAGGTGATCAACTTCTTTGATTGGGCGCACGACAGCCAACATTACGTTTTTTTGCGCAGCGGCACGAATGGCTATGATCTCTTTGTCGGAAAAGTGGGTATGGACCCCAAAAATGCCTGGGCGTTAACCGCTGATCAGGAAACCGAGCTGATGCCGCGCTGGTCGCCGGATGACCGCTACATTGTCTATGTCAGAGCCGGCGATCTTTACGCCCTCAAAATGGATCAGAAGACGAAAAAACCGATTAAAGATGCCAACGGCAAAATCATTGGCGGCCAACTGACAAATGATCCCGACGTACCGGATTTGTATCCGGAGTGGAAGCCAGCCCAATATAAATCTGAACGTCAACCTGATTATGAGCTGGTTTTTTCGAGACTCAAAGAAGGGACCCCGCCTTTTTCATACAATATTGCCGTTTATAAAGCCGGCGGTAACGATCTCCAATTTGCGCCGGGGCCGAATGACGAAACCCGCCTCAAATATGTCACATTGGACAACACCGCGCATGAGCTGCACCCGGTTTATTCTCCCGATGGTCGCAGGCTCGCTTTCTACGTCATCGCCAAAGGTGAGTTGAATTATTATCTTTATACAATTGATCTTTACATACATACTAGCCCTGTCACCGATCTAAAGGCGAAATATTCATCAATCAAAAAACTTAGCGCTTTGTCGGTTTTGCCTTCGATGTTTATGGGACCATCGTGGTCGTTTGACAGCCGGAATGTCGCTTTCATCGAGAACAAGCTGCCTTATTACCCGATTCATGTCGTGGATATAGAAAACCTGAAAGAGATGAAGTCGGATACGCTGGACCAATTTGCCAATCTTGGCAAAGGTTATTTTCAAAACTCGGATGTGGCTTGGTCTCCGAAGAATTCTGAATCGCCGGAGAAGTCTTATAATTTGGCCTTCATTTCGCGCAATGCTAAAAGCAGCTTGAAGGATTTGCTCGTTAAAGACGCCGCTGAATCCGCGCCGCCGCGGAAGATTACTTTTAAAATAGATGCCATGAAGGAAGACGGGGAAACGGTATTACAATCGCAGATGCCGGATTCCTTGCAGATCAAAATAGTCTTGCCTAATAGATTGACTGGCGAGGAGTTTTGGCTTAAAAAAGTGGGGTTGAGCTATGAGTTCGTCTTGTCAAGTGTTATTGAAGAAATAGGCCTTCGTAAAATAAACCCCTATCGCTTTTCGCAAGAATTTCAAGTCACGGTTTTGGCGGAGGAGCGGTTCACGCAGATACAAAAGCCACAAACCGTTTCTTTCGAAGAGCTCAAAAACACGCAAGAGTACAAGACTTCGATTCGGCTGAAGGAAAAACCGGAGCGCACGGTACGAATTGTCGCGCTCGACCCGGATGATAAGGCCGTCACCGGCATGTCGGTTTGGCTGGCGAGTGAGAAGGATGAGGCGTTAAAAGAGTTCCCTTCCGCCCAAACTGATCTCAATGGTGTCGCGACCATGGAGAAGGTCAGGATTGAATCTGGTGTGTCGTTTCACGTCGGATTTAGCCTCCCTTTTCAGAAAAATGATGTGTTGGATGATCCTGTCGATACGAAAAACTTGACCTTTAGCAAAGGTGTACCTATAAAAACCGATACGCTCTTGTTTCGCTACAAAGCTCATACGATAACGCTCGATGTCAAGTTGGGAGGTCATCCTTCTCTTGAGTTTGAGGCGTTCTGGTTTAAAGATGAAAAAGGCCGGAACATTCCAATAAGCAAAACCGATTTTGAAAAAATCGGTAACGATAAATATCGTTTTAAGAATATACGTGGCAAACCGGATTCTCGCATTCGAGTATACTTTCAACGCCTCAGGGAATTTGCGTTGATACGCGGGGAAGACGAAGTTCTTCTGCTTCCCAGTATTACCGAAAAGCCAATGTCGGTAACATTCCCGGACGTTATATCCTATGAGGTGTTAAGCGTTCGGAACGCGAAGACGTCTCAACCCATCTTAAATTCGCGCTTGAAAATCACACGGTATCAAAATCAAAAACTTGCTAATAATACGCTCGATCATTCAATCGAAGAGATTGCGCTGAAAAACGGCCAACCTTATAAGTTTGAGACCGGACTTGATTATTTTGTAGCGATAGCATGTGATGATAACAACAGAGATGATAACTATATCCCGAGCAAGACACTCATTTTGCGAGGCGGTGATTTGGTATCGAAGGATTTTTTGCCACTACTCTCGCGAGACAATGCTGATTACATCAGCAAGGATAATTATAAGCAGGGCGAAAATAAGCTAGAGTTTTCTCATGAGTTGAAGGCTTTTGGCGAAAACGCCGGCGCGAAGATAACAATCTATTTGCTCCCAATTGGAAGGCTCGAATACTTTATCACTGACGCGAAATTAACTCTTTTGTCCGATATTGAATTTGAAAGTAACGTTCCAGCTTGGCCTAAGTTTTTGAAAGATGGGCAAGGTTTTTTTACTTGGCCCGACAAAAAAAGAACAACTCTTGATCTTACATTTCGAAAGAAAGGACATGGAGAAAAACACGTTCAGCCTCAGCCAGAGTTTGGCGGTGGCGATTGTAAAGTTTTGAACGTAATCCTTGACACAACAAAAACTGACGTTAAACTTTCGGACTGCCAAAATTTGACGCTTACGGAAAAAGATATAAAGTCGCATGTGACCAGTAGGAATACCGCGGCTAATCCTATGCCACCGGCTAAACCGTCAGAAACAAGACAACCGAATCAAGGTAATAATCCAGATGCTACGAAAATCAAACCGCCTATAAAAGAACCTATTGCGCCTCAAGCTGATAGCATAGTTATTGAGGTAAGAGGCACGATCAATGAGATTATTAATGACGTAAATGTAGAACTTGAATTAAATGATAAATCCTTACCACGTGCGAAGGTGGATCAATCGGGGCGGGCCATTTTTGTTATTCCAGAAGATATTCCAAAAGAATCTTTGAGGAAAGTGCTTGTCAAAATAATTAAAAATGGCAAAGAAAGACAGATTTCTTCGCCCGGCGAATGGCCAATTCCCTTTGATCGACTAATAAGGCGTTCTCCAAGGTTTTATTTTTTACCTGTTGTAGTTTTTAAGGAATAAAAGCTTAACTTTATGAAAGCATGCATACTTCAGAAAATTTTCTCATTTTAGGATGGTTATGGCTGCTTGACCTGCTTGTGCTGTCCCCAAAGCTCATTGCCCAATCCGGCGACAAGCTATATCGCACGGTCAGAATCACAGCAGTGGACCAAGAGGGCAATACCATCCCCGGAGTGTCGGTTCGGCTTTCGAGTCGGGAGGACACGACCGTGGGCCAGTCGCAAGCGGTCCCTACGGATCAGCGCGGCAATGCTTCGCTCAGGCTGCGGCTGAAATCCGATACCGCTTATCGCGTGGAATTCACCAACCCCAAACCGGATACTCTGGATGATCCCAAAACCAGGAGCCTGATTTTTCAAAAAGGCGAAATAAGCAAAAGCGACACGCTCGTTTTTCCTTTTAAAGTTTATGCCATCACCCTGCACGTCATTCAGAGCGGCGATCCCTCGGCGCTCGTAAAAAACCTCGGTTATGAGGCGTTCTGGCTGCAAACGAGCAGCGGCAAAAGTATCGAGCCTCGGCGCGCCGATTTCATCAACCTCGGCAACGGCGATTATCAGCTCACCAACCTCCGCCGGCGCCTAGGCGAGAAACTCAAAGTTTATGCCCAGATCTTGGGCTGGCGCGGAGAAGCGGCCGTGACGCTGACGGATAAGACGTTTTGCGCCTTGGATCTGAAGCCTGTGCCGGTGACTTACGAGTTGAGCCTGACCGATATTAAAACACCGGAAGCCGGCGCCACCGTGACAACTGAGATCACGGTCTTTCGACTCGAGCCCGGCGCGAATCGGTATCATCTCATTCCGCCTGAGGCAAAAAGAAAGGACAGCATCCCGCTCGTGTTTGCCGCCGCGTACGGCGATTACGTCACGATCAATTGCCGCCACGAGGCTTATCTGCCGCGCCCGACCCTGGTATTACAAGGCGGAGAGCTGATCTCGCGCAAAGTTTTGGATCTGGCGGACGTGAAGATGATTGCCGGCTTATCGCTAGCCAAAGACAGCGCCGGCAAAGAAGATTATGAAGCCGAGAAAAACAAAAAGCGTTTTGGCTTTGAGCACGAAGCCATCCGGCAGGGCAAAAATACCGGCGTGAAAATCAAGGCCTGGTTGATCCCGAAAACGCAAATCCAGTTCATGGTTTGCGATAGCGCCGGCAAGCAATTGTCGGATTTTGAAATCGCGAGCGCGATGAAGGGCTTGAATGGGAAGTTGGCAAGTGGAAAGTGGGCGACGTGTGACGTGGACGAGCGCACAACGCTCGCCTTCACCCTGCGCAAGAGCGGTTACAGCGAGTACCGCGTCGAGGAAAAAGTGAATCCCGGCGACTGCAAAGTGTTGACCGTCATCCTGCGCCGCCCGCAAAGCCTGCACATTTTTTCGGATTGCTTGAGTTCTCCACCGGCGCAGCCCGACACCGAAAGGACCCCGCCGAATCCTCAGCTAAGAACGATCAGCCTCACGATTCGGGTGGTTGATACGCTGGATCGGCCGATAAAAGATAAAAGTCTATATGTGCGTTTGATTATTGCCGGCAACAAGACAGCGATGCAATCAGTTAATGAAGCGGGCGAAACTGCTTTTTCCATTGAAGAGACATATCTAAAACCTTCAGCAAGCGTGAATATCGAAATCATCAAGAATGGCCGGAAATGGAATATTGTTACGCCCGGCAATTTGCCCATCCCCTTTGAAAGATTTGTACAGCGAACAGCAGAAAACTATTTTTTGCTGGTCAAAGCTTTTGACATCAGATAAACACGTTTTCCAGGAAAGGTTTGGTGTTGGCATTATGAAGCGTATGAAGCGTGGACAAATTGGCAGTAGATTGCTATTCTTTTTCACTCTGCTGCTTTCCGCGTCGTTGATCCGGGCGCAGGGGTCCGAAAGATACACCAGCCAATTCCAGCCCATATGGTCGCCGGATGGACAATATTATGCCTGTTTTGAGAAGCGTGAGGGAAACACGCAGGTGACGATTTATGCCTACAACAGTCACAACCGACCGGATCGCCCAAAAAAGACTATTAAGACGATTTTTGCGCAAGATGATATGTTCCTATTGTTCAGTGGTGAAGAGATAGCCGACATCATTTTTTTTGATTGGGCGCATGATAGCCGACATTATGTTTTTCTTTCTGCCAGCCAGACAGCAACGGATTTGTTTGTTGGTCAGCTCAGCAGCAATACGACTTGGCGTTTAACAGATGACACCGAGGCGGAAAGCGTACCGCGCTGGTCGCCGGACGATCGTTACATTGTCTACGTCAAGGCCGGCGATCTCCATGCCATCAAAATGGATCCGAAGACGAAAAAACCGATTAAAGATGCCAACGGCAAAACCATTAGCGGCCAACTGACAAATGATCCCGACATACAGGACTTGTATCCAGAATGGAATCCAGCGAAAAAATATGATTATGAATTAGCTTTTTCAAGGCTCTTTGGCGGCAATCCGCCTTTTTCATATAATATTGCCGTTTATAAAGCCGGCGGGTTCGAGTTACAATTTGCGCAACAACCGAATGACGAAACCAGCCTCGAATATGTCACATTGGACAATGCCGCGCATGAGCTGCACCCGGTTTATTCTCCCAATGGCCGCAGACTTGCTTTCTACGTCATTGCCAAAGGCGAGTTGAATTATTATCTTTATACAATTGATCTTTACATACAAACTAGCCCTGTCACCGATCTAAAAGCGAAATATTCATCAATCAAAAAACTCAGCTCTTTGTCGGTTCTGCCGTCAATGTTTATGGGCCCGTCGTGGTCGTTTGACAGCCGGAATATTGCCTTCGTTGAAAATAAATTGCCTTATTACCCGATTCATGTCGTGGAGGTGGAACATCGGCAAGAGATGAAGTCGGACACTTTAGGGCAGTTCGCCAATCTTGGCAAAGGTTATTCTCAAAATTCGGATGTGGCTTGGGCGCCGAACAATTATGATTTGGCTTTTATTTCGCGCAATGCCAAAACCAGCTTGAAGGAGTTGCTTATCAAAGACGCTTCGGAAACCACGCGGCCGCGACGAATTGCTTTAAAATTTGATGCTGTTACGGAGATGGGAGAATCAATACCGTTGACACAGATGCCGTCACCAAGAGATAACATCATTATTAAAGTTGAAGACAAGCTTGCTCGCGCTGTTCGTAATGTCAGCGTTCGTGTCGAATTGGACGGGAAGACGCTGCCTTTGCAAAAAACCGATGAAACCGGCGAGGCCCGCTTTGCGATTCCGGAACTCGTTACAAGCAATCCCTCTCTGAAGCTGAATGTTAAAGTTATCAAAGACGGCAAAGACTTGCAGATTTCAAGTCCTGGCGCTTGGCCCATTTCTTTCCAGCAATTGGAGCGGCGAACGCCCGGATTTTATTTGCTGCGGTTGACGGTTTTCAAATGACAATTTTTTGCTCATGCGCTTTCATAAGCAATGACGATTTTACGCATTTTTTTCTATGGCGAGAGCGACGCCGTGTTATATAAAATGGCTTGTCCTGCTGGCTGCAGCTTTGGCCCAGGCGCAGGCCGAACGTCAGACGAACCAAAAACAGCCGATGTGGTCGCCGGATGGAAAGTATTATGCCGGTCTCGAAGAACGCGAGGCGGTGACGAACGTTGCGATTTATGAATTTGACCGGCAGCAACGCTCGAGCAGCCACGCGCAAACGATTGCGGCTGCGAACTTGGATTCCGCAGACGAGCGCTTGAATCTTTTGGCGGCCGAGAACAAGAGCATCGGCGTGACCTTTTTCGATTGGGCGCACGACAGCGAGCATTACGTTTTTCTGCTCTACAGCCCGGCGGTCGTCGATCTGTTTGTCGGCCGGCTGGGCAGCGAGCAAACTTGGCGCTTGACCAAGGACGCCGAAATGGAAAACACGCCGCGCTGGTCGCCGGATGACCGTTATCTCGTTTATGTCAAAGCCGGCGATCTCTATTTTTTGGAGTTCGATTGGCAAGCGATGCAGGTGAAAGCCCAAGGCCGGCTCACGCACGATCCGGAAACGCCGGAGTTATATCCGGAATGGAATCCGCAAAGCCCGACTTACGAGCTGGCGTTCTCGCGGCGAGCGGGCGGAACGCCGCCGTATTCATACAACGTGGCCGTCTATCGTTCCGATCGACCGGAGCTTCCGGTCGAGACAACGCCGGCTGATACGGCCGCGCTTTCGTATGTGACTTTGGATAACGCCATGAATGAGCTGCATCCAACTTATTCGCCGGACGGCGAGAAATTGGCCTTCTATGGAATCACCGGCGAAGGGACGAAATACTACATTTATACTACGGCAAGCTCAATGGGCCTC
>Ga0247727_10014009_pt1 | contig 13405 bp, 12 predicted proteins | sample WisWelCaveWW1625_FD_202498 | JGI IMG/M metagenome (GOLD analysis project Ga0247727, IMG submission 202498) | Biofilm microbial communities from Wishing Well Cave, Virginia, United States - WW16-25 | ecosystem: Environmental > Aquatic > Deep subsurface > Groundwater > Cave microbial mat | place... | reverse complement strand
CATTGAATTGAAGCCCTAGTAAACGGCGGCCGTAACTATAACGGTCCTAAGGTAGCGAAATTCCTTGTGGGGTAAGTTCCCACGCGCACGAATGGTGTAACAAGTTGGGCGCTGTCTCAAGGAGTGACTCGGCGAAATTGTAGTAGCGGTGAAGATGCCGCTTTCCCACACCAAGACGAAAAGACCCCGGAACCTTTACTGCAGTCTGGTAGTGAATTTGAGTCCTGTTTGTGTAGGATAGGTGGGAGGCTTTGAAGTCCCGGCGTTAGCCGGGATGGAGCCAACGGTGAAATACCACCCTAATAGTACTTAGATTCTAACCATGCCCTCTGAATCGAGGCATGGGACACTGCTTGACGGGCAGTTTGACTGGGGCGGTTCCCTTCTAAAATGTAACGACGGGGTCCAAAGGTTCCCTCAAGCCGGTCGGCAATCGGCTGTAGAGTGCAAAGGCATAAGGGAGCTTAACTGCGACACCGACAGGTGGAGCAGATACGAAAGTAGGGCTTAGTGATCCGGTGGTTCAATATGGGATGGCCATCGCTCAACGAATAATAGGTACTCCGGGGATAACAGGCTGATCGCGCTCGAGAGTTCATATCGACAGCGCGGATTGGCACCTCGATGTCGGCTCATCATATCCTGGGGCTGGATAAGGTCCCAAGGGTCCGGCTGTTCGCCGGTTAAAATGGTACGTGAGCTGGGTTTAGAACGTCGTGAGACAGTTCGGTCTCTATCTGGTGTGGGCGCACGATACTTGAAGAGGATCTCTCCTTAGTACGAGAGGACCGGGAGAGACGAACCTCTGGTGTTCCGGTTATCCTGCCAAGGGTAAAGGCCGGGTAGCCAAGTTCGGAAGGGATAAGCGCTGAATGCATATAAGTGCGAAGCTCCCCTCAAGATAAGGTATCGATCCCCGCCTTTGGCGGGGGAAAGGCACCTTGAAGACTACAAGGTTGATAGGCTGCGTGTGTAAGGCCAGTAATGGTTTTAGCTAAGCAGTACTAATCTGCCGAATGCTTGACCACTTTTTTTATTCTATGTCTTAACTCGCCTTTGAAAGTTTTACGTCTATATCACCTAATTGTTTCCTGATTTTCCGGTAACGTTACTGAAGGGGAAACACCCGTTCCCATACCGAATACGGAAGTTAAGCCCTTCGAGGTCGATGGTACTTTAGTCGCAAGGCTATGGGAGAGTAGAAAGTTACCGGGTTTTATTTAACCCAGCATTTATTTTCAAAAAATAGGTGCTGGGTTTTTTGTTTGATTGTTCGCGACCAATTTTTTTTTTGGGGGGGGGGAATTATCTATAGAAGATTCGATGTTGCCGAAAGGCGTATTGAAAACCGGCGAAATATGAGGGGAAGATGATCAGAACAGAGATGGCCAGTGAGATGAAAGCGACTGTGAAACTATTTTGGAAAAGGGATTGAAAGAAATTCATCTCATACCCGTGGCCGACGAAATCAAAAGCGATGCGAAGGCAAAATAAAATTTGCCAAACGATCGGTGAAAAAAATGGACGATGGTATATGTAAAAAAAAAGCGGCAAGAGGCTCACTAAACTGGTGACGGCACTAAGAATGTTAAGGTAATATGCGAGAGTAAAGTCTTTATGAAAAGCTATAAGGCTGTGGTAATAGATATAGACAACAGATTGGGGGTATAAAACGCTTAATAAATTGCAAATGTAGATAGTGGCGGCCAGGACAAAATAGATCCGCCACCAAAAAGAAATTTTAATTTTCATCTCATGATTATTATTAAGGAAAATAAGTACATGGCGATATTATCGCACAGCTTTGTCGAATAGCAAGCCGAAATTTTTCTCTATCGGAAAAGACCAATAATTCTTTGATTTTCTTATTTTTTTACGTTACTATGACTACGTGAGATTCTACTCTAGTATGGACAACTATTTTTTTCCTGCCATTCGTAGGGATATGACTGCTTTCAGCCTTTTTTCGTATCCCTTTTTTGCCCAGTTTGTAATGGGGTTTGTCTTGCGTTTGTTCCGAAAGGGCCTTTATTTTGCCTTTGTCGTTTGTTTCGGATATAGCTGTCTCAGTCTTTGTGAAAAAAAGAAATGGAGGAGTTAGCGAGATGAATCAGGAGTTAGACAATGTCTTGGAGCGGATATGCAATCAAGACCTTCGTTACAAGCGTGACGCCTATGAGTTTGTCCTTGAGTCTTTAAGTTTCACCCAAAAAAAGTTTAACCGCCCTAAGCATGTGACGGGAAAAGAACTGCTCGATGGGATCAAAGAACTTCTGCTAAGTCAGTATGGCCCCATGACATTGTCGGTTTTGGATTACTGGGGCGTGAGAAATACGGAAGGTTTCGGCCACGTTGTTTTTAATTTGGTCAGCAACCGGATATTAAGTCGGACGGAAGAAGATACCTTGGGGGATTTTAAGAACGGCTATGATTTTAAAGAGACGTTCAATGTCAGTTACCGCCGGCAACTGGAAAAAAAGATCAGTCGGATGAGATCGTTTTAAAGGAGGCAGTCTGATGATTTGGTGGATTATTCTGGGGGTTTTGGTTTTTGTTGCCGTTGGTATTGTTGGTATTTACAATAATTTTGTTCAATTACGCCAAAATGTACGCAATGGCTGGTCGCAGATTGATGTGCAATTAAAAAGACGGCACGATCTCATCCCTAACTTGGTGGAAACCGCAAAAGGGTACATGGCCCACGAACGGGCCACCTTAGAAAATGTCATCAAGGCGCGCCAGCAGGCCGTTGATGCCAGCGGTATCAAGAACAAACAGGAAGCGGAAAATTTTCTTTCCAGTACCTTGAGGAGCCTTTTCGCGGTCGTTGAGAATTACCCTAACTTGAAGGCCGACCAACAGATGATGCGGCTTCATGAAGAGTTGACCTCTACCGAAAATAAAATCGCCTTTGCCCGCCAGTATTATAACGATGAAACCGCTCGATATAATACCGCCACACAGACTTTTCCCAATAATGTGGTCGCGGGACTTTTTCATTTTTCACAAATGGATTTCTTCGAAATCAAGGACCCGGCCCACAAAGAAGCGCCGAATGTGAAGTTCTAGGCCTTTTCCTGCCAGCGAAGATGCGATGCCGTATTCATTTACCCAGATCGAAAAAGACAAGTCCAAAGTCATTGGGTTTGTTTTTGCCTTCCTGATCTCCCTTTATTTTTTAACTGCGTGGGTTATCTATTTTGCCGTAAAATTTTATGTCTTGTTGGACTCTCTTCAAGAGGAATGGGCGTATTCTTCGACTGTAAATCCGCTCGCAGATTTAATCAGTATTGAAGAAACCCTCCTGATTTTTTTGATAGCCACGTTCTGCGGTTTTATTCACTGGTTTGTGATAATTACCAATCTTGTTCCTAAAATATTAAGAAGTGTTGGGGCTCAAGAGTTAGATCCAAAAGATTCTTATCACCAGATGTTTCAAAATATCATCGAAGAGGTTTCGATTGCGACCGGCGGCAAAAAAATTCGTGGTGTTGTTGCCCCGACCATGGCGATGAATGCTTTCGCTGTTGCCGATTTTGAAGGACGGGCGACCATCGGAATTACCGAAGGCCTATTGTCAAGATTGTCCCGCGCGCAAATTGAGGCGGTGGTGGGTCATGAGGCTGCGCATATCGTCAGTGGAGATTGTTTGTCCACAACAGTCATAAGTTCGCTTTTTGGTCTTTATACGGATATGCTGAGCGGTATGCAGCGCATGATGTTTTCGGGCGGTTCAAGAGGCAGAGGCCGGGGCCAGGGAGTTGTCTTGATCGTTTTTGTTATTTTGCAGCTTGCCAACCTTATGGCAAGTATCATGCGGATGTTTATTTTCCGGCAGCGGGAATTTCGAGCCGATGCGATTGCCGTGCGTTTAACCCGAGATCCGTTGGCCTTAGCCGGCGCGCTTTATACGATTTCCCGCCGTTGGCGGGGTTCCGGGGTCGGCGGCGAATATCTGGAAGCGATATTTATGATGAACCCCAAATTCAGCCGACTCGATGAGAATACCGGATTTTTTTCGGACCTATTTTCGACACACCCACCGGTCAAGAAACGGCTGGATGTCCTTTTGAATATGGCCCACGCGGAAACGTCGGCCTTGGAAGAGGAATTCAGTAAACAGAAACTTAAACCTCGCCAAATCCCGAGCGAGATGAGCGTTGCGCAGACACCTCTTGCAGGACGGGCCAGCGAATGGATCATTTACAAGGACGGTCAATGGCTGGGGCCCTACGGGCTTGAACAGCTGACCGGGTTGGGGTGGTTGCAACCGGATTCATGGATAAAGCAAGTCGGTGGTGAGCGCGTGACCCACGCTTTTGAGGATCAACAATTAAGTAAAGTTTTTAAGCAAGGTTCATCTGTTGATCAGGTGTCCTGTCCGAAATGTCAAACAGCGTTGTCCCAATTTCCCTATGAGGGATTGTCGATTTTAAAATGTCCGTATTGCCTGGGAATTCTCGTCAAGAGTGACGATATCTTTAAAATCTTAAGCCGGGAAGAAATAGGGCTTTCTGAAAATATTCAAAAGATCGCTAACGGCCTTGAGAAGGAATTGGCAACAAGAAGGTCCCGATGGAATGACAAGGTCCAGAAAATCAATACCGTTCAACTTCTGACCTGTCCGGTCTGCCGAAACGCCGCGGTTAAAATGGTCCGCATGTTTTATTCCGACGCCTACCGTATCGAGATAGACAAGTGCGTTTTCTGTGATAACAATTGGTTCGACAAAGACGAAATAGAAGTGCTGCAGTATTTGGTGGAGAAGATGACGCAAACGAATCCAGGGGGGTAGAGTCCCACAATTATGTCGTACTCATTTATAAAAATCGAACAAGATAAATCTATTTTGATTAAGTGGGTATTCATTGGCCTAATCTTATTTTATTTTATAGCCGCTTGGGTTGCCGTGCTTATTTTAAAATTTTTATACGCAACCGCAATTCTATTTTGGATTTTAATTGCGGCGTTAGAAGACGCAGATTTTAATTTAATGGGAGATGTTTTTTTGCTCTATTTAAATCACTTATCATTAGGGAAAATTGAATCTGTTTTAGTTGTGTGTTTTGCCGTTGTCTCAGGGATTGCCCATTGGCATCTTACCGTCAACAATTTGGTAAATCGGTTATTATCAATTTTGGGAGCGGAACCGATTAATCCGCAAGATTCTTATCACCAGATGTTTCAAAATATTGTTCATGAAGTTTCTGTAGCAACGGGGGGATGGAAGATCGAGCCGGTTGTTGTCCCAACCATAGCGATGAACGCATTCGCTTTGGCCGATTACTCAGGAAGGACGGTCGTGGGGATAACGGAAGGGATATTGGCAAGGCTTTCTCGAGTTCAAATCGAATCAATCGTGGCCCATGAAATTGCCCACATCGTTACGGGGGATTGTCTGTTGAAAACCGTCATTGTTGCCTTGTTCACATTTGAAGATAAATATGATCGAGGCCTATATGGAATATTAATGGAAGCCATGAGTCGATCATTTCGAGTTTTTATTTCACGTCAAAAAGAATACAGGGCGGATGCGATAGCGGTTAAGCTGACTCGGAATCCCATAAGTTTGGCGGAAGCATTATACATTATTGACCGTCGCTGGAGTGGGGTGGAAGCAAAATGGACAAATTTAGAAGCCGTTTTCATTGTCAGTCCTCAACGAAATCTATTGGATGAACAGGAAGGGCTTTGGGCAGATATCTTTTCCACCCATCCATCTATAAAACATCGGATTGAGATCCTTCTCAATTTGGCCCACAGTGACCTCAAATTTTTGGAAGAAAAATTTGTGAATCGACGTCCAACCCCAAAGTCGGCTGTTCCTGATGCCGAGAACTCAGGAATAAATTCTACATCCGAAGGGGAATGGCTTGTCCATCATGAAGATCAATGGTTGGGGCCGTATCTGTTGTCTCAAATAATGGCGCTCGATTGGATCCATCCCGATACATGGGTAAAGAAGCTGGGCGCACCCAGCATTAGCAAAGCTTATGAAGATCAAGATATAAAGATTTGGTTGGAACATACGGCAAAAGGAGAGCGTAGTGATTTTGAATGTCCGCAATGCCATATCTCTTTGAGAAAAATTTATTATGAAGGCGTTACGCCTTTAAAGTGTCCGTCCTGTCAAGGTATTCTTGCCAACAGACGTGATATTACTCGTATTTTAGTCCGCGAGGACATTGGATTCTCACAGCGAATTATCAAGATGGCAGAAAGTCTTTGGGAAGAGCAAAAAAAATGGGCCGCAAGACGATTCGATTTTAAAACGAAACCTGTGTTTCCTTGTCCTAAATGTAAAAGACCGCTTAACAAAATGAAAAAATCTCTGTTTGAGTCTTATCCCGTTGAAGTTGATGTGTGTGATTATTGTGATTCCATCTGGTTCGACAAAGACGAAATAGAAGTGCTGCAGTATTTGGTGGAAAAAAGGACGCAAGAAGAATCGTGAATGTCGAGTTGTTATTTTTTGTCATTGCGAACGGAGCCGAAGGCGAAGTGAAGCAATTTCTATGGGATTGCTTCTGCCAAAGACCTCCCCGCAATGACCTGGAAAAATGAAAACACAAAAAGAATTACAGAACATTTCCGTTCAATATCTCAAGGGCGTCGGCCCTGGCCGGGCGAAATTGTTTGCTAATTTAGGCGTCGAGAACATTGAAGACCTGCTTTATTTCTTCCCGCGGCGTTATGAGGACAGGACCAATTTGACCCCGTTGTCAGCACTTAAAATCGGTGAATGGCAGACCGTGGCCGGGGACGTCCTGGGAACGGATAACCGAAGAAGCTGGTATACTCATAAGCATGTCTGTGAAATTGTTCTCGTGGATAAAGACAGCCGGCTGACTTGCGTTTGGTTTAATCAGCCTTACATGACACATTATTTTAAACCTGGCGAGAAAGTCGTCGTTTACGGCAAGGTGGATGTTTATAAGAACCGGTTACAAATGGTCTCACCGGAATATGAGGTGATCAAAGAAGAGGAAAACGAACATTTAAGTCTTGGCCGGATTGTCCCTATTTATCCGTTGACCCGGGGTCTGTCGCAGAGAATGATCCGCCGGATCGTCAAACATGGTCTTGAACAGTACGCGCCGTCTTTAAAGGAAGTTCTTCCCTACAATATCCGTCAGAAACAAGGACTGGAAAATCTCGTTAAGAGTATCCTCAATATTCATTTCCCGGAAAGTTTTCCGCTTCAGGGGAAAGCTTACAAAAGAATTTCTTTTGAGGAGTTTTTTTTATTCCAGATATCGGTTATCCTGCGCCGGCTGAGCATTATCACCAAAGACGGCATGGCCCATAAAGTTAAGGATAAGTTCCTTGACGATTATATCCGTTCATTTCCATTTGAGTTAACGTCCGCGCAAAAACGGGTCATGGGCGAAATTGCCGATGACATGAAAAGACCATCGCCCATGCACCGGCTGCTTCAGGGGGATGTTGGTTCTGGAAAAACACTGGTGGCATTTTGGGGTTGTATCCTGGCAAAAGCCAATGGATTTCAATCGGCCTTTATGGCGCCGACGGAGATTTTGGCCAGACAGCATTTTGAGACATTGCAAAATATTGCCCGAAACGGCGCCGCTCGCGACATGCGTTTGGCTTTATTGGTCAGTAGTCTGGATAAAAAAGAGAAAGAAGATGTGGTTAAAGAAATAGAAGGCGGTAAAATTGATTTGGTGATTGGTACCCATGCCTTGATTCAAGAGCAGATCAAATTCAAACGTTTAAGTTTCGTGGTTGTTGATGAGCAGCACAAATTCGGCGTCCGTCAGCGGGCGCTGCTTTCTGCCAAGGGCCTGCCTGCCGGCAGGCAGGGTTTGAATCCCGATGTCCTGGTGATGACGGCGACACCCATCCCGCGAACTTTGTGCCATACCCTTTACGGTGATTTGGATGTATCGGTGATTGATGAAATGCCGCCTGGCCGGGGAAAAATAAAAACTGTGCTTTATAATACGACCAAGGCGCTGGAGGTTTACAGCCAAATTCGCCAGGCCGTGAAAGCCGGTCAGCAGGTCTATGTCGTTTATCCGATCATCGAAGAGTCCGCCAAATTGGATCTAAAAGCCGCCGAAGAGATGTTTAAACATTTTCAGGAAGTTGAGTTTAAAGATTTCAGCGTCGGTTTAGTCCACGGCCAGATGAAAAAACAACAGGCGCAAAAGATCATGGATGAATTCAAAAATAAAAAGGTTGATATTTTGGTGGCCACAACAATTTTAGAGGTGGGCGTCGATGTCCCTAACGCCACGGTTATGGTCATTGAACATGCCGAACGTTTTGGTCTGGCTCAGTTGCATCAGCTAAGAGGCCGTATCGGCCGGGGAAAAAGAGATTCACTCTGTATTCTTATTGCCGAGCCAGTGACCGAAGAAGCCCAGGCGCGGCTCAAGGCCATTGTCTCCACCACGGATGGTTTTAAGATTGCCCAGGAGGATTTGTTGATCCGGGGGCCGGGGGAATTCTTTGGCCGGCATCAGCACGGACTTAATGAATTAAAAATCGCCAATCCGGTCACACAGCTCGATATCCTGGAGGCGGCTAGGGAAGAGGCGATCAGCTTAACGAAAGTTGACCCGCGGTTGGAAAAAGTGCTGAACCGTCCGATTAAAAAGTTAATTGAAAAGCGGTACCCGGGGTATTTGAGCATGGTGACGGCGGGGTAGAAGAATATTATGAAAATACTCGGCGGTTTTTTTAAAGGTAAAAATTTTTACATGCCCAAAGGCATCCGGCCAACACAGGATGTCGTCCGCAAGGCTATTTTCGATATCTTAGGCCAGGATTTAGAAGGGCTGGAGTTTATCGATTTGTTCGCGGGGAGCGGTTCGGTGGCTCTTGAGGCTTTCTCCCGGGGGGCCAAAAGGGTTGTTTGCGTTGAGAAGGATTTACACTACGCTCAGGTGATTCAGGAAAACATGGCGCTTTTAAAGATTCCTTCTGAGGTCATGGACCCTCCGGCCTTGGTGATTCAGGGGGATGCTTTTTTGGTCCTTAAGCATTTGGGTTTGCAGGGCAAAAAATTCGATATCGCCTTTCTCGACCCGCCTTTTGAGACGGAGATGGCAAAAAAAACCTTGAAAACCCTAACTGACCATGATATATTACGGCCTGCTTGTTTTATTATGGCGCAACACAGTAAAAGAGAGATTCTACCTGAAAAGTCGGGTAGATTTTCTATTGTTAGGCAAAGAGAATACGGAAGCTCCATTGTTTCCGTTTACGAGGGTTCGTAGATGTTGAGCCAGGCGGCCATATATCCGGGAAGTTTTGACCCAATGACCTACGGTCATTTAGACCTGATCAAACGGGCCACTCAGATTTTTGACAAAGTGATTATCGCGGTCGCCAAGACCTCTCCCAAGAAACCGCTTTTCAGCCTCAACGACCGGCTGGGGATGATTAATGAAGTCACTCAGGGCATGAAGGGAATTTCGGTGGAAAGTTTTGATGGTTTGGTGGTCGAATACGCCCGTCGGCATAAGGTTCGGGTGATCATCCGGGGTTTAAGAATGATTTCAGATTTTGAATATGAATTTCAGATGGCCTTGACCAATCGTCGGCTTGCCGAAGATGTCGAAACGGTTTTTCTCATGCCTTCGGAAGGTTATTCTTTTTTATCCTCGACTTTACTTAAAGAAGCGGCCTCCCTAGGAGCGGATATTTCTTCGTTTGTTCCCGCGTTCATCGAAAAGAAATTAAAAGGAAAGCTGAAGAAGTGAAGATTAAAGTTAAAGGGATTCCCTCCGCCGGCCTGGTCGTTCAAAAGACGGTAGCTCCAACGGAACTTGGTTTTGAAGAGGAAGAAATGGGGCTTCGGGCTCCGGTTGAGGTTGCCGCCCGCGTTGAAGTCGCCGGTAGTACTTTATTAGTTAAGACAAAATTGAAAGTAATTTTTTTTTCAGCGTGCGCCCGCTGCCTAAAGCCTATTGAACAAATACGGCACAAAGAGTTTATTTTTGATTATCCTTTTGATAAGCAGACCGAAACTATTGATTTAGGCGAAGACATCCGCCAGGAAATCATTTTAGATGTCCCCCCGAAGGTATTATGCAAGGATGACTGTCGGGGAATCTGTCCCGGCTGCGGAGCGGATTTAAATGAGGAAAAGTGTCGGTGTAAAAAATAAAAGGAAATGACCTAACACGTAACACATAACACAACTTGGTTGTGTCAAGTGTCAGGTGTTAAGTGTCAATTATTAAGGAGCGAATACATGGCCTTACCAAAACGACAACATTCGAGACAACGCGGCCGTAAACGTCGGACGCATTGGAAGCTTAAAGTGAAAGCTTTAAGTGCCTGCCCCCAGTGTAAAAAAGAAATTCTGCCACACCGGGTTTGTCCTTTCTGCGGTTTTTATAAAGGCCAGTCGGTTGTTGAGATAAAAGTCAAGAGCGCAAAGAAGAAAAAGTCTTAGGAGTTTTCCTTGAAAATAGTCGTCGACGCCATGGGCGGTGATTATGCCCCTAAAAACGTCATTGAGGGAGTGGTCAGTGCCGTAAAAGAATTAGGGGTAACCATCGTTCTCGTAGGTATTGAATCAGAAGTTAAAAAAGAACTCACCAAGTATAGTTATCCTGCCTCTCAGATTGAAATAATTCATGCCCCGGAAGTGGTCGGTATGGATGAACCTGCGACCACCAGCATCCGTAAAAAGAAAAATTCATCTATTTCTGTCGGGGTCAATCTGTTAAAAGACCCGGCTTATCATGCCTTTGTCAGCGCCGGTAATACCGGCGCGGTGGTCTGCGCTTCAACCGTTTTCCTCGGGATGATGCCGGGAGTGGAACGGCCCGGGATTGGACTCATTCTTCCGACGCTTAAGAGTTTTACTTTTCTCATCGATATCGGCGCCAATACGGATCCCAAACCCCAGCATCTTTTTCAGTACGCTGTCATGGCGAATATTTATGCCCAGCATGTGCTCAACATCAAAAGTCCCACCATCGGCCTGCTTAATATCGGAGAAGAAGAGGCCAAGGGGACGGATTTTGTCAAGGAGACGCATAAACTAATGTCTGAGCGGGTCCCGGGGTTCATGGGCAATATCGAGGCCAATGAGATTTTTTCCGGAAAATGCGACTGCATTATCTGCGATGGTTTTGTCGGCAATGTCGTTATCAAAGTGTCGGAAAGTCTGGTGGAATCGGCCGGAGCGCTTTTAAAGCGCGAGATCAAAAAAAGTCCGCTCGCTTTATTAGGTGCGTTTCTTATGAAATCCCGGTTGATGCACATAAAAAAGCACGCCGATTATTCTGAATATGGCGGCGCGCCTTTGTTGGGGGTCAACGGCTTGGTGATGATCAGCCACGGCCGTTCGAACCCGAAGGCGATTAAAAACGCGATTAAAGCCGCCATGCGCGAGGTCGAGCACAATGTCATGGCGCGGATTACCGAAGGGGTGAGTGCCCGATGAAAAAAGTGGGAATCATCGGTGTTGGTTCTTATCTTCCCAAGAGGCGTCTGACCAATAAGGATTTGGAAAAAATGGTCAAGACCTCGGATGATTGGATCACCAGCCGGACGGGGATTAGGGAACGAAGGATTGTCGCCAAAGGCGAAAAGACCAGCCATCTGGCCATCCGGGCCGCGCAGAATGCCTTAAAAGACTCTGGACTTAATCCACATAAAGTGGAGCTGATCATTGTCGCGACCGCGACCCCCGACAGCAGTTTCCCTTCGACCGCCTGTCTGGTACAAAAAGCCATCGGCGCCAAACATGCCGCGGCCTTTGATCTGAGTGCCGCGTGCACCGGGTATTTATACGCCATCACGACCGCCAAGCAGTTTATCAGCACCGGATTGTATAAAAACGCGCTGGTCATTGCCGCCGAGACCATGTCTTCGATCATTGACTGGCAGGACCGCAATACCTGTGTTTTATTCGGCGACGGCGCCGGGGCCTGCGTGTTAGCGGTGGTTAAGCACAAAGGAATTATTTCGGATTTCTTGGAAGGTCACGGTGAATATTCGGAGTTGATGTCCGTTGTCGTTGAACAGACGCGTCATCCATTGGACGGAAAGTCGACCAGCGGTAAGTTGCCTTATGTGGCCATGCGGGGAAAAGAGATTTTTAAAATAGCGGTCAATTCCATGGCGCATGCCGTTAAAAAGGCTGTGAGTAAAGCGAAGATTAATCTGTCTATCATCGATTGTGTTGTCCCGCATCAGGCCAATGACCGGATCATCTCGGCAGTGGCCAAGAAACTCAATATCCCCAAAGAAAAATTTTTCATCAACATCGACCGTTACGGCAACATGTCGGCCGCGTCTTTGGCGGTGGCCTTGGATGAGGCGGTCAAAGCCCAACGCATTAAAAAGGGAAATCATGTCTTACTGGTGGCGTTTGGCGCGGGTCTGGTGAGCGGAGCGAACGTGGTGAAATGGTAATGGAGCTTTCAGTCGTCAGTCATCAGCTTTCAGTAGCTGACAGCTGATAGCTGATAGCTGATAGCTGATAGCTTATGACAAAGATTGCATTTATCTTCCCGGGCCAAGGCGCCCAAAAGGTCGGCATGGGAAAAGAGTTTTACGAAAATTCTCCCCAGGCCAAAGCCATTTTTGACGAAGCCGATCAAATTTTTCAAAACGACTTAACCGAAACCATCTTTAACGGCCCGGCGGGAAAATTGACCCAAACGGCTTATTGCCAGCCGGCGATTTTAACCTTCAGCGTAGCCGCCTTAAAAGCCTTTGAAGCCCATCCGAAATTCAAAAATATTTCTTTGCAATTCACCGCCGGTTTAAGCCTGGGGGAATATTCCGCTTTTGTAGCGGCTGGCGTTTTATCATTTTCCGATGCCCTGCGTTTAGTGGAGCGGCGTTCTTTTTTTATGGAAGAAGCGACTAAGTCGGCCAAAGGCGCGATGGCGGCCATTATTGGTTTTGATAAAGAAAAATTAAAAGCGGTTTGTTCAAAGACCGGCGCCGAAGTCGCGAATTTTAATTCTAATGATCAGATCGTGATCACCGGTCACGCCGAAAAAGTCCAGGCGGCCTGTGCGATGATAAACCAGGCGGGAGCCAAGGCGGTCATTCCTTTGGAGGTCAGCGGCGCGTTCCATTCAACGCTTATGAAATCGGCCGCGGAAAAGTTCGCCAAGGAATTGGTGAACGTTACGATCGCGGATTCCAAAATTCCTGTCATCAGCAATGTGGACGGCAAACCTGAGATCGGCGCGGCTGTTGTCAAAAACAATCTTGCCAAACAAATCACATCTTCGGTGCAATGGGTGGCTTCCATTGAATACATGGCCGGTCAGGGCATTGAAACCTTCATTGAGATCGGCCCGGGCAAAGTCCTCAAAGGGCTGCTGCGTAAAATCAATCCCGCTTTAAAAGTCTTCAATATCGAAACGCCCGCGGACATCGAAGCGCTGGCGCTGTAATTTCA
>Ga0247727_10014008_pt1 | contig 13405 bp, 12 predicted proteins | sample WisWelCaveWW1625_FD_202498 | JGI IMG/M metagenome (GOLD analysis project Ga0247727, IMG submission 202498) | Biofilm microbial communities from Wishing Well Cave, Virginia, United States - WW16-25 | ecosystem: Environmental > Aquatic > Deep subsurface > Groundwater > Cave microbial mat | place... | reverse complement strand
ACTTACAACGCAGTGCGCTGCTGGCCCATGCGTTTATTTCTAAAGATTACACCGCGCTAAAAACAGCGATGCAGGATCGCTTGCATCAACCATATCGAAAACGGCTGATTCCGGAATACGATGACTTCGAAACGGTGGGCCACGAGAACGGCGCATTGGGAGTTTGCATCAGCGGCTCGGGTTCTGCTATTTTAGGTATCGTCGAATCCACTGACCAAAAACTCCAACACGCGTGGCAGGCGCTGGCCAGCGAGTTAAATTTGTCGGCGCAAGTTATAATCACCGAATTTGAAAACCAAGAAGCCGAGATCAGTTGACATGGAGTTGGTAAACGAAATCATTTGCGGCGACTGTCTGGAGGTGATAAAAAAAATCCCGGACAATTTTGTCCACCTGGCGATCACCTCGCCGCCATATAACGTCGGTCTCGAGTATAGCAATCACCATGACCGGATGGATTACAATGAATATCTGAACTGGCTCAACCAGGTCTGGATGGAAGTGCAGCGGGTGCTGGTTAAGGGCGGCCGCTTTGCGTTAAATATCGCGCCCACCAGCATCAAAGATTTTCGCCCCATCCATCACGATTTTGCCAATCAGTTGCGCGCGCTGGGTTTCATCTTTCGCACGGAGATAATCTGGTACAAACAAACCATGCGCAAGCGCACGGCTTGGGGGAGCTGGAAAAGTCCGGCTAACCCGCACATCCTCCCTTCGTGGGAATACGTTTTGGTTTTTTGCAAAGACAGTTGGTCGCTGCCCGGCGACCCGAACGATATCGACATCACGGCCGAGGAGTTCAAACGCTTCTCCGATGGCTACTGGTACATTCCGCCGGAGACCAATCGCCGCGGCCATCCGGCGCCCTTTCCAGAGGAGCTCATTTATCGACTGATCAAGTTTTATTCCTACCGCGGCAACGCAGTGCTGGATATGTTCGGCGGGACCGGCACCGTGGCGACGGTGGCTTATAAAACCGGGAGAAACTTCATCCACATCGACTTATGCGCCGAGTACTGCGAGGTGGCGTTAAATCGACTGAAAGCCGCAAGATCGCAGCTCGAGTTGGAGTTGGATTATGTGGCGCGCGAGCACCCGGAATTGAATATAAAATCCTCTCCGAGCGCTAAGCAAGTGCTCCATCTCAAAAGTAGATGAAGCTTCATGGTTCGACTCCGCTCACCATGAAGCCGAGACTAATCTATCGAAAGCTCGAAATCCCCAGGTAAAAAATATTGGCATCCAATCCCGGGTTGACCGGCGCGGTGTTGGCGTTGGACAAATGGTGGAGTTTGTAACCGAGGGTGACGGCCCAGCGCGAGCGGCTCAGCAGTTGAACGCCGCCGCCAAAATCAAACGTGAAGTTAAATTTGCGCGCGTCAGGCAACGGCACTTCGTCCAGAAAGGTCAGAAAGCCCGCGCTGACGCTCAGAAACAGCCGGACGGGCTTGCTTTGCCAGGCATAAAATCGCCATCCCACGGGCGCGAGACCAACGCCGTAAACTGATGTGCGTCGAATTCTGGCAACGGAAAACGAATCGCCGTTCGGAGTACGAAACGTAACGATCTCGTTTCTGGGGTTCTTGGTGACCATCGCCACGGGAATAAAATCGCAGGTGTATTCCAGAGCCACGAAGCGGTTAGCGGCGATAATTTTTCCGTATTGCAAACCAATAATAATGAATTCACGATCCGCGATCGCCCCGAAAAATCTGCCCGCCGGCGAGTCGAATGAGATGCCGCTCCAGAAAGTCAGCCCGTTCATTCCGCTCGCGAGCCGCGAAGATAATCGGTACGGGTTGGTCGCAGCCGTAGAAGATTTCGCCGCTTCACCCTTTTCGTATCCGAAGCCGGTTGTTCCACTGAAGCAAAGCAATCCCATCAGGAAAGCAAATAAACGAAGATGTTGAAAATTTCTGAATCGCATTAGCCAAAATATCGATTGTCAGCGACAAAAAATTTAATGCCTCGCCCGCAATTTTCTGGGCGGTTTGGGAAGGATTTTCGCATCGGCGCGCTCAAAAATGCGGTAGTGCTTAAACCCCCAAATCAGTTCTTTGGCGGTGACTTTGATGATGCAGGCCGCGGGCACCGCCACCAACATGCCGAAGATGCCCACCAGCTGACCGCCAATCAAAATGACAATAATGACGGTGAGGGGATGAAGCTCGACGCTGCGCGAAACGATAAACGGTGAGATGAACACATTTTCAAATAATTGGATGAACGCAAACGCGACCAGTACGCCCCCGACGACTCCAATCGAACCGGTGTCGACCAGGGCAACCAACACCGCAGGCACGGCGCCCACCACCGGGCCAAAATAGGGGATCATGTTGGCCAGACCGGCAATCGCGCCGATGAAAAAGTAGTAGCGAATATGGAGAAGATACAACGCCACGATCGACAACGTGCCGACAATGAACGCTACCAGCAGTTGACCATTGATGTACCGCCCTAGCTGGGTGCCGGTTTTGTGGATGATGATCAGCGCCATCTCAAAATAGCGATTCGGCACCCAGCTCATGACCGCTTTCTTCATTCTACGCCCGTCTTTCAAAAAGAAGAACGTGATAAACCCCAGCATCACTATGTTGACGAACGCCGAAAAGATTTGCACCAGCATGGCGACGCTCCTCCGCAGCAGGCCATCGATCTGCTGCTTCAGCTCGCTCTGGACCATCGGGTTGGCTAAAATAGGAATGGCTTTCCCGAGCCGCTCTTGAAACCGCAGCATAAGTTGATCGATGGATTGGTTCTCCAGGCCGGCGTTCATCTGCTCAATTTCATTGGAAATCACCGGCATCAGAAACTTGATGCCCAACGCGATAAAAAAAATGATTACCATGAAAACGAAGACCACCGCCAACAATCTATCGATGCCGTGATTCTCTAAAAAATCCACCGCGGGGTTTAAAAACAACGCGAGGAAAAACGCCAGGATCAACATGAAAATGACCGACTTGAGCGGTGGGACGAAGATCAGCAGCCCGACAAACGCCAGCAGCGCGATGCCCCATTTGGTAAATTTTCGAACCGTAGTGGGGTTAAATTTCAGGGTGAGGGTTTGCGCAGGATGATCCATGCGATCAGGTTATGACTTTGGTCTCTTCGAACCTGCTCCAGAGGGTTTGCAGTTCTTCGTTGGTGTTTTTCAAGCGCTCGCCAATCAGCAGCGCCAGTTGAAACAAAAACGTGTTTCCCAATCTTGGTTTGCGCTCAATTAGCCCAAACAGGTCGGGCTGGTAAAGCCCCAGGATTTTGGAGTCTTCCAGCGCCACTGCGGTGGCCGAACGCGGCGACTCGTCGAGCAGGGCCAGCTCGCCAAAAAATTCCCCGGCCTTCAATCGGGCCAACTCTTCCTTTTCCTGACCGGTGGTTTGCTTATAAATTCCCACCTGCCCCTCCTGGATGATGTACATCCCCACTCCCGGTTCCCCTTCAAAAAAGATGGTCTCGTTTTCCTTGTATTTCCGGCGATGAATGATTTTGTCAAACTCGGATAATTCGGATTTGTTCAGTCCTTTGAAGAGAGGAACCTTCTTGAGGGTATTCAGAACCGATTCGGTTTGACTCTGATTTTTTTTAATCACATTTCTCCACAAGGCATCACCGGCACGAAATTTTGAAGAGAACTGGGAATTCTCGTCGTTCTTTGGTGTCATAGCAAATCCATTTAGATAACTTAAAAAATATAGTTAAACAAAACAGCTTAGTCAAGTTGATTTTGGCCGCTTCACCATGCTTGGGTCTCACCCGGCTTCAAAATCCAAATTGTTCGCTCATCGAGATGGCGCGCCGCGGCTGCCGCCATCACTCGCTGCTGGGGCTCGGAGGGCGGCTCGTCGCTGAGCACAAACGTACCCCAATGAATACCCACAAATCGGCGGGCGCGCAGTTCGAGAAAGGCGTGAATGGCTTCGTCCGGATCGAGATGAACCGGCTGCATGATGGTTCGGGGCTGGTAAGCGCCAATGGGGAGCGCGGCCAAATCAAGCGGGCCCAGACGCTCGCCGATTTCCCGGAAACCGTTAAAAAAGCCGGAATCGCCAGCAAAATAAAAGCGCTTTTCGGGAGAAGAAACCACCCAGCCGGCCCAAAGCGTGCGATTGCGATCCCAAAGCGAGCGGCCCGAAAAATGTTGCGCTGGCACGCTGGTTATCGTGAAGTCACGGTACTGGATCACATCCCACCAGTCCAGCTCAATGACGTTTTGAATGCCGAGCTTCTCAAACCAGGCTTTGACTTTCAGCGGCACAAAAAACCTGGCGCCCTGTTCAGCGAGTACGTTCACGGTTGCTTTGTCAAGGTGGTCATAATGATTGTGGGAAATTAAAACGAAATCAATCGCAGGCAACGATTGGCAGTTCCGGGCCGGCGGGGTGTAGCGTTTCGGACCTGCAAAGCGAAACGGAGACGCGCGCTCGCTGAAATGGGGGTCGGTGAGAAAATAGACGCCGTTCATTTTTACCAGCAGGGTCGAGTGGCCAATCCAGGTCACGGTGTGCTGCTGATTATGAAGCGGTTCTCCATTAATTATCACAGGCACGGGCGGCGGCGACGCTTTCAAGCTTTCCATAAAACGGCGAAAAAAGAACGACAGATAATCTGCTAACCTGGCGGGATCACTTTTGAGATTTATATTTCGAAACCCGCTTTTGGTGTGATGCAATGGGTTGTTTTCGCGGTAACGAGAACCAGGGTTGCTCATTCAGATTGGCTTGGAAATTTATCGGCGGATCGGCTAAGAGCAAATTTTACCTAAAATCGTTGGCCGGCTGGCGCCGGTGGCAGCGGGCACGTTGTTGGGATTTCCGGAAATGGTTTCATTGGCCAGTACCGCAAAACACACAGCTTCTTTTGCCTTCGCCGAAATGCCAAATTCGTCAATCACCTTGACGGCGATGGTTTGTGCTTTTTGCCGCAGCGAATTGATCATGAACAGGTTTCGGCTGCCGCCGCCGCTAACAATCAACTCTTCGAGCACGATTTTAGGAGCGATGAAATTTTCGTAGTTGGCCCAGATGGCGCGGACCGTCAATTCCGCCGCGGTGGCTAAAATATCACCGGGTTTAAGCTGCAGGCGATTGGCCTCATCTAAAAATCGCTCGCAAAAGCGGCCGCCGAATTCCTCGCGGCCGGTGGACTTCGGAAACGGGCGGCTGAAATACGGATGGTTGAGCGCATCGAGCAGCAGCGCCTCCGAGACCCGCCCGGATTGGGCGATCGCGCCGTTTTCATCGTAGGGCTTGCCAAATAGTTTTGTCATTAAGGCATCCACTACCATATTGCCAGGGCCGGTGTCAAATGCCAAGATGTCCTCTACCTGGCAACCCTTCTTTAAAATGGTAAGATTAGCGATGCCGCCAATATTTAACAGCGCGCGGTTTTTTTCATCGGAACGAAAGAGCAGATAATCAAAATACGGGACGAGCGGCGCGCCTTGTCCACCTAACGCCAGATCCGCTGGACGAAAGTCGGCGACTGTCAAGATACCGGTGCGTTTGGCAATGACCGCCGGCTCAGCCAGTTGCAACGTCGCGCGGAATTTATAACCAAAAAGCTCCTTCTCCTGCGGCAAGTGGTGGACGGTCTGGCCGTGCGAGCCGATGAAATCTACCGTTTGCGGATCAACGCCGGCCGCGCGCAAAAGCTCTTTGGCGGCGGTGGCAAAAACTTCGCCCAGCAGCACATTGAGCTGGCAAATTTGATCGACACTGCCGCGCCCGGGTGTGGAGATTTCCAAGATTTTTTCCTTCAAGCCCGGCGGGTAGGGAAAGGTGATGAAATGACGAAGCTCTACTTTGGTTTGCACCCCGTGATTGAAAATCGTAACTAGCGCCGCATCCACGCCGTCCAACGAAGTGCCGGACATCAGGCCAACGGCCAGCCGGGGATTTTTTGACCAAATGTTTTGAAGTGCCTGCATATACAAACTACGCTCCATACCGTCCTGATTGCGACACTTTAAAAACCCGCTGCAGCTTAATAGAAACCAGCGCCGCGAGGATAATTTTTATGACATCGCCGGGAATGAAAAACAGAAAGTAGCTTGTCATCAAAGTCTCGAAAGCGATCGGCTTGCCGGCCACCCATTTCAAATTGCAGTAGAGCACCACGGCGCCGAGCAGCAGAATAATTAAAACGCCCACGCCGAAAACCGCACAAATGTTCCAAAACGCCCTATCGTGCACCTGTCTTTCAAGCAGAGAACCAATAACAAACGCTGCAATTGGGTAAGCTACCAGGTAGCCGAAAGTCGGCTGAAACACGTAGCCGGGACCGCCGCCCTGGGAAAACACCGGCGCGCCCAACAGTCCAATGGCCAGATAAATCACCTGACTCAGCGCTCCGAAGTGGGCCCCCAGCAGGGCGCCCGCCAGCATCACAAAAAACGTTTGCAGCGTGATCGGAACATCCGCCAGCGGAATTCGGATAGACGCCCCAACCGCCGTCAAGCCGGCAAACAAGCTGGACAAAAGATACAGCTGCAGGCGCTGCTGAGGATGCACCTTGCTAACCATCTTTACTAAAAGTTAAGCGCTTTCAGCACTTCTGACCACTCCGCCGCCGTACCGGGCGACTCCAAATGGGGCTCGTGCTGGTCATTGCGCCGGGTATGCGAGTCAAACGGAGCCGATAACCAGTACCTTTGCAACGCGCTTTCCACCTCCGGTATCGTCCAGCAATCCTTCGTGGCCGCTTCTTCCGTCAATTCGTCGACCAGGTAATATAATTCGCGCTCGGTGAGCAATCCCAATACGGTCGTCGAAGGGATGGTTAGACTTTCCTGGGCGGTGATGGCGGTCTCGAACTCCGTGAATAATTTTATTTCCAACATGAAAGCCGAGATAGGCGATTCCCGGTAAACGGCACGTTCGGCAACAGCACTGCGTTCCTGAAAAACCTCCCGCGAAACGATCTCAGAATCGAATCTGGTAAAGGCCCGGATCAATTTACGGATGAACGGCCGCTCTTCTCCAAAGCCGCGGGCCACGACCAGCACATCTTCCGGTTTTCTCTCGTTCGCGGATTGATATAACACCTCCAGCAATTTCTGCCGCGGACGCACCAGCACATCGAATTGAAAATTTACCGCCCGCTCCGCCAACAACTTAATTTCTTCTTTTGAAAACAGCGTTTCCTGAACCAGTTGATCTTTGAGAATCGTCAACTGGCTCTGAACGCGCGGGGATTGCAGGTTATAACGCGGCCCGGCATGTAAGGCAACCGGTTGGGATTCATCGAGAATTTTGCGGGCATGGTTTTTAACCAGAGTTTCAAATAGCTCGGGAAATCCTCTTTCAATAAGTTCATGATACGGAACGGTTTCGCTTTGTGCAGTGGCTCGCTCCAATAGGATGTCCGTCAGGCGGCGCTTTTCACTTTCCCAGATGTTTAAAACCATGCGGTTCTTTTTATAAAAGGAAAAAATAAGGGCTGTTGGCAACAGCCCGAATTTCCAAACTACCCAACTAATTTATTCTTCGTCGTCTTCTTCTTTCACCACGCGCGCCACGTCTCCGACTTTATCCTTCGGGTCCAGCTTTATCAGTCGGAAACCCTGGGTGTTGCGGCCCTGGGTTCTTAATTTCTTCACGCTTTGCCGGATCACCACGCCGTTGCTGGTGATGATCATGATATCGTCGTCGTCGATCACGTCCATGATCGCGACCATGCGGCCACTCTTTGAGGTCACCTTCACGGTGAGAATCCCTTTGCCGCCGCGATGGCTGACGCGGTATTCTTTAATGTCGGTGCGTTTGCCGTAGCCGTCCTCGGTGACGACCAGAACCGTCCCCTTGCGTTTAATCACCACCATGCCAACGACCGCGTCCCCCTTTCCTATACGGATTCCGCGCACGCCGGCGGCGGTGCGCCCCATCTCGCGTACTTCGCTCTCGTGAAAACGGATCGCCATCCCTTTTTGCGTTCCCAGTAAAATGTCATGGGAGCCGTCAGTGATTTTCGCGTCAATCAGATCGTCGCCTTTCTTGATGGTGATAGCATTGATTCCGCCTCTGCGCGGATTGCTATAGGCGGAAAGCTCGGTCTTTTTGATCACCCCTTGTTTGGTGGCCATAACCACGTTGAGGTTTTTGTCAAAATCCTTAACGTTGACGAACGCGGCAATGCGCTCGTCTTTGGAAAGCTGCAGCATGTTCACAATGGCGCGCCCCTTGGTGGCGCGACCCGCCTGCGGGATTTCGTGGACTTTCATCCAGTAACAGCGGCCGATGTTCGTGAAAAAGAGAATGTAGTGGTGAGTCGAAGCCACAAAGAGATGCTCGATGAAATCCTCCTCTTTGGTGGCGGCGCCGGTTGAGCCGCGCCCGCCGCGGAGCTGCCGGCGGTAATTGGTAACCGGGAAACGCTTGATGAACCCGGCGTGGGAGATGGTGATCACCATATCCTCTTCGGCAATCATATCTTCGATGGTGAACTCTTCGGTCTCTTTGACGATTTCGGTGCGGCGGGCGTCGCCGTATTTCTCTTTCAACTCCAGCAGTTCTTCTTTGATGAGCTGCATGCGTTTGGGCCGGCTTTCGAGGAGCGACCGCAGCTTTTCGATCAATTTTATGGTCTCTAAATATTCGTCTTCGACCTTCTTGCGTTCGAGGCCGGTGAGACGCTGCAGCCGCATATCCAGGATCGCCTGCGCCTGCACTTCGCTGAGTTTGAAGCGCTTCATCAACCCCTCGCGTGCCGCGTCGGGATCCTTGGATTTTTTGATCAGCGCCACAATTTCGTCAATGTGATCGAGGCAAATTTTTAGCCCCTCTAAAATGTGGGCGCGCTTTTCGGCTTTGTCGAGATCGAACTTGGTGCGGCGAACCACCACCTCGTGGCGAAACTCGATGAAATGCTCGAGCATTTCCTTGAGGTTCAAAACTTTGGGCGCGCCGTTCACCAGTGCGAGCATGATGACCCCGAACGTCACCTGCATCTGCGTGTGCTTGTAAAGCTGGTTTAAAATGATCTCGGCGGGCACGTCGCGTTTAAGCTCGATGACCACGCGCATGCCGTCGCGGTCGGACTCGTCGCGCACTTCGGAAATGCCTTCGACTTTCTTTTCTCTCGCCAGCTCGGCGATCTTTTCGATCAAGTTGGCTTTGTTGACCTGATACGGGAGCTCGCTGATCACGATGCTTTCGCGGCCGCGGCCGCCTTTATCGGTTTCGAGACCGGCGCGCGCGCGAACGATGACCCGGCCACGGCCGGTGCGGTAGGCTTCATCGATCCCCACATCCCCGTAAATAATACCGGCGGTCGGAAAATCGGGTCCCTTGATATAACTCATCAACGACTCGACGGTTAAATTCGGCCGCGTGATCAGGGCCGATAGCGCATCGATCACTTCGCCTAAATTGTGGGGAGGAATGTTGGTGGCCATGCCGACCGCGATGCCCGAGGACCCGTTCACCAGCAAATTGGGCAAAACCGACGGCAGAACCGTGGGCTCGGTCAACGACTCGTCGAAATTGGGGACGAAGTCCACCGTGTCTTTATCGATGTCGCGCAGCACCTCTTCGGCGATGCGCGCGAGCCGCGCTTCGGTGTAGCGCATGGCCGCTGGCGAGTCGCCGTCCACCGAACCAAAGTTGCCCTGGCCGTCCACCAGTGGATAGCGCAGAGAAAACTCCTGCACCATCCGCACCATCGAATCGTACACCGCCGTGTCGCCGTGAGGATGGTATTTACCCAAAACCTCGCCGACGATACGCGCGCTCTTTTTGTAAGCGGAGCCCGGCCGCAGCCCCAAATCGCTCATCCCGTACAACACCCGGCGGTGCACCGGCTTCAACCCGTCACGCACATCCGGCAGCGCGCGCGCCACAATAACCGACATGGAGTAGTCGATGTACGACTCCTTCATTTCGGATTCGATGAAAACCGGAACGATGCGATCGCGCTGTATTTCCATTCGCTATTTAACTCCTGGAGTTAGACATCCAAATTCTTAACGTATTTGGCGTTTTCTTCAATGAACTTTCGTCGCGGCTCGACGTTGTCTCCCATCAACATCGAGAAAATATGATCGGCCTCAATGGCTTCTTCAATCGTGACCTGCAAATTGGTGCGGTGCTCCGGATCCATCGTAGTACGCCAGAGCTGTTCGGGATTCATTTCTCCCAAACCCTTGTAGCGCTGGATATTGGCGCCATTTTTCCCTAACCGTTCCATAATGGAGTCCCGCTCTTCATCGTCATAAGCGTAAAATTCTTCCTTCCCTTTTTGAACGCGATAGAGCGGGGGTTGGGCGATGTAAACATGTCCGCGCTCAATCAATCCCTTCATATAGCGGAAAAAAAACGTCAGCAAAAGCGTGCGAATATGAGACCCGTCCACGTCCGCGTCGGTCATGATAATGATTTTATGGTACCGCAGCCGTTCGGGATCGAATTCGTCGGCCCCGATTCCGGTTCCCAGCGCGGAGACAATGGTGCGAATTTCCTCATTGGTAAGAATCTTGTCCAGCCGCGCCTTTTCCACATTGAGAATTTTCCCTTTCAACGGCAGGATGGCTTGAAACCGACGGTCGCGGCCTTGCTTGGCCGAGCCGCCCGCGGAGTCGCCCTCGACCAGATAAATTTCGCACTGCGCCGGATCCTCGATGGAACAGTCCGCCAGTTTTCCGGGAAGGCCGCTGCCATCGAGCGCGCTTTTGCGGCGCGTTAGTTCGCGGGCCTTGCGGGCGGCCTCGCGCGCGCGCGCCGCGTTCAAGCATTTGTCGATAATTTTTCGCGCGACACTGGGGTTTTCTTCCAGGTAAGAGGCCAGGACATCCCCGAAAATCGATTCCGTAAATCCTTTGACTTCGCTGTTGCCGAGCTTGGTTTTGGTTTGCCCTTCAAATTGCGGCTCCAGCACTTTCGCGCTGATGACCGCCGTCAGTCCTTCGCGAACGTCTTCTCCGGCCAGGGTAAACTCGACGTTTTTCAACAGATTATTTTTTTGCGCGTAATTGTTGAACGTGCGCGTCAGCGCCGTCTTAAACCCCACCACATGCGAGCCGCCTTCGACGGTGTTGATATTGTTGACATACGAGAAAATATTTTCGAGGTACTCCTCGTTATACGATAGTGCGACCTCCAGTGCAAAATCTTCTTTTTCTCCTTTGATATAGATCGGCTTTTTAAACAGCGGTTTGCGGTTTTCCTCGAGGTATTCCACAAACGCCACGATGCCGCCCTTATATTTGAACTTGTTGGTTTTGCCGGTCGTCTCTTCCAAAACGGTAATCTCGAGATCGCTATTCAAAAACGCCAGCTCGCGCATGCGCTCGGAAACCACGTCGAAACTGATGGCGATCTTTTTGAACACCTGCGGGTCCGGCAAAAAGGTGGTTTTCGTGCCATTGGTTTTGCGGCTGCCAATCACTTTCATGTCTTTAGCCGGCACGCCGCGCTCGTAGCGCTGAAAATAGACTTTGCCGTCGCGACACACTTCAACTTCGCACCACTCGGAGAGGGCGTTGACTACGGACACACCGACGCCGTGCAGGCCGCCGGAGACTTTGTAGGATTTTTTGTCGAATTTTCCTCCCGCGTGCAGCATGGTCATGACGACTTCCAGGGCCGGGCGTTTCTCAGTCGGATGTTTGTCAACAGGTATGCCGCGGCCGTTGTCCATCACCGTCACGCTGGCATCTTTGTTGAGGGTCACCGTGATTTTGTCGCAATATCCCGCCAACACTTCGTCGATGCTGTTGTCGACCACTTCGTTGACCAGATGGTGCAATCCGCGCACCGAAACATCGCCAATATACATGGCCGGCCGCTTGCGGACCGCCTCCAGCCCTTTGAGAACCTGAATCTGGTCTGCGGTGTATTTTTCTGGGTTTTTCTTGGTTGTTGCTTTTTCTGCCATAGATTAACAGCCTCAGTTTTTAAAAGAACCTGATGTCGGTTATGATGTCTCTCCCCAGGGTTGTCGCGATCTTATCAAGTATCTGGCGGCGCATGAAAACCAACTCGGTGCGCCAGGCGCTGCGGTTTACTTTTACAAACAAAACTCCACCTTCCACTTTATCCGCCGTGGTAACGTTGGCAACTTTTTCACCCACTATCGCCGGCCACCTGGCCAGCGCTTCGTATTGTTTTACCTTTTTTTCGACTCCCAGGTTTTTTAATAAAGCCGCCAGCGACTCGCCCAGCGAGTGAATCTTTTTTTTATTCGCGCTGCGCAATGACCCCGTTCTCGATATTAAATTTTGAAATGCTCCTTGCCTCAAGCCCCGCCGCTCTTTCATGTAATGTGGTTTCTTTGGGGCTGGTCAAAAAAATTTGTCCCAACTCCCGAAGCATGGAAAAGACGCGTTCTTCCCGCTGGCCATCCAATTCGGAGTAATAATCATCCAACAGAAACACCGGCGTTTCTGCGGTCTTTTGTTTTAAAAATCTGAACTCCGCCAACTTTAATGCAATTAGAAGTGATTTGTGTTCGCCCCGTGAGCCAAAACGCCGCACATCCCGGCCATTATTTTTGAAGACCAGATCGTCGCGATGCGGCCCCACCAGCGTGGTTCCCAAAAGGCGTTCCTTGTTTTTTTGTCGGTTCAGAGCCGTGCTAAAATTATCTGCCATAGCGGTGGAATCGTATATAATGGCGGACTCCATGTCAGCAGACAGATGGTCTTTGGAATTGCTTACCGCGCGATATATATCGGTCAACTCCTGACCAAACTCATCAATAAAGCGCCGGCGCTCGCGCGTGATTTGACAGCCCAGCTCGATCAATTTTTCGGTCCACGGTTCTATCGTCGGCTCATCGTACCGGGCGCCGCTTTTGATGGCTTGTAAAATTTTGTTGCGTTGTTTCAAAACCCGATGGTACTCTTGGAGACTGGCCAAGTAAGACCTGCTGAGTTGTGAAAGGAGGATATCGATAAATCGTCTGCGTTCCTGCGGGCCGCCAGTGGAAATCCGGTAATCCTCCGGCGACATAACCACAACGGGGAAATGACCAAAAATTTCGGCATGGCTCTTCAGGCGTTTATGATTAATGCTTATCTCTTTCTTTTCCCCCTTAATATACTGCAAGACAACCGCTTTCTTAATCTTATTATCTAATTCAAACTCTCCCTCCAGAGTTAAACGCTCCTGCCCGGACTTTAAAAAATCTTCGCTTACGCTTGTTCTAAAACTTCTTCCTAGACAAAGAAGATAGATGCACTCTAGGAGATTGGTTTTTCCCTGCGCGTTGAGCCCGAAGATTAAGTTGATCGGCGAGGTAAATTTAACTTCCACTCTGTCATAGTTTCTGAAATTAACGATCGTTAATTTCTCCAGGCGCATCTACTCAATCTTCATTTAATCTGATGGGCATCAGAAGCATCAGCACTTCTTGATTCTCTTGCTGAACCCCGGGATAAACAATTCCTGCGCTGATGGGATCTTTAATC
>Ga0247727_10014007_pt1 | contig 13405 bp, 23 predicted proteins | sample WisWelCaveWW1625_FD_202498 | JGI IMG/M metagenome (GOLD analysis project Ga0247727, IMG submission 202498) | Biofilm microbial communities from Wishing Well Cave, Virginia, United States - WW16-25 | ecosystem: Environmental > Aquatic > Deep subsurface > Groundwater > Cave microbial mat | place... | reverse complement strand
CCCGCGCGGGGCGGGGCGGTTAGGCCCTTGGCGCTAAGTCCTTAGTTTCTAACGAATGAGAGCGTACCATCTTTTGCGCGATCGAGAAGCTCGGCGCGCATGGCCGAAATGGCCTCATTTAGACTACCGCAGGTGGTTGACCAGCCGGTCCGCAGGCTGACTTCCCAAGGCCCGCCTGGCTGTAACTGAGCGATGGATCCCACGCTGCCCTTGCGGTGGAGCGACGCTTCGAAGAGGTACCCGTTAAGGCACTGGATGTGCAGACGGTCACGGACAGCCAGGAATAGCGCGTGCCGGCGAAGTGCCTCCTCCATGTCAGCCTCGGCTGACGCGCGCTCGACCTCGCTCGGGATGTGGTGTGGATCATTGGCGGGGAGCTCCTCGTACCACGCCGTCGCCGTCAGCCGATCCGTCACGGGAGCGCGCCTGGCGCCATGGAGCTTACCGCCGCAGCGACAGGTACAGATGCGTTCCTGCGCCGTCTCGCAATTGTTCGCCTGCGCGTAGGTGAGCTCCGCGCGACGCGTCGGATTGCCTGGAGTCGATTTCCGCCTTGACATGTTCGTACGCCTGGCTTAAGATCGTACTGCTATGACGCCCGGGTGTCAAGCGCAACTCGCAAAGTCGGGTGGAGGGCGAGTGGTTGCTGGCGCTCGGGCGTCAGAGTGGAGGAGCTACATGATTGTTGGACGCATCGGCCGGCAGGGCAATAGTTTCGGTTTGGTCATACCACGGAAGCTACTCGCGCAGCTCGCCTGGCAGCCTGGCGATGTGGTCGAGCTGCGGCCGGGCGCACGTGAATTGAGGGTGCGCAACCTCATGCAGCGGTCCCGCCCCGCGGGCGCGCGAGTGGAAGATGAGACCACGCCGTCAGACGCCAACTCCTGAGCCGGGCGCCCAATACCTCAGCGTCCCGCTGGTGCTCATCGACGAGCCGCCGGCGCCCATCCGCTCCGCCATCGACCCAGATGGACTCCAGGATCTCGCCCAGTCAATCCGTGCTGTCGGACTGATCCATCCGCTGATCGTCTCGCCGGCCAACGGCCGGTACACCATCCAAGCCGGCCACCGCCGCTATCTCGCGGCGCGGCTGGTCCCGCTCGCCCAGGTACCGTGCCTGGTGCTGCCGCTCGCTCAGGCCACCGCGGAAGCTGTGCTGGTCCACGAGAACGCCCACCGCGAGGACGTCAATGCGGCGGACGAAGGGGACTGGTTCAGCCGGCTGCTCGAGTCGCAGTGCGCGGGCGACGTCGACCGACTGGTCGAGCTGGTCCGCGAGTCGCGCGCCTACGTCGAGGAGCGCCTGCTGCTCAGCTCTGGCGACGCGAATGTTTGCGCGGCAGTGCGCTCGGGAGAGATATCATTCGCCGTCGGCCGCGAGCTCAACAAGTACGCCGACCAGCCACTACGCCGGATGCGCCTGCAGGCCGCCGTCGAGGGCGGCGCCACGGCGCGCCTGGTGCGCGACTGGCGCACCAAGGATCGCCTGCTCGACGAGGCTTGCGCTGCCCAAGGTGCTCCCGCACCCGGACCGGACCCGGCGGCGGCGCCGGCGGGCCAGGATCTCATGCTCTGTTTCGTATGCGCATCGGGTGAGGACAAGTACGATATGGAGCTGCTCTGGATACACCGAAGCTGCCACCGGATGTTGAGCCGGCGATTGGAGGGCGATCGTGGCCAGTCATGACGGCAGCGCTCGTCAGGCGGCGGTGTTTTTCCGCGCGTTCCAGATGGGGTACTGCGCGAATTGTGGAGACCCGGCGAAAGTGGGCGCACTCAAAATTACGGGCTGGCCCTACGAGATCAACCTGTGCGCCGGCTGCGTCGCTCACCTGGCCGGCGAGTTCGAGCGTAACCACGTCCCGGGGGATCAAGATGCTACTCAGTGAGATGGACGACTCCGAGCTGGTGCGCCAGGCCAAGCTGGAGTCCACGGCACATCCCCAGAGCACGATCGAAGTGATCCTGCCGGTTGACTACACCCTGGTCCTACTCCAGATGCTGACCGGCTGGCTCGCGAGCGCTGGTCGTTTTGGCCCGGCTGAGCAACTTACGGTGCAGTTGGCGGACTTGCTGGTGCGCGGCCTTGAGCGTGCTCAGATGCCGAAGACGGCGAGGATTTTGGCTGCCCGCGTCCAGCGTCTTCTGGAGCGGCTCCCGTGACGATCGTCGAATTTGTGCTGCACGTGCTGGCGCTGCGCACGCGCTTCAAGTTCTCTGTGACTTCCTGGGGTCGCACCCAGGCGCGGAATACTGAAGTGGGCGGACATGTCGATTCGCGGCACCTCAGCTGGGAGGCGCTCGATGTGGTAGTCGAGCCGCCCTCGGACGCCAACGAGCTCGTCAGAGTGGCGATGAAGATCGGGCTCCGTGCGCTCGACGAGGGCGACCACGTCCATCTGCAGGTGCCCTGACATGCGGATCGCGTTGCGCAAGTGGCGGCTAGAGGTCGAGACCGATATGCAGTCCCGCGGGCGCCCGCTCATGCTCTCCCTCGCACCGCGATCGCTCTCCTTGCGCGAGAAAGGCCGCCGCGTCAGATATGAGGTGCCTTACGACGCTATTTACTCGGTTGGTGCTAAGATGGAAGCCGTGCGGCAAAAGCTGGAGCGAGCGCGCGCCGGCCGCCGGGGGAGGTAGCGATGCCTGAGTGGATGGTCCAGGGGGCGGCTGGTCCCGAGCCTGCTCGGCGGCCACCGCCGCTCGAGCTCGAGCTGCTTACCAATTCCGGCGTCCCGTTCGGCGAGCGGTGGGTACTCGCGCAGCAGCTCTCCCGCGCAGGCTACGTAGTCGATGTGCCGATCGACCTATGGGGGTGGGACTACGGCAGGACCATGGCGCTTCGCCGCGCCTACGGCTACACATGGGTGCCTCATGCTGGGATGCCGCCGGTCCAGGTCCAGCCCGGTCTGGCGGTGCCGGGCGTCCCGTCCTACTCACCTCGGCCGCCGTTTGGCGCGATCCTGGTGCCGCCGCCGGCGTCGTAACGGGGCGGACTCCAGTGGCTATGAGTATCGAGCTGGCCGCGGCGCTGGTCGAGATGGAGCGCGCGGCGCGCGCGGAGGTGGTCCGCGCTCAGGCGGTGTGCCGGCCGCCGGCCTGCTCCGAGCGGCGGCTGGGGTTGGCGCTCGAGCCAGGTCGGCGGGTGTACGATCGAGTGAGCGGTGAGATAGGAGTTGTCCATGCCGGATCCCGTCAGCAGGTTCTCATTCCGTCTGCCGGAGGCGCGCCAGGTCGAGACGTACCTGGTGGAGCTGCCTGATGGTCGCCTGGTGGCGCGCACGCGCGAGGAGCTGATCGAGCTGCCCCCCGAGCTGCGCACTTCCACCGAGGTGATCGATCGTGGTGAGTCCGAGGAGGACTAAGTGTCAGTCCCTATCGAAGAAATCTTTGGGGTTGAGCTGCTGACGCCGGCCGCCGAAGCGGAGGTGGTCGAGATAATCCGGTGGCTCCCTATTCCGCTGGAGCAACAGCGCTATCTTTACGTGCGCTGGGCGCGCAGCGTAGGGATCCCGCCCAGGGCAGAAGTGCTCAACATCTTCCGGGACCGGTCAAACGGTTCCGGCGCGGCGCAGGCATCGAGACTGCGCCGCGGGCATCCAGCTTAGGAGCGCGGTGCCGCTTCCCAATTTAGATCGCCTGCTCGCGCAGGATCACTTCCCGGGCATGACTTTCGCCGAGACGCGCATCACGCGCGAGTGGATTCGCGCGCACGCCGGGGAGTGGGACGTGATCCACTTCAACTATCGTCTCGGCGAGGGTATTAGCCTATCTCAGGAGTCCGATTCTGAGCTGCGGCGCATGTTCCAACTACTGACCCAGAAACGCGCGGACGTGGTGGTGGAAAGCGGAAACCGCGTGGCCGTCCTCGAGATCAAGGTCCGGGTCTCACCGCCGGTGATCGGTCAGCTCCTCGTATACCGCGATCTCTGGATTGAGCGCGATCCAGGCCGCCGCGTGCCGCGCCTCATCGCCGTGGGCCGCACCCTGGTGCCGGATACTCGTCCGACGCTCACTGCCGCTGGAATCGAGGTCGAGCTGTTTCCGCAGACGCCCGAGCCTCAGACGGCGATCTGACGGTCCCCCTGTTTGTGTTTTCCACAGCGTGCCGGCCTCTTTCTCTCTTGTTCTCTGAGAGTACTCTACAGATACAGAAGAGATATAAAGATCACCCCACTGCATCCATGCAAGGGGGACCCATGGCATCGATGCCAGGGGTCTGGCGGGTTGTGGAAATCCCTGTGAATATCTGCGGGGGGGGGGTTGGGCGAGCGCGCCGCTAACGCTCGGCGATCGCCGGCGGGCGGCGGTAGAGCAGAGTCACGAGCGTGGTGCGGCCGGCTCGCTCACGGACCGTGACCAGGCCGGCGCGCTCGAGCTCGCGGCGCCACCGGCGGACCTGGTCGCTCGAGCGGCCGGTCCGCCTGGCGAGCTCGCTCAGCCTGGGCCAGGTCTCGGTGTTGTGCCCGCACTTGAACCCGAGCACGGCGAACAGCACTTTTGCGCCGCTGGACAGCTCCTCGCGCGCCGCAATGTGGACTGGAACCAGGTACGCGGGGAAGCTGCGCCAGGGTGAGTACGGCTGCCCCTCGATGGGCTCCATCCTCACCTGGTAGGGGGGTCGGACGGTTCGCTGACTGCTGCCGGGCTGTGGTATAGTTCGTACGCGCTGCATGTCGGGACTCCTTGCTGGGCAACCTCGACTGCTTCTCACGGGCGGGCTCGGTCCCGCCCGACTTTTTATTCTGTTGACTGCCGACCGCAGACGCAAGATACTAAATCTGGTGGCCTGAGACCCCAGTCCACCACAGGAGGTGTTGGATGGCGATCAAGGTAACGGATCCAGGCGTCGGCGCGCGCCGCTTCACGCAGCGCGGGCAGGCCGCCGCGCAAGACTACACCGAGGGCGTCCGCGCCGCCGGCGACGACTGGCAGCGTGAGACCGCCGCGTCAGTGGAGAACTACAACCAGGGCGTCCAGCAAGCGATCGCCCGCAATGCTTTCGCGCGCGGTGTCCAGGAGGCTGGCGCCGCCAAGTTCGCGCAGAAGGCGTCCACCGTCGGCGCGCAACGATTTCCGCAAGGGATTGCAGCCGCCGGGCCCGCGTGGCAAGAGGGCGCGCGGCCGTACCTCGACACCCTGGCGGCGCTCACGCTGCCGCCGCGGCGCCCCAAGGGCGATCCTGCCAACGCGCTGCGCGTGGCCGCCGTCATGGACGCGCTGAGACGGCGCAAGGTCGGCGGGTAGCGGCGAGGAGGATGAGATGGGACGTGCACTCGAGCTTATCAGCGGGCGCGTGACGGCGCCCGGCGCCACCTTCACCGCGGCCACCATGGCCGCCGGCAACTCGCTCCAGATCAGATCCGCACCGCTCGAGTCCGACATCCGGCTCATCAGCGTGTGGGCCGACAATCAGGTAGCGGGCGCGCTGCGCCTCCGCTCGCCGCGGATGCACGACAACGTCCGCGGGCTGCAATACGACGTCAGCATCGGCGAGGTCGCGCCGCTGATGCCGCTCGGCGCCTACCAGCGGCTGTTCACTCAGGACACCCTGATCGCGGAGATGACCGGCTCGGCCGCCGCCGGCGACCTGGAGAATTTCGCGGCGCTGATCTACTACGCCAATTTGCCGGGCGCCGATGCGCGCCTGGCAACCTGGGAGGAGGTCCAGCGGCGCATGTCGCACGTCGTCACGGTTGATCTCAGCATCACCACCGGCGCCGGCGGCGGCTACACCGGGGAAGAGGCCATCAACGCCGAGTCGGATCTGCTGCACGCCAACACCGACTACGCCTGGCTGGGGTACACCGTGGACACCGAGTGCTGCGCGATCCGCATGCGCGGAATCGATTTCGGCAACCTCGGGATCGGTGGGCCTGGCCACGATGGTCTGCGCCACCTCACTAGCAATTGGTGGGTGCGCCTCTCGCAGGCGCTCGGCATCGGCCTGATCCCGGTGTTCAACTCCGCCAACCGCGCCGGCCTGCTTGTCGATGCGGTGCAGGACGAGAACGCCGCCGCCGTCGGGCTGACGATCATGCTGGCGGAACTCACCGGCGGGCCGGGTGCGCCGGCTGCGGGGCGGTAGAGCCGCTCACGTGAGTCGCTGATGGCTGCTGGCGACGTCGGCACGCTGACGCGCCGGCCGGAAATCATCGCCGCGCTGCGGGACCTCGCCCCTGCCGCACGGCTCTACGTTCCCCCCGGGTCATTCCTGTACGTCGAGCTGTGGAGTTCCCTCGCCGGGCAGACTGTGACGGTGGTGTGGGCGCTGCTGCTGCCGGACGGGCGCCTTATGCCGAGCGTCGTACCACTCACTCCCAGCGGCGATCGCGCGCTGAATACCTACAACTTCCCTCTGGCCGAGGGCTTCTTAATCGCGCTCACCGCAGCGTCGAACACTGCCACTCGCGGACGAACGTGGCTACACGCGCGCATCACCAATTCGCCCGGCGCAGGGGATTATTCACAGGGGCTGCTCGCGCAGGGCTACCTCACCGCCAACGATCGAGTGTTTGCGCCGCCGGCCGATCATCGACAGTCGGTCGAGGGCCGCGGCGCCTTGCGCGCGATCACCGGCACTGACCCAGCGGCAGGCGTCGAGATCAGCGAGACGGTCCCCACCAACGCGCTGTGGCGGCCACACTCGCTGAGCTTCACCTATGTCGCATCCGGCGCCGCGGCGACGCGACAATCCTCACTGGTGGTGGATGATGGCGCGGCTGTATACGGCCGTTACCCCGCCGTTGGAGCGATACTCGCCGGCCAGACGTTTGTGATCTCCTACGGCGGCGCGGGCCAGTCAGAGATCGTGGGGGGCGTGGCGATGTCCTCGTCATTTCCGATCGGGATCTTGCTGCCCGAGGGGCACCGGATGCGCACGGTGACGAACAACCTCCAGGCCGGCGACAACATGACGGCGCCGGTGATGCTGGTCGAGGAGTGGCTAGTCGAATGAGCCGCTTTCGCTGTCCCGCTTGCGATGGCGAGTACGACGATCCGACTGCGGACGGCTTCACGTACTATCACCAGTGCCCGCCGGATGGCCCGGTGAATCCGGCCGGCATCCCGATTCCGATAGCGAACCCGCGTGACGAAAACTGGACGCAGCTCAGGCCTGGGGAACCGACCAGGTCCAGGCGGCCGGGTGCCGCGCGCATCCCAATTTAGGAGGAGCCATGGCTGACATTGCGGAGAAAGGCGTCACGTCACGCACCACCAACGTGACTCTGACCACGACCACTGAGACGGCAATTGTCACGTCGCCGCTGGTGCCGGTGCCGCTGGCGACAGCGCTCATAGTAATCCGCGCCTGGGTGCAGCTCACCACCGGCGCCGGCACTACCGGCGTGACGGTGCGCATCCGGCGCGGCTCCGATACCACCGGCACGCTGGTGGGCGAGGCCAACGTCGAGACGGCCAAGGCGGTCGCTGGATCGACCGAGCCGTTCTCGATCACGGTGTCTGAAGCGCGCCAGGATCTGCACATGGCCGAGTACACGCTCACGCTCCAGCAGGCCGCGGCCACAGCCGACGGCACGGCGCTCCAGGCCACGATCGAGGTCGAGGTACTCAACGGCTGAGGCGCCCGGTGCTGCACTTCGATCCGACTATCACGCTCGGCACCATCCTCCACGCGGTGATCCTGATAGCCACGGTGCTCGGCGCCGCCTACCGGCTTGGTGTGCGGCTGACGAGACTCGAGACCCAAATGTCGATGCACCTCGAGGAGCACCGACGGGCCCCTGGAGGCGAGTGGTGAGCGACATACCTGGTCCGATTGAGCTGCTCGATCCCGCGCAGGTCGCTTTCGCGGTGGAATCGCCCGAGTTCGCCCGCTACGAAATGGGCCAGCAGTTGGAGCTGGACGCGATCGAGTCGGCTATCGACAGCGACGTCGCTGATGCGGCCGCGGCAATCGACACGAGCTGGGATCAGGAGATCGACACGCTGCTCACCGAGGCGCGCGAGGAAGAAGCGCTCCAGGACTCGAGTGCCATCGGTGATCCACTGGATGACGCCTACGTGGCGGCCGCGGAGGTGGACCAGGACATCATCGACGGCGTGGCTGAGCTGCCTGGCGAAGCGTGGCAGCCGGTGCCCGTCCCCATCGAAGCCCCTCCGGCGGAGATCGGTGTGCCGGCGCCAGCTCGACCTGGCGGACCTGGCGAGCTGGTGGTCGAGAGGGGGGCCCCGCGCGTGCCAGCGCCCGGCGGACCGCCGCTCCCGGCGGGCGCAATCCCCGAGGCTCCTTATCTTCCCTATGTGCCGTTGCCAGGTCTACCGCCTGGTGGTGTGCCGCCCTGGCTCGTGCCGGTCGAGCCGATCGCGTCGGCACCGGCGCTGCCTGTTCCCGCGCGGCGAGTTGCGCCGCCAGCTCCCGCGCCGGCGCCAGGCGGATCCACGGCAGCCATGCCGGGGCCCACTACGGAGCCCACATGAGACACTGGACCATCACTCGAGTGAGAGACACCCTAAGCTTTCGTGCTGACGGCAAGCTGCAGGCAATTGTCGAGGTGACTTGGGAGCTCGACGACGCTGGACCATTCACAGAACTCTTCGCGCGCGAAGAGTTCTCGGGGCCGCGCGTGCGCGAAATCATCGAGGCCCGCGTCCGCGAGATCGATACCCTGATGCCAGAGCACCCACAGCGCAGGTGACGGATGGGCTGTCCACGTATTGATCCAGTCCGCGATGTCTGCGAGCTGGCCGGCCTGCCAATCACCTGCGGCCTGATCCGCGAGTGCTACCCGGACCGGTTCTACGAGTACTTCATTCCGGGGCGCCCACACACCAACGTAAACATCTGGAACTACATGTCCGATGGCACCTGGATGTGGATCGGCCCGAATCCTGTGCCCGGGCCGCCTCCGACCACGGACATATTCCTCCAGGGGCCCGCCGGCCTGACGGCGGCGCGGCCCGTGGCCGGCCCTGCTCCGCCCGCGCCGAGGCTCGCGCCGATTACTCGGATTCCGGTATCGGCGCGCCCGGCGGCGGGGGCTGCGTCGGCGCCGCTTCGGCCGGGCGTACCTGCGGAGCCGGCGCCGGCGGCTGCGCCGATATTCGGACGTCCGGCGCCGCAGCCGGCTGAGGTGCGGCCGGAATTTGTGCTCGCGCCGCCGCCCGTCGATCCCGTCACAGCGATAGTCGCCGGCATTAGCGCGTTGCTCAGTGTGCTCCGTATCCTGGGCGGGCGAGGCCTGGCGCGCGAAGTCGAGTCCACCTTTCGCCATGTCTACTCGACTATCAGCACAGTCGCAGACGGCCTGATGAGATTTTCCTGGTCGATCGGCCGCGCGGTCGGCTTTCTCTACCGCATCATCAGCAATTTCTGGGTGCGCGTGCTGCGCCCGCTGCTCGATCACGCCCGCCGGCTGGGATTCCGCCTGGCGCGCATCTACGACCGCATCGTCAAGCCCGTGCTGGCCGTGATCGAGCGCTACCGGCGCCTGATCCTGCGTCTGTACGAGAAGTACGCCCGGCCTGTGCTCACCGCCATTCAGCGCGTGCGCCGGGCGCTGTTTCTGCTGCGGATCCTTCGCGTCGGCTTCGCGCAGAAGCTCGATGATCGCCTGGCGCGGCTGGAGGGGAAGATTGCGGCGCCGTTCCTATTCCTGCTCTCGCAGCTCAACGAGCTGGCCGGCTGGATCAACCTCCTGGTCACGATCGAGTACCTGCTGCGCGATCCGCTGCTCATCAATTCGCTCTACGCCTATCAGGGCGACTGGATCAATATTTTCTGGTCGTCCCAGACGTCTGATGTGGCCGCTGGCACGACCGCGGCGCTCACGCGTCTTGATCTCACGCGCGACATCGACAGCGACGTCGCGCGCTACCGGGCTGAGTCCGCCTCCGGCGCCGGACAGCTCGGCCAGGCTGTCCAGTCGCAGCTCGCTCGCCTGCGCGGATCCGGGCGCGCGCCTGGCGCCTGACGGCCGTGCTCCTGTTTCTCTCTGCGCCGGCGCCGCCGGGGCCTCCCAAAGTCACCACGCTGCCGCCGAATTTTGAGCGCACCGGCAAGGCCGCCGCCACTGGCGCTGCAAAGAGCGGGCTGCTCGAGCGCTTCTGGCAGCTCGCCTGGGATACGCTGACCGAGTGGATCGGCTACATCATCGCGCTGCTGATGGGCGCGCTCGGTTGGACCGCGGCCAAGCTCGCCGGCGCAGTCATCACCGGCGAAGATCAGGCGCAGGGCGCGTTCAATGAGTTGTCGCGCGTGGCGATGAAAGATCTGTTCGGCGTGGACGTCGCCTCAGGCGACATGGATCGCCGCGCCGCGCGCGCTGGCCGCACGCGCGTGGCCGCCTCGATCGGAGGCGCGGTGCTGGATGGGCTGTTCCAATTCTCGCAGGCGCCCGGCGGCGGGCGGCTGGCGCCATCGAAAGCCGGCGCCGAGCGCTACCTCACCACGGTGACCCAGCTCGCGCTCGAGGGCTGGATGATGGGCTTCATCGCCGAGTTCTACTCACTCGGCGCCATCGAGAAAGTTGCGGATCTCGACGATGCCATGGCGCAGGTATTGGGGCTGCCGGGCGTGTCCAGCCAGGTGATGGCGGCGCCGCTCTCGATCCTTGTTCACCAGCCCTTCGAATGGCTGTTGAACAAGCAATTCCGACCCCGTCTGCTGACGCCGCGGCAGTGGGTGAGGATCATCGCGCGTGATCCGTCGCTCGCGCCCGAGGCGCGTGAGGAGCTGGCGCGCCAGGGCTACTCCGACACCGCCATCGACGCGCTGTTTACCGAGGAGGAGCGTACGCTGTCGTTCGAGGAGACGGAGTTTGCCGTGTCGCGCGGCATTTGGACGGAGGCGCGCGCCATCACTGAGCTGGTGCAGGATGGCTGGACGTTCGACCGCGCCAAGCTGCGGCTCCAGATCGCGCGGCTGAAGCGCGTCGAGACCATTCGCCGCCAGACCGCCGCGGAGGCGGTGGCGCGCTACGCCGACCGGGATATCGATGGTCCGACGATGGTCGCGATCCTCGACAAGACGCGGCTGCCCGCCGAGGAGATCGACGAGTGGCGTAAGCTCGCGGCCGTCCGCCGCGAGTCGCGCTTCCGTGATCTGTCGGTCTCCGAGCTGGCGCGCTCCGTCCAGGCCGGGCTGCTGTCGCTGGCGGACTTCCGCCGCGAGCTGGCCGAGTTGGGCTACACAGTCCGGGATCAGCAGCTCCTCGAGCTGCTGCTGCTGCACGACGTCCGCACGCGCGAAGAGGCTGAGAAAGCGCGGCGCCTCATCGAGGCTGATCGCGTCGCGGAGAAGGAACTCCGCGACCAGGAGCGCGCCCGTAAGCTCAAGGAGGCCGAGGAGCGCGCCCGCGTCCGGGAGCTCTCGCTCAGCGACTTCCAGGGCCTGGTCGAGCGCGGGCTGCGCACTCTCGATGAGTACCGCGCCTTCCTCCGCGATCTCAAATTTTCAGTGGATGACGCCGACGACCTGGCGCGTTTCCTGGCAGAGACGATCGCAGAGCGGGAGCAGGCAGAGCTCACCCGCGAGCAAATCAGAGCTACCTCAGCGATCAAACAGCTCGGCGTCTCGGAGCTCGAGCAGGCGGCTCGGCGCGGCATCCTCACCCTCGACGACTACGAACGCGCGCTCGAGCAGCGCGGCTTTGCCGGCCCGGATCGCGCCATCGCCCGCGACCTGCTTGCGCGGGAAATCGCTGAGGAACAGGCAGCGCAGAAAAAGCGCGCGGACGCCGAGGCGCGCGCCCAAATCCGGCGCGTGTCGGTAGCCGACGTCGAGCGCGCGGTCCGCTTGGGCCTGCGCTCGATCGACAGCTTCCGCGCGCTGCTCGGTGAGCTCGGCTTCCCGCCTGGCGACGTCGACCTGCTGGCGACTCTGACCGCTGAGGAGATCGCGCGGGATGATGCTGCGCGCAAAGTGCGCGCGCAAGCGGTTGCCGACGCGGCTCTCAGGCGTATCTCGATTGAGGACCTCGAGCGCGCGGTCCGCTCGGGCGTCCGAACCGTCGCGCAATATCGGACGGAGCTCGCGCGCCTCGGCTACGTGGCGGATTCACAAGATGCGCTGGTGCGGCTGCTCGAGCTCGAGGTCGCCAAGGATCGGGCGGCGGCTGCGGCGCATAAAAAAGCCGAGGAGCGCGCCCGAGTCCGCCGGATCTCACTCGCGGAGCTGGAAGCGGCCGTCGAGCTGGGCCTGGTCAGCGTGAGCGCCTATCAGGCGGCGCTCGTCCGCGAGGGATTCCCGGTCGAGGACCAGGCCATCCTGGTCGCCATGCTGACCCGGCAGCTCGACCGCGGCCGCCAGGCCGCGGCGGTGCGTGCGGCTGCGGAGGCTGAGATGCGCGCCCGCGGGATCGAGCTCCGCGCGATCGAGTCGCGGATCAGGCGCGGTGAGGCATCGACCGAGCAGCTCCGGCAGCAGATGGCGGCGGCGGGGCGCTCGATTGACGAGACCGACACAGTAGTACGGCGGCTCGAGCGAGAGATGGCCGCCGAGCGCCTGGCGCGCGAGCGGCGCCAGGCAGTGAGCCAGGAATTGCGCCGGCGTCGCATCTCCCTCGCGCAGTACGAGCGCGGCGTCCTGGCCGGACTGCGCACAGTTGAGCAGTATGCGGAGTTCCTGGCCGGCGAGGGTATCATAGAGGAGGATATCGAGCTGCTGGTAGGTCTGCTCGAGGCCCGCCAGTCAAAAGGAGGATGATGTCATGCCTAGCCACACAGAGAGCTCGGCCATGGAGCGGCTGATGGGCCGCACTACCAAGGTGTCGGACGAGCTGGCCGAGTTGAGCCGCCGGCACACCGCCGCGCTCCAGGCCCTGGACGACGAGCGGCGGCTTAAGGTGCTTGATGCGCAGGCGAGCTATCAGCGTAGTCTGGATGCCCTCGAGGTCGAGATGCACGAGCGGCGCCAGGTGCTCATCACCACACATTCTGCAGAGAGGCGCCTGGTGGAGCGTGAGCGGGATGAGGAACTGGATCGGCTCCGGGCTGAGTGCAAGCGTGTGCTCGCCTCCGACCTGGCGCGCGAGCCCTGGCGAGAGCGCTTCCCGCAGGACTAGGGACGCCCAGGAACTCGTGAAGCTTGCCGGACAACACGTTTTCCACGGTCGTGTTGGCAGCGACGGACCTGACATCGGTCATGCGTGGCATTACTTTCCTCCTCCGGCCGGACAGGACCTGTCCGGACAGGACCTGCGAGGTCCCTGTCGTGGCATTTTACTTCCTCCTCCGGCCGCGGATCTGCCCACATTTTTCGGATCCGCAAAAAAGTGTACTGACCATCAATACATAAACTACAAAAACCGCGCAGGGTGCGCGCGGCCGCCCGGCTCCATGTATCAGCTCTCGTTCCGCGGGCGCAGCTGGAGCTTGTAATAAGCAGCGTTGCCGTATCTGGCCGCGTGGCATGATCATTCCCCTGCCGCACGACCCGCGCGGG
>Ga0247727_10014006_pt1 | contig 13406 bp, 14 predicted proteins | sample WisWelCaveWW1625_FD_202498 | JGI IMG/M metagenome (GOLD analysis project Ga0247727, IMG submission 202498) | Biofilm microbial communities from Wishing Well Cave, Virginia, United States - WW16-25 | ecosystem: Environmental > Aquatic > Deep subsurface > Groundwater > Cave microbial mat | place... | reverse complement strand
CGCGATCACCTCTTCCAGATCCACTGGATCTTCGAAGACGCGCTCCACCATCGCCGGCTCGGAAAACTCGATGGCGTAGATCTTGAGCGACAGCGCCGGGGCCAGTCGCGACACCGGCAGACAGCGCAGCGCCGCATCCAGACTGCCCAGCATGTTCTCCGCGGTGAATCCCCGCAGCCAGTAGGAGAGACGAACGTGATCCGACAATCGCTGCCTGCCTTCTTACCACCACGCCTGGCTCAACATCACCAGGCCCAGCACGGTGACAACCGCGGCGCTGGCCACCGGCAGGCGGCGCACCCAGGGGCTTTCCCCGGAGATCCGGCTCAGCAGGGGCGCCGCCATCACCATCACGCAGCCGATCGCGATCAGCACCGCAGCCAGTCCCAGCGTGAACGAGAGCAGAATCATCAGACCCAGCCCCACTCGGCCCAGCGAGATCGACAGCATCAGCACCACCAGCGCTTCCGGACACGGCACCAGGCCGCCGGAGACTCCCAGCGACAGCAACCCCGCCCGGCCCGCCGGCGCGTGCGAGTGGTCGTGTCCGTGATCATGGTCATGCTCGTGGCCGTGGTCATGATCGTGATCATGATCGTGACCATGATGATGATGATGATGGTGGCCGTGGCCGCCTCCGCGAATCCGCGTGACCAGCAGCCACAGGCCGATGAGGGTCACCAGCAGTCCGCTCACCACTGTCAGAACCGGATAAACACGATCGAGCGAGATCCGCTGCGAGGCGTAGAGCGTCGCCAGTCCGAGCGCGAACACGCTGGCGGTGTGCGTCACCGTGACCACGCCGCCCAGGTACACGGCGTCGCTGATGCGACCGCGGCTCCCCGCCAGGTACGCCGCCACGATGGTCTTGCCGTGACCCGGAGTCAGCGCATGCGCGGCGCCGAGAAAGAACGCCACCGCCAGCGCCGTGGCCAGCACCGCGGGGTCGGAAGAGGACTGGAGCAGCCCTTGCAGCCGCCCGCCTTCCTGAAGCCACAACAGCGCCATCAACCACTGACCTCGCGCACGGCGGCCGCCACGCGCCGCACTTCGTCCATCGAGTTGTAGATGTGCGGCGAGAGGCGCAGCCCGCGGGTGTCGCCCGAGGCCGTGTTCGCCATCCCGACCTGGTGCTTGCGCCACAGCGCATCGTAGGCGTCCTTGGGAGCTTTCCCTGCCAGGTCGAACTTCACCACGCCACCGCACAGCTCCGGCTCGAGGTTGGTCTTCAGCTTCACGCCGGGGATCTGGACCAGCTCCTGCTTCAGCGCGGTGACGATGGAACGCAGCCGCGCCTCGACGTGTTTCATCCCGATCAGGTTCAGAAAATCGACCGCCGCCTCCAGCGCCACCAGCCGCGGATTATCGCGCTGCCCGAACACCTCCAGCTTGCGCGCACCTACCAGCTTGTCGGACCAGCCGGCGGTCACGATGGAAGGCCACACCTGCGCGATCCTGGCGGCGCGAACGTAGAGCACGCCGGCTTCGAGCGGCCCCATCAGCCACTTGTGGGCGCTGCCCGCGTAGGAGTCGCAGCCGATCTCCCGCAGATTCACATCCAGCGCTCCCATCGTCTGCGCGCCGTCCAGGTGGAGCCACGCGCCCGCGCGCGCGGCCAGCGCGGCGATCTCCGCCGCCGGAAACATCAGCCCGGCCGTGTTGGTGACGTGCGTGATGGCGACCACCTTCGTCTTGGGCGAGATGGCCTTGGCGAAGGCGTCGATCAGCTCCTGGCGGCTGGCCGCCGGAACCGGGACCGGCAGGCTACGCACCACCAGCCCGTCGCGCCGCGCCCGCACTTTCCAGGAATCGTTGTTGGAGGGATGGTTGTGATCGGTGATCAGGATCTCGTCGCCCGCCTTCAGGTCGATCCCGCGCACGACGATGTTGGTCCCCTCGCTGGTGTTGCGGGTCATGGCGATCTCGTCGGCGGTCACCGCCAGCAGCGCCGCCAGCTTGCCGCGCGTGCGCTCCGCCTGCGGCTCGTACTTGTCGCGGTTCTGGAACGAAGGATCGGCGTGGAAGTCGCGCAGGTACTCGAGGTGCCGGTCCATCACCGGGCGCGAGGCCGGGCAGACGTTGGCCGCGTTCATGTAGATCAGGCCGTCGCGCAGCGGAAACTGGCGCTTCACCATCAGCCAGTAGCTCTCGTTGGCCGCGTCGGGCGTCCCCGGCGCCGCTGCCAGCGCTTGCGTCCACGCCGCCCAGGAGCCGGCCACCGCGGCCGCCTGCGACAGGCCGCCGAAGAATTCGCGTCGGGTTCTGTTCATCATGCCTCCTGCAACTAATGTGTCGATTGTATCCTATGGATATGGCGCGCGCCCTCATCACCGATCTGGTTCAGATCCGCCGGCTGGGCGAGCAAAAACACGATGAGAACTTCGACTTCCGCCGCCATCTGAAAGTCCACGACTATCCCGAGCGCCGCTTCCGCCGCATCGCCGAGGAGATCGAGGACCAGATCGACTGCACCCAGTGCGGCAACTGCTGCCGCGATCCCATCGTCCCCCTTCAGGATCGCGACATCGACAAGCTGGCGAAGTTCCTTGGGTGCAGCCGCGCTCATTTCATTGCGGAATACATGATGCCGAGCCCGGACCAGCTCGACGGAGGGGACCCGATCCTCAAGCGCACCGCGCAGGGCTGCGTGTTCCTGGAAGGCAAGCTGTGCGGCGTGTATGAGGCTCGGCCATCCATCTGCGCCCGATACCCGCACCTGGTTCGTGGGAACGGCCCGCTGTCCACTCGGATGTGGCAGATGGTGGATCGCGCCTCTGTCTGTCCCATCGTCTACAACGCCCTCGAAGCATACAAAGACCTCCTCGGCTTCCGGCACCGCTAGTTGGAAATTGTGGCGCGCGCACTCGTGCGTGCGGCGTCGCCACTCGTGGCGACGCACAGGACGGCTGGATGAAGAGCCATTGGCGTCGAGAGGAGTCTCGACGCTGCACGCACGAGTGCGCGCGCCACATCGTTAAGCCGGAGAATTGCGCTTACGAGCATTCCCGCAGCGTCGCCTGGGCCTCTTCCAAACCAGGCGAGCGCAGTTTGGCGAAAATCTCCACGGCGCGCCGGGCATAGGGCAGGCCCTCGGCGGCGCGGCCTTGCCGGGCCATGGCCTTGGCCAGCCGCTGGCAATCAGAAGCAATCAACTCCTGCCGCCCCACCGCCTCCGCCAGCGCCAGGGCCTCGCGTGCCAACTGCTCGGCCTCCGGCCAATCCTGGCGGTCGAGGGCAAGCTCGGCCAGGTTGCCGGTGTATGTGGCGACGCCCGAGTGGTCGTCGATCTTCTTCGCGATCCGGAGCGCCTCCCGGTAGTCGCGCTCGGCGGCGGCGTAGTCGCCGGAGAGGTGTTCAACGCTCGCGAGGGTATTCAAGCCAATCGCCACGTCCTTACTCTCCGCGGCGAGCGTGCGCCAGAGCGCCAGCGCTTCCTGATAGGCCACCAGGGCAGCCGGGTAGTTCTCCTCCAACTTGTGTCCAAGTCCGCGCAGCCGAATTGCACTGGCCCGCTCGTTCGCCCCGACCTTAGCCTTCTGCCAGTGAGCTCCGGCGCGGGCGGCGCAGGCAAACACCTCGGCAGCCTGCCCGCGCAGGTAATACACCCAGCCCGCTTGACAAGCGCACTTCGCCGCATTGTCGAAGTCGCTCGCCGCCAGCGCCTTCTCCTCCGCCTGCTGGCTAAGCCGCAACCATTCATCCCATCGCCCGGAAAAATCCAGGAAGTGACTGAGCAAGGCACACGCCGTTTGCAGCCGGGCGTTCTCACCCCGCAGCAGCCTGGGAAGGGCGGCGGCCACCGCCGGCCATTCCGCCTCCAGCACCGGGAAACGCTCATACTTCTGGTATCCATTTTCCAGCGCCAGCGCGTAGGCGCGATTCGCCAGCCGGTCGCCGGTCTGCGCCACCGCCTCCGGTCGTTTGTCCGCCAGAAACTTCGCCGCCAGCGGCGGCAGGTAAAAAGCCTCGCCACCCGGATCGCCCACCAGCAGCGCGCGGTCCGCCAGGTCCTCGAGCGCGGTTTGAGCCTGCCGCTGGGCCAGCTCCGCCAGGTCCGCAATCCACTTCACCTGGGCTGGTTGTGTAAAATGCGTCAGCGCCGCCAGTACCTTGGTTTCGCTCTCTGTGAACGTATCCAGCAGGTCCCCAAAAATGTACTCCAGCGGATCGTTATCGCGGGGCGCGTTCTTCAGATACTCGCACGCCTCCGCCACCGTTCGGCACTGGCTGCCCTTCCGCCCCAACTGCCCCGCTGTCCAGCGCAGCAGCAAGGGATTGCCGCCGGTCACTTCATACAGCGTCTGCCGCTCCGGGTCCGTGGCCGCGGCCAGGTGACGATTGGTTTTGGCCATCTCGGCCAGCAACGACAGCGCGTCCTTCTGCTCCATGCGGTCGACTCGGATGACGCGGGCGTCCACGTCGTGGCGGCGGCGGCTGGTGACGAGGAACTGGTACAGCCGGTCGCGCTCGGCCTCCTCGAAGGTTTCGACGTTGTCGATGACGATCAGAGCGCGTTCGTCCGCCAGCGCCCGGCGCACGGCGTTGGCCCGCTCGTTCTCCGGCACCCGCGCCAGCTCGGTGTCGCCCATCTCCCGGGCCAGCTCCGCCAGCAGCGCCAGGTAGTTGGGCAGCATGAAGTCTTCGAGCTTCTGCTCACCGCGCGGGGTCAGCTCGCGCACTTTGGCCGAAAGGAAAATCTTGCGCGAGTAATGCGCCGCCGGTGCCAGATGCCCGGCCCGCACCGCCAGCGCCGTCTTGCCGATCCCGCCAGGCCCGTCAATCAGCGCGCCCCAGGTTCTCGATTCCGGCTGGATCGCCTCGGCGATCGAGGCCAGCTCCTTCTCGCGGCCAAAGAAGAACGGCTGTGTCGGGAGCGAGGAGTGGGCCGAGGCACCGCTATTGGTCTCCTGCCCCTGCTCCTGGAAGAGGGGCGCAAACTGCAAAGCGTGGAGCACGAAACTCGCGGCGTTGTGTGCGGCCAGCGCCTGACGTTCATCCTTATCCGTCGCCTTGTGGCCGTCGCCCCAATCGCAGATGGCCTTCACCAGAATCCAGTCCGTTTTCTTGTCATGGCAGGACACATACAGCCCTGCGCCTTCCATCTCCCCGCCAATCGCTTCCGGTTCAAAACCGCGGAGTTGGTTGCGGAAGTCCACGTTGTCCACTAGCTTTTCGCCTGTTAGCACCGCTCCAAAGCGCACCTTCGCGCTCTTCCATTCGTGCAGTTCGGCGCTTCTCAGGCGATTAATCAGCCAGGGCGAAGCGTGCGGTTTGTCGCCCCGAAGGATAATTTCCACACGCCCATCCTTTGTCCCCACGCGCTGAAGGTCATATAGACGCAGTTGTTCCGATACCAGAATGTCGCCGATCGCCTGCTTCTCCTCGTTGACGCCAAAAGCAATCCCCACCATGATGACGGCCGCCGGCGAGAGCGCTTCAATTCCTTTCTGCACAGTCTGAGACGTGGCTCCCAACGCGTGCGATCCCATCTCGGACTGGACCAGAAACAAGGGCACGCCATTGACAGAACCGAAGTCAAAATAGATGCGGTCGTCAATGGGCTTTGGCTGGCCCTTCCGCCCGGCCTTCTCGAAGACCTCCAACACTGCCAGGCTCTCCAATTTGGTTGCGGTAACCAGGAGAATGCCTTTCGAAGGATTCGGCACGCTAGTTATTTTACTGCTTCAGCCGCTATCCCGTTTGCTAGCTCCCCATCCGATATGATTGGAATTCGTTCCCGGCCCGATGTTATCCATCACTGTCGAGATCTCCCGTCGCATCACCGAGCAGTTCAAGAAGGCCGCCAAGCTGGCGTTCCCCAAGGAGACCTTCGCCTACCTGATCGGCCACGACGCCGGCACCCAGCTTGCCGTCGAAGAACTGTACTTCCCCGACGACGTCGAGCAGCATTGCACCGAAGACGCGGTCCACGTGCAACCCCACTGGCTGGTGGATGCGCAGACGCACGCGCGCGAAACCGCCGCCGAGGTCATCGGCGACATCCACAGTCACCCGTTCCCGCATAGCATGTCCTACGTCGACCGCTCCCCCAGCGAAAGCGATATCGACCGCGCCTGGGGCAGCGTCTACGGCATCTGCCTGGTGCGCCAGGACAAGAACGGCCGCCTGCGCGCCAGCATCCGCTTCTATCCCCGCCAGCCGGAGATGATCACCAAAGTGGTGTGAAGAGAAACCACCATGACCATGTTTCTTTGCCCTTACCTCAAAGGCGAAGTGGAGCTGACGGGGGAACGGGAGAGTCACATACTTGAACGAAACCCAGATCTACTTCCTGAGCAACGGCCGCGACTGGCCGAGGTCCTGGCCGATCCGGATCAAGTCCGCAGGAGTGTTCGGTTCGGAAGGGCGCGGCTGTTCTCACGGTGCTACACTGATCTGCGTAGAGGAAAGCACGTTGTCGTGGTAGTTGTTAGTGAACCGGAGCCCCGGCAGCGTCACTGGATCATCACGGCCTACATTACGGAGAAGCTAGCCGACGGAGACATCGAATGGAAACGAAGCTGAGATTCCAATACGACCGGGAGGCGGACATCCTTCACATCGACAAATGTCCACCCTACGGAGAGCAGGAATCCGAGGAGCTTCCGGACGAAATTGTGGCCCGGCTCAACCCGAAGACCCGGGAGGTTGAGAATCTCGAGGTGCTGTTCTTTTCAACGCGACTCCTCCAAAACGATATCTTTGAATTGCCGGTCACTGGCAACCTGCGTCTCACGAACGAAGGGGTTGCGTGAAGGATCTTCATCCGGGCGAGATCCTAAAGGAAGATCTCGCTGACGTGGGAATCAGCATCAATGGACTGGCGCGGTCCATCCGCGTCCCGGCAAATCGCCTGAGCCGGATCATTCGCGGCGAGCGAGGTATCACGGCCGACACCGCGTTGCGCCTCTCGGCGTTTTGGGGCACTTCCGCGCGGTACTGGATAAACCTCCAATCGCTCTACGAACTGGATGTGGCTCAGGCGGAAAACCCGGACATCATCTCTGACGTGAGGCCATTCCGGCGCACCGGCTGATCCCTGTATCTTGCTCTGCGCCCTCTGCGTCTCTGCGGTGATCCTAAAAGTGCTTCCGCAACTCCGGGAAGCGTTCCAGCACCAGCAGACGGCCCGCCCCGTCGCGCACCTCCTGATGCTCCAGGTGCCAGGTGCGGGGATGTGGAATATACACAGCCCCGAGCCCGGCCTCGAGCGCCGGATTGATGTCCGACTTCGGTGAGTTGCCCACCATCCAGCAGCGCTCCGCTTCCAGGCCGCGTTGGGCCAGCATGCCGCGATAAGCGGCGGTGTCCTTCTCCTTCACGATCGTCGTGTGATGGAAATACCCGCTCAGCCCGGAACGCTCGATCTTGGCGCGCTGCTCCCTCGTATCGCCCTTGGTGAACACCGTCAGCTCGTGTCTTCCGACCAGCTCCGCCAGCGTCTCGCCGACCCCGTCCAACAATTCGATGGGATGCTCCATGAGACGGCGCCCGTACTCCTCAATCTGGTCCAGATCCGCCGGCTGGACGCCGCGCTCGCTGAGCCGCTCGTAGCACTCCCTCAAATTACGAGCGAAGTTGGCGGCGCCGTAGCCGTGGATGCGATTGTTGACGTGCTCGATCTCATCCAGGGCCGCGCGCACTTCCGCCGCCGTCAGCGACGAATGTCCCAGCAGCCCGGCGAACTCCTCGAACACGCGCTCGAAGTAGATGTTGTTCTCCCAGAGCGTGTCGTCGGCGTCGATGAACAGGTGCAATCGCATCGGCGCGGTTCAGGAGGGCCAGCGACCGTGCCCGTTGGTGGGGGCCACGGCTTGGGCGTGCTCGGTGCGCAGGCGGCGCTGGCGCCAGCCGGGGAAAAACTCCACCAGCCGCCGCAGCCGCTCGATCTCGGAGCGCGACACCAGCAATTGCTGCCGGAACGCCAGGTCCGGAATCTCCCGCGCCAGCAGGAAGCTGAGCTGCGGCGCCTTCTCGGACGGCCCCGCTTCCTCCGCCGATTCCGCCGGCTCGCGGCTCTCCCGCCAAGCCTCCAGCGCCTTCCGGCACAACTCCCCGGGGGCCAGCGCGTCGTCGTCGTCGTAGAACTGCACGCTCGCCCGCAGATACGACTTCTCGTCGTCGAGCGCGAAGATCTCGAAGCGGCGGCGGCCGCGGGCGATGATGTCCATGCGGCCGTCCTCGTAGGTGCGGGTCACCTTCTCGACGACGGCGGTGCAGCCGGCGTTCAGGATGCCGTTGCCGGAGGCCAGCACGATGCCGAATTCGGATTGGCCGCGGACGGCCTCGCCGATCATCTCCTTGTAGCGGTCTTCGAAGATGTGCAGGGGCAACTCGGCCTGTGGCAGCAGCACGACCTGCAAGGGAAACAGCGGCAGCAAATCGTCCTGCATGCTACCATTATCGCTTTCCATGCGGATCGCCGGCAAAGTGGCGCTGATCACGGGGGCTTCGGAGGGCATCGGGAGAGCGACAGCGGAGGCGCTGGCCCGGCGCGGGGCGCGGCTGTCGCTGGTGGCGCGGTCGGCGGACAAGCTCGCCGAGGTGGGCGGCCCCGACACTGTGCGCACCGCGGGCGACCTGACCGATCCCGAGGTGCGCCGCCGCGCCGTTGAAGCCACGATCAAGCGCTTTGGCGCGATCGACATTCTGATCAACAACGCCGGCGTCGGCCTGTACGCGCCGGCCTGGCGCGCGCCGGACGCCGAGGTCCGCCAGATGACAGAGCTCAACCTGTTCGCCGCTCTCGGCATGATCCAGCTCGCGGTCCCGGGCATGCGCGAGCGCGGCGGCGGCATGATCGTCAATGTCAGCTCGATCGCCGGGCTGGTGGCGCTGCCATGGTTCACGCTGTACTCGGCCAGCAAGTTCGCGCTGGTGGCGCTGACGGCCGGCCTGCGCATGGAGTTGAAGCGCGACCGCATTCACTGCATGGCGGTGTGTCCCGGCTACGTCCGCACCGGCTTCCAGCGCAACGCGCTGGCGGGCAGCCCGCCGGAAGGTTTGTACAAACAGCGGCGATTCATCATCACCGCCGCCCAGTGCGCCGAAGCCATCGCGCGCGGTATCGAGCGCGAGTCGCGCACGGTGGTGACGCCGCGGTTCGGGTGGCTGCTGCTGGCCGCCTCGCGCTGGTTCCCGTCGCTGGTGGAGGGACAATTGGAGAGGATCTACCGCACGCTCAAGATGGTGTGACGGATCGAACATGATTCTGAAACTGGTCAGAACGCCGGGCATCTACCTGGTGGGATTCATGGGCAGCGGCAAGAGCACCATCGGGCGGCTGCTGGCCGAGGAGCTGGGGTGGAGCTTCGCCGACGTCGATGAGGACATCGAGGCCGAACAGCGCATGACCATCGCCGCGATTTTCGAGGCGCGTGGCGAGGAGGAGTTCCGTCGCATTGAAACGAGCGCCATCGAGAAGCGTGTGCGCCTGGTGGAGCGCGGCCGGCCGCATGTCATCGCCCTGGGCGGGGGCGCTTTCGTCCAGCAGGACAACTACCGGCTACTCGAGAATAACGGCGTGACCATCTGGCTGGACTGCCCGCTGGAGGTGGCGCTGCGCCGCGTGGCCGGCCACGAGCACCGGCCACTGGCGCGCGATCCGGCGCGGTTCGCCGAACTCTACGAAGCCCGCCGCGCCGCCTATGCGCGCGCCGACTTTCGCGCCGACACCTCGGGCGACGATGCCGTGCTCACCGTTGCCGGCATCCTGAGGCTCCCCATATTCTGATGCCCGCCGAAGCTGCCCTCCGCCGCCACGCCGCCGCCATCTTTCGCGCGGCGCTGAAGGCGGCCGATCCGGCCGAAGCCGTGCGACGCCATTTGCGGCGGGACGGCGAGGTACTCACCGCCGGGCGCCGGCGCTATCGGCTGAGCTCGTTCGAGAACATCCGGGTCGTGGGCGCCGGCAAAGCCTCGGCGGTGATGGCGCAGGCGGTCGAGCAGGTTCTGGGGAAGCGCATCGGCGCCGGTTGGATCAATGTGAAGTACGGCCACGGCGCGCCGCTCGGCCGCATCCACGTGCACGAGTGCGGCCACCCGGTGCCGGACCGCGCCGGTGTCGAGGGGGCCAGGCGCATCGCCGCCCTCGCTGCCCAGGCGGGCCCCGGTGACCTGGTCCTGTGCCTGATCTCCGGCGGCGGCTCGGCGCTGATGCCGCTGCCCGCCGCGCCCATTACTCTCACCGAGAAACAGAAGACTACGCGGCTGCTGCTCGGCGCCGGCGCCACCATCCACGAGATCAACGCTGTGCGCAAACACATCTCGTCGATCAAAGGCGGCCAACTGGCGCGGCTGGCCGCGCCGGCCACCGTGATCGCGCTGCTGCTCAGCGACGTGATCGGCGACTCGCCCGCCGTGATCGGCTCCGGCCCGGCGGCCCCCGATTCGTCCACCTTCGCCGATGCCTGGGCGATTCTCGAGAAGTTCCAGCTTGTGGATCGCGTGCCGGCCCGCGTCCGCGATCGCCTTCAGCAAGGCAAAGCCGGCCTCATCAAAGAGACTCCCAAGGACGGCGATCCGGCTTTGGCGCGGGCTCAGAATCTGGTGGTCGGCAGCAACCGGTTGGCGGTGGATGCGGCAGCCGGCAAAGCGCGCGCACTCGGGTATCACACGAAGGTTCTGTCGACCTCCATCGAAGGCGAGACGCGCGATGTGGCCCGCGTGCACGCCGCCATGCTGAAGAACATCCGCGCTTCCGGGCGACCGTTGCGCGCGCCTGCCTGTGTCATCTCCGGAGGCGAAACCACGGTCACCATTCGCGGCAATGGATTGGGCGGACGCAACCAGGAGTTCGCCCTCGCCGCCGCCATCGAGATGGACGGAATCGCCGATGTGGTGGCGCTCAGCGGCGGCACCGACGGCACCGATGGTCCCACCGACGCCGCCGGCGCCGTGTGTAGTGGTTCGACGCTGGTTCGCGCACGCAGCCTCCGGCTGGACGCCGCGAATTTCCTGCGCCGCAACGACTCCTATCACTTCTTCGAGGCGACCGGGGAACTGTTGAAGACCGGTCCCACGCGCACCAACGTGATGGATGTGCGCGTCCTGCTGGCCGGCTGAGGATGCCATGAGCTTCTGGCGCCGGCAACTCATCGACCCCGCCCTCGACCACGAGACCCGCGGTCACATGCGCGAGCAGATCGAATGGATCGAGCGCGAGCCCGCCAATCCCCGCCCCTACTACCACCTGGCTCTTCTGTATCGCATGCAGTGGAAGCAGGACGAGGCGCTGGGTCTGCTGCTTGAATCCGTGCGGCTGGAGGAGGCGTTCGCGCCCGCCCATGTGGCGCTGGCGGAGATTTATGCCGTGCGCGACGACTACCCCGCAGCCTGGCGCCATGCGCGGCTGGCCGAGCGGCACGGCGACAGCGCCGCCGTCGCCATGCTGGAGCGCCACGGGATCGGGGAGCCGGGCTGATGAGGTCGCTCGCGCCGAAGCCACGACGTGTGCCGCTGGCAGCTTTCATCGTGTGCGAATACCGGGGTATCATTGATCATGTCCCGAGATTTCGAGGAACTGTTCCGGGAGGCAGCGCGCTTGCCTGAGCGTGATCGTGCGACACTAGCGGGCCTGCTGATCGAATCCCTCGAACCGGCGCCGGAGCCGGACGTCGAAGCAGCCTGGTCGAATGAGATCGAGCGACGTGTGGCTGAGCTCGATGCCGGGACGGTCATAACGATCCCGTGGGAGCAAGTGCGCGCGGAGTTGTTCGGCGAGCAAGATGACCGTCAGGTTCCATCCGGAGGCCCGTGAAGAGCTCCGCCAAGCGCGGCTCTGGTACGAGGAGCGCAGCCCGCTAAGCGCGCTCGCTTTCGCCCAAGAGGTTGACGCCGCTGTGTCACGGATTGCCGAGGCGCCAATGCGCTATCCAATCGCCGAGCACGGGACGCGGCGCCTGGTCCTTCAGCGGTTTCCGTACAATCTGTTTTATCGAGTCGGCCTTGAGGAAGCCGTCGTCGTCGCGGTGGCCCATCAGAAACGTCGGCCCGGGTACTGGGGTCGTCGATGAGCGCACAATCCGCGATATACTGATGGATGGAGAGGGTTTCCGCCTCCGGGGGCACCGGCGAAACATGACGATTCCGATGAACCGTAAGCTTAGCGTCTCACTTTTGATTCTGGCGGCCACGCTGCCGCTGTTTCCGCAAACACCCACGACCGGGGAGGTGGACAAAGCGTCTGCCTACTTCAACTACTCGATGGGGCACCTCTACGCCGAGCTCGCCGGCCAGTACGGCAACCGCGGCGAGCACCTCAACAAGGCCATCGATCATTTCCGCGCCGCGCTGAAGGCCGATCCCGGCGCCAGCCTGGTGTGCGACGAGCTCTCCGATCTTTACATCCAGTCGGGCCGGCTGCGCGAGGCGGTGGTGGATTCCGAGGACGTGCTGAAGTCCAATCCCGACGACATCAACGCGCGGCGCATTTTGGGCCGCATCTACACGCGCATGATCGGCGACACCCAGCAGGGGCGCATCAACGAGGAGATGGTCAGGAAGGCCATCGAGCAATACACCAAGATCGCCGAGAAACTGCCCAAGGACGTCGAGGTGTGGCTGACGCTGGGCCGGCTGCAACGGGCGGCGCAGAACTCGACGGAATCCGAGAAGGCCTTCAGCAAGGCGCTGGACATCGAGCCGGACAACGAAGACGCGCTCACCGGGCTGGCGATGGTCTACGTGGGGCTGGGCGATTCCAAGAAAGCCAGCCTGATGCTCAATCGCGTGGTGCAGAAGAACCCGAACCTCCGCACGATCATCACGCTGGCGGAGACCTACGAGCAGATGCGCGACTTCAAGCTGGCCGCCGAGACGCTGGCCAAAGCGCTGGAGCTGAGCCCGGGCAATCCGGAAGTGAAGCGCGCGCTGGCGCAGAACCTGATGTTCGCCGACAAATTGGATGAAGCGCTGAAGCACTACCAGGAGCTGGTGGAGGAGGAAGCCAAGGACGTGCAGTCGCATCTGCGCATCTCGCAGATCTTCCGGCAGCAGCGCAAGTTCGCCGAAGCGCGGGCGGCCGGCGACAAGGCAAAACAGCTGGAGCCTGGCAACCTCGAAATCCTCTACAACGAGGTGAGCCTGCTGGAGGCCGAGGGCAAAATGCCGGAGGCCATCAAGTCGATGAAGGAGATCATCGACTCGACCGCCAAGCGATCCTATAATGCCGCCGAGAAAACCAGCAGGGCGCGGCTGCTCGAGCAGTTGGGTCTGCTGTACCGGTCCAACGATCAGACCGCCGAGGCGGTCGAGACCTTCCGCCAGATCGGCGACCTGGATCCCAATCTGGGTCCGCGGGCGTCAGCCCAGATCGTGGACACCTACCGTCAGGCGAAGGATTTCGCCAGGGCGATGGAGGAGGCTGACGCGGCCTTCAAGAAGTACCCCGGCGAGCGCATCGTCCG
>Ga0247727_10014005_pt1 | contig 13407 bp, 14 predicted proteins | sample WisWelCaveWW1625_FD_202498 | JGI IMG/M metagenome (GOLD analysis project Ga0247727, IMG submission 202498) | Biofilm microbial communities from Wishing Well Cave, Virginia, United States - WW16-25 | ecosystem: Environmental > Aquatic > Deep subsurface > Groundwater > Cave microbial mat | place... | reverse complement strand
CGAAGACGAAGAAGTCCAGCAGCGCTTGGAGGAAAAAGAAAAGTTTTTCATCACCAAAGACGAATATCAGCATATGATTCAAACGATTGAAGAGCAGATGGAGGTGGCGGCCAAAAACCGCGAGTACCATCGCGCGGGCGCGCTTCAGGAACGGATTCGGGAACTTAAAGAAGAAATGAAGAAACATCATGGTACAACGACGTAAGATTTTGTTCGTCGCTTCGGAATTGACGCCATTGGCTAAAGTAGGCGGGCTCGGCGACGTTGTCGGCAGTCTGCCGAAAGCGCTGGTTGAGCAAGGCGCGGAGGTAGGGGTGATTATTCCGCGCTACACTATGATACCGATTAGCGGGTTGCAGCGGGTCGGAGTCATTACCGTTCCGCTCGCGAAAGGCGCGGAAACGGTAACCATTTATAAAACCGTGATTCCGCACAGCCGGGTGACAGTTTGGTGTCTGGATAACCGGACTTATTTGAGCCGCGGGCCGATTTACGGCAGCCGCTCCGCTTTCGCCGGTTCGTTTTCGGAAATCCAAAGATTTTTATTTTTCTCCAAGGCGGTGTACGAATTGCTGCAACATGGCATGCTCGCTTATGACATTATTCATTGCCACGACTGGCACACCGGCACGTTGGCCGCGCTGCTCCGGGGCAGTAATCGGAAAACGGTTTTCACCATTCATAATCTGGCCAATCAGGGAGTTTGGCCGGCCAAAGAAGTTGACCGGTGGTTTGGCGCTAATTCTTTTCGGGCCGTCGGACGCGAGTATAATTTCATGTCCGAGGGCATTCGGAACGCCGGTTTGGTTACGACGGTCAGTCCGACCTACGCCAAAGAAATTTTAACCAAACAATACGGCGAGGGGTTGGAGGGGTTGCTGAAAAAACGCGCCGCCCGGCGCGAGCTGACCGGAATTTTAAACGGCATTGATTATTCTTTCTGGCCAATCAAGAAAAATCCGGTTAAAGCAAAGCACCGGGCGCCGGTTTTCGCGCTGATTTCACGGCTGACCGAGCAAAAAGGCCTGACGCTGCTGCTGCCGTTAATCAGTCATTATGTGCGGGAATGCGGCGCCGTCTTTCGTTTTCTCGGCCAGGGCGAGGCGCGATTGGAGAAAGCCTTGCAGTCAGCCGCCCGGAAATATCCGCGGAACGTAAAAGTGAAAATCGGTTTTGATGAGGCGCTGGCGCACCGCTGGTACCGGGAAGCCGATTTCTTTCTGATGCCGTCGCTGTTTGAACCCTGCGGTCTGGGGCAAATGATTGCCATGCGCTACGGCACGCCGCCGATTGTCCGGGCCACCGGCGGGCTGAGGGATTCGGTCCGGCATTTAAAGAACGGCTTTGTTTTTCAGGGAGAATCCCAGGCGGGTTTGGAGAAGGCGATGGAACAGGCAATCGCGGTTTTTTATGACAAAAAGAAATTGGCGGCGCTGCGCCGGCGCTGTTTGTCCGCCGATTTTAGCTGGAAGATTTCGGCGCGTCGCTACCGAGCGCTGTACTCGAAATTGTTTCGGCGTTCGCGGCTTTAGCTAAGCGCCGGGCCTGGATTTTTTGAATGACCAAATCGCTAATCAATAAGAGCGCCAATCCGGCGTTATTAAAAATTAAGTCAGAGGTGGTATCAAACCGGCTGGTAATATTAACGGCTCCCAAATAATAATCGCCGATAACTTCCAAAACTTCATAGAGAACACCGAGCACATTAACCGTGGCGAAGGTCAGGTAGTAAATAAGAAATCTGTTAAGTTTAAAATGATAGGATTGATTAATTTGTTTTACCATCGCAAACACCAGCCAGGCAACGAAAAAATTATTTATGCTATGCGTCAGTTTATCATAGTGGCGGATTTCAAAAAGCAGGCTGGCGCTGCCGAATAAATCGCCGCCGTTCAAGCCGGCCGTGATGAACCAAAAATAAGCCGGCAAATGGCCGAATTTATGGCGTTGGAGAAAATAATTTACTCCTTCCAAAATTCCCCAACTTAACAGGACCGTCAGCATCAGTCCATACCAGATTTCCCCCCATGAGGATATCTGGGAACGGTATTTTGGGTCAGCCCAGAGACCGTTGTACAACCCTAGCAGGATAACCAGCACCAGCAGGCCGCGGAAAATATTAACCAGTTTTCTACTTGATGACTTCATGCACTTTCTTTTCAATCTCCTTGAGCATTTTTTTGTCTTCTTTGAGCCGAACTTTTACGTTTTCAATGCCGACGCCTAATTTTTCCTCGCCAAAGCTGTAGGAGGCGCCGGCTTTGGTAACGACGCCGTGCAACATGGCTGAATTGATGACGTCGCCTTCGTAGGCGATGCCTTCGCCGTAGTTAATGTCAAACTCCGCGATTTTAAACGGAGCCGCCACTTTATTTTTCACCACTTTGGCTTTAACGCGGTTGCCGATGATTTCCTCTCCTTTTTTAAGCTGGCCGATGCGGCGGATATCAATCCGGACCGAACAGTAGAACTTCAGCGCTTTTCCGCCCGGCGTGGTTTCCGGACTGCCGAACATAACGCCGATTTTTTCTCGGAGCTGGTTGATGAAAATAATCATGGTGCCGGTTTTGGAAGCGAGGGCCGTGATTTTGCGCAGCGCTTGGCTCATCATCCGGGCTTGGAGTCCCATGAATTGCTGTCCCATCTCGCCTTCAATTTCCGCGCGGGGAGTGAGCGCCGCCACCGAATCCACGACTACCACGTCAATCAACTGGGAGCGCACCAAGCTTTCTAGGATATTCAACGCTTCTTCGCCGTTGTCCGGTTGGGAAATTAAGAGTTCCTTTATTTTGACGCCGAGTTTTTGCGCGTACTCCGGGTCCAGCGCGTGTTCCGCGTCAATGAACGCCGCTTTGCCGCCTTTGCGCTGGGCTTGGGCAACAACATTTAGAGCCAGCGTGGTTTTGCCGGAACTCTCCGGGCCGTAGATTTCAATAATCCGTCCTTTGGGCAAGCCGCCGACGCCGAGCGCGATGTCCAGCGAGAAAGAACCGGTTGGAATAGTCTCCACTTGTTTATGCTTGGTTTCGCCGAGTTGCATAATCGCCCCTTCGCCGAATTTTTCCTGGAGGGACAACAACAAACTTTCAACGTTTTTTTCTTTGCTGTCTTTTAAATCTTTCGGAGATTCTTCCTTTTTTGCATTCATTATTTTATGGTTGGGTTGGCTGATAGATAATATGCTTTACGACTTTGGTTTCTTTGCCCAGCAGGCGTTTGACTGAAAATTCAAATGCGTTGAAGCCGAGCTGAAGAGGGAATTCTTTGCTAAAGGCGCCATCCGGGCTGACCACTACGCCTTCATTATTGATTTTAATGATATCACGAGGGTCGATTTTTCCGGAAATCACCACGGTCGGCGAAGTGCTTAAGAACGGGTCGGCGGACGGCGAGGAGATAGCGAGCTCGGGCGAACCCAGCAAGCGGTTAACGCCGATAAAACCGTAAATCATCAGCCCGATAATCACTATGCCGACTAGAATCACGGTTTTATTAATCGGTTTGATGGCAAAGCGGTTAGTCGGTAAGCGGTCAGTTTGTCCGGAAGTTTTCATTTCCGATTCGCGTTGGAAGCGTTCCCAAAGAGCCGGGCCGTCCAATTCCAGCAGTTGAGCGATTTTTAAAAAGTAGCCTCGGACGTAAGGCGCCGCCGGCAGTTTTTGGTTTTGTCCGTCCAAGAGCGCCTGGAGAGAATGCTCCGGGATTCCGGTGAGTTGCTGGAGGCGGGCGACATTTAATCCATGAGCGCGGACGGCTTCCTGGAGAATATCATTGAGTGGCTTGATTTCAGATTGATCCATACTCAACTTTCGGTCGGGGTTCCCGCCGCATTATCTTCACCGGATTCCGAAACATAGACTTCACGCGGCTTAGCGCCGTCACCCGGTCCGACTATGCCTTTGTCTTCCATAATATCCAGCAGGCGGGCGGCGCGCGCGTAGCCGACTTTCAACCGCCGCTGTAAGAGTGAGGCCGAGGCCTTCTGGGCTTCCCGAACTACCGTTACCGCTTCTATATATAGGTCATCTTCTTCCACGTCATCAGTAACGTCAAAATTGGGGATTTGCGGGAGCGAGGCGTTGGCCTTGGAAATATCTGCGGAAGCGTCATTAGTCACCGGCAGGGTTTCGTTGTGTTTTTTAATGAAGCCGACCACCGATTTAATTTCTTCCTCAGCGATGTAGGCGCCTTGGATGCGTCTGGGTTTGGAAAGGTCGGCTGACATAAAGAGCATGTCGCCGCCGCCCAGCAATTTTTCCGCGCCGGCGCTGTCCAGAATCGTGCGCGAATCAATTTGGCTGGCTACTTGGAGCGCGGCCCGGCAGGGGATATTGGCTTTAATCAGTCCGGTTATGACTTCCACGGACGGACGTTGAGTGGCCAAAACCAAATGAATGCCGGTGGCCCGCGCCATTTGCGCCAGCCGGACGACGGAACCTTCAATTTCCCGGCCGTAGGCGGCCATCAGGTCGGCCAGTTCATCCACGACAATTACCAGGTACGGCATCACTGGCCGGTCGGCTTTGTTGCCGTCATGCGACGACAGCTCCACTCTCTGTGTTTGTGGGTTGCCGCGGGAATTGTTGTAGCTTCGGATATCGCGGGCGCCCGCTTCCAGCAGAACTTCATAGCGCCGTTCCATTTCTTGAATGGCCCAGCGGAAAACACCGGCGGCTTTTTTGCCGTCGGTAATCACCGGCGAGGCCAAATGAGGAAGACCATTGTATCCGGACAATTCCACGCGCTTTGGGTCAACCAATAGGAGTTTTAAAGTTTCCGGAGAATTTTTGTATAAAAAGGAAATTAGTAATGAATGCAGGAAAATGGATTTGCCGCTGCCGGTGGCGCCGGCTACCAGCAGGTGCGGCGCTTTTTCCAGGTTGCCGTAAATCGGTTCGCCGGTTACATCCCGGCCAATCACGAAAGCCAGCGGACCGGCCGTATGAAAATCTTGGTAGCCCATCAGACTGCCGAGCCTGACAATAGCCGCAGCTTTATTCGGGACTTCAATGCCGACCAGCGATTTGCCGGGAATCGGCGCTTCAATGCGGATAGGGTGGGCGGCCAGAGCTAGCGCCAGGTCTGGGTTCAAGGCAGTCAGGCGGGTGAGTTTCACGCCCTCCGCCGGCTTCAGCGTATAGCGGGTAACCTTCGGCCCGATATTGATTTCACCCATTTCCACCGGGATGCCGAAGCTGTCCAGAGTGCGCTTGATGATGTTGGCGTTGGCGCGGAGGTCGCCCGAGGTCGGTTTTTCGGATGCCGATTTTAACAGCGACAAGTCCGGCGGCACATAAGCGCCTTTGAGCGTCGTGCCGATGACTTTGGCTTTAAACGACGGCTCGGCCACCACCACGTCTTTTACTTCTTCCTTTTTTCCGCCAGAGGCGGATCCGCCTTCGGCGGACTTTGTAGGCGCCAGTTTAATGATGACCGGCTGAATCTTCGGCTCTTCGGCGATTTTAATTTCCACTTCTTCAGTTTTGGTTTTTTTGGCGGTTTCTTCTTCATCTTCGTCAATCTCCCGGCGTTTGAAGGTAATGGAGCCGTTCAAAGTGAGAATCAGTCCGGCTATGATGCCAGTGCCGGTAATGACCAGCGAGGCAATATAGCCGAAAAGCATTTCCAGACTGCCGACGCCAATGCCGATATAGCCGCCGCGTTCCGGCATGACGATATCCAGAAAACCGAGTCCGGCCAGAATAAGGAGTCCGGCGCCAATGTAAGTCGGAGCGGCGACTTTGCGTTGGTGGGAGATAAAAAACATAATGGCCATTAAAAGCGCGGTAATCGGCAAAAGATAATAGCCGATGCCGAACAAGCCGCCAATCCATTTATATATGAAGCGCCCGACCGGGCCGGCCATTTCCAGAGAAGCCAGCATCAAGAGGACGGCTAAACCGACGGAGACCGTGCCGAGAACGCTGTTTTTTGTTTCCGGATTGATTTCTATTTTAGCGGAGGACTTGGCGGTTTTAGAGGCTTTTTTCATAGGGTATTTTTTGTTTCCTTTAGTATAGCGTAAAATAAGAAGTAAAGAATATAGCAATGAATCAATCTATTTTTAGGGCTTACGATATCCGCGGCCGCTATCCCGAAGAATTGGATGAACGCGTTGTTGCTGAAATCGCTAGTATACTGACGCGTTATTTTAAGAAAGGGAAAATCGTACTTGGACACGATAATCGTTTAAGTTCGCCGTCTCTCTACGCGGCGTTAGTAAAAGTTTTTGAAAAAGAGAAAAAATTTACTTTGGAAAAAGCAGGAATGGTGACTACTCCCATGCTCTATTTTTTAGTGCATGATTTAAAAGCGAGCGGCGGCGTGGTGGTGACTGCTTCGCACAGCCCGAAAGAATATAACGGTCTGAAGGCTGTCGGTCAAAAAGCCATGATGATAAGCGGCAAAGATATTTATGGATTATTTAAAACGCTACGCTAAATTTTTAAAAAGTATTTTAAAACCAAGCCGAGCGGTGCGGGTTGTTTTTGATTCTTCTAATGGCGCTACTGGTTTGGTCGCGCACGCGGTTTTCGGGGATAAGAAAAAAGTAGAAGCTATTTTTGTTAACGATAATCCTGATGGCAATTTTCCTGCTCATGGGCCAAATCCAATGAACGAAGCGGCGATTGAGGATATCAGTAAGTCGGTCCGGCGAAATCACGCCGATCTTGGCGCTATATATGATGCTGATGGCGACCGGGTGTTGTTTATTGACGATCGGGGGCGTCAGGTGTTTCCTGATATTGCCGGTTTTCTTATGAGTAAATATTTTCGCGGACCAATTGGTATTGACCTTCGGGTTGGGTATCTTGCTAAAGAGTTGTTGAAAAAAGCGAGCCGCAAACTCGTAGAGACGCCTGTTGGGACTTACTATATTAAAAAAATTATGCGCGCGAAGAAAATTCCTTTTGCCGCCGAGATAACCGGTCATTATTATTTTCGTTTTGGCGACGCTTACTTTGATTCGGGTATGGCCGCAACAATTTATATGATAAATGCTGTTGCGGATTTAAAAAAACAAGGGTATTCATTGTCGGCATGGATTGGCGCGCAGCCGCAATTTTACCGCCAACCCGAAATGAATTTTGAAGTAAAGGATAAGGCCGGCGCTATTAGGCGAATTGAGAAGGCTTATAAACAGAAAGCAAAGAAAATTTTTAGATTTGATGGCTTGAAAATGGAGTTTTCGGATTGGTGGTTAAGCGTGCGTCCGTCAGCCAATGACCCGGTATTGCGTTTGAATCTAGAAGCTAAAACAAAAAAAGTTTTTGAAGAGCAACTGGCCCGGTTGAAGAGCTTAATTTAGCGCCTGCCTACCGCAGGCAGGCCTGTGGATAACCCCACTTGTGGCAAAAACTGTCAATGGTAGTATTAGGTTAGTCCTTTACCAAACACTTATACAGTACAGCTCGTTAGAGATAGTCCTTCGGTTCATAAAACCGAACAACATAGGCCTTAAGACATCTTACCCATCGTCTTAAGGCCTTCTTTTTTTATAGCAGTGTTTGCTGAGGGAAAGTCAGTTCCTGCCAGTTCATCGCTACTTTTACGATATTCCCGCTGTAGCGGTCGTTGACCAGTAGATGCTTTTGTTTTTTGGCGAGGTCATATAAATCTTTGGTAATTTTTACGTCATTCAGGCAATAGTTTTTTAACTCATCCAGCCGGCCTTCTTTATAAAAAGTAATGGCTTCCAGTCCATGATGAGTTTTGCCGATGCCGAGATTGGTTTTGGCCAGCGAATCTAAGCTGACGCGGTTGCCGAAACCGACTTCCACTTCTTCCAACAGGTCCAGCCGGTTGATTTTCCAAAGGTCAAAGTCGCAGTATTTTTCCAGCACCGGAATATCAAACCGGTTGATGCTGAAGCCGATAATCAATCCGGCGGTTTTTAAAAATTTGTTCAGTTCGGCGAAGTCTTTTTCGAAAAAAGAAAAATACTGGTCTTGATTGTAGGAATAGACGCCGACAAAAGAAGCGTCCAGTTTTTTGACGAAAGACTGTCCGCCGACTTCGGCGAAAGTATTTTTAGTTTCAATATCTAAAACAAGCTTATCTTTAGACATGCCGGTCTGCTACTTTAGACGCCGCGTAACTGTGCGGTTTGGTTTTGACCTCAAAATTATTGGCGCGAATCATGCCGACCACTTCTTGGATGATGGCTTTGGTCGGGCCGATTTCACCGACGTCGGCGTGGATTTCAAAATCAAATTTCGGCATCTCCATTTTTTTGGAAGTCAGCAAAAGCGTATGAGCCATTTCTAGAGAAGCCATTACTTCGTCAATGATGCGGTCGCGGAGCGTATGATACTTTCTTTCATTGTCTATCCGGCGCCAAAAATACCGGCCGCCGTTGCCGACGCGGTGCACGACTACGGCGGTGACAAAGTCGGCGGTGTTGTCCGCTTGTTTTTCCGAGTCCGTGCCGATGATGACTTTATAGCACCGGCGCGGGTCGTCGTTCATAAACTTTTTGATTTCTTGGATAACTTGTTCCGAAGTCAGTTGTTGGCCGAAGGAATTGTTAAAAAAGATTTTTTGTTCAGTTGTGGTTGTCGCCGTCTTTGACATACCGTAGAGTTTATAGTATTTTTTTGCAGAAGTCAAAGCCTCCGATTTCTCTTTTTTAACAACCCGCTGCGCCGAGAGAAATTCACTCGTGTTCAGTCAATTTTTCGTACGACACCGGACGGTTCCCATTCCTCCTTCGCTTCGCTCAGGATTTTCTGACCATCCGGATGTCGTTGACGAAAAGTTATCCTTCCGCTCCTGAATTTCTAACTCATGCTCGCTACAAGGTTTCTAAAAAAGAGAAATCTACAGTTGGCGTAAACCAATTTTAATGTAAGAGTATTTACATATTATGAAGAGAATCTATTTTGATTACGCGGCGTCCACGCCGGTGGACCCGGCGGTGCTGGCGGCCATGCGGCCGTATTTTTCCGAGCGGTTCGGGAATCCGGGCGCGGTGCATCGGTTTGGCCAGGAAGCGTCAGCGGCGGTGTTTTCCGCCCGGCGGCGGATTGCGGAATCGCTGGGAGCTGATTACTCAAATATAATTTTTACCGGTTCGGCCACGCAAGCAAATAATTTGGCGCTCCGTGGCGTCATTAAGAATTGGCGGCATACTCTAAAAGCTAAAAGCTCTAAAGTCCTGCCTGCCGGCAGGCAGGTAAAAGCTCGGATAATTATTTCGGCGTTTGAACATCCGTCGGTTTTGGAAACAGCTCGTGATTTAAAAAAGAGCGGAGTGGAGATAGTTATTATTCCGGTAAACAAGGATGGCTTTATTGATATTAAAAAAATAAAAGCCGCTTTAAATGAGCGGACGGTTTTAGTTTCGGTGATGTATGTGAATAATGAAGTTGGCACGATTCAGCCGATTGCTGAAATTGGGAAAGCAATTTCAGAATTTAGAAAACAGAAAGTAGAAAGTAGTAGCAAAAATTCTAGATTCTATTTTCTAGATTCTAGCTTCTATCCATTGTTTCACACGGATGCAGTTCAGGCGTTCCAGTATTTGCCGTGCAATGTAGACGAACTGGGCGTGGATTTGATGACTCTGTCAGCTCATAAGATTTACGGACCAAAAGGGATAGGAGCTCTATATATAAGAAGTGCCGAGATGCTGGCGCCGGTTATTACGGGCGGCGGTCAAGAGCAGGGATTGCAATCCGGTACGGAAAACGTGCCTTATATCGTGGGTTTCGGTAAGGCGGTGGAAATGGTTGAGAAGCAACGCATTGCCGAATTTAAAAGGATTATAGAGTTGCAGGATTATTGTTGGAAGCAGTTGAAAAAGGCATTGCCGTACGTACAGTTGAATGGATCACTCCAACATCGAACGCCGAACAATTTAAACGTGTATCTTCCCGGCAAGCCGTCGTATGAATTGATGATGGCGCTGGATTTGCAAGGCATTTCGGTTTCGCCGGGCGAAGCGTGTTCAGCGCGGGCGATTAAGCCGTCAGACACGTTGTTGGCGATGGGATTGGGCGAACAGCGGGCGTTTCAGAGTTTGCGGATTACCTTTGGCCGGCAAACCACGAAAAAGGAAATTGATGCGCTGGTGAAGAAATTAAAAGAGGTGGTAGAGGACTAATCGTTATCCTTCGTTTGCTAGCTCAGGATGATTTTGCCTTCGCAAAATCAAATAAAAACTGCGTAGTATGGTTTTCCATAATACGCAGTCGTTGGTTGTTGCTTCCGCTGTGGCGGACGAGCTAGCTAGAAGGTGCGAATGCCGCCGGAGATTCCGCCAACGGGAATGTTTTGGTCGGTTCCGTTGCCGTTGCCGATGCCGTTATTGCTCCAGCTGAAGGACAACAGCCAAACCTCAAACGAACTTCCGCTGGTCATCATGAGTGTGAGATCGGCCTTGACCAAAAACTTTTTGGTTTGGCCGACAGTGATGACCGGATAGTTCGGAAAGAACCCGGGCCCTGCCTTGCCGCTGATCAGCGGTACGGGCGACGTTTGAAGCGGCGCAGACCCGCCAGCTTCCCACGTCTCCCAATTTGGAACGTCAAAATTCGTATAGGTGCTGATCTTGTTGATTCCCGGTCCACCGAGCGTAACCTGCGCTCCAGGCGTCCCCGTTGCGGTGACGTCCACTTCCAGCACAATGTTCATGCCCGAGGCGATGACGCCGTTGTGGGGAGTGACGGACACGACCTGGGGTCGCGCCGTGAAGTTGGCCGGACCAAAAGACCCAGCCCAGACACTACCGCTGATGATGGCAGGACTGCCTGTATCCAGGTAGTACTCGGCTTCCGGGGCAGTGTGCAGAGGGTCGGCCGACGAGTAGACGCTGCCGGTCCAGATTCCGTTCATGTTTGTGGTGTTATTCCAGAACACGCATTCGGAATGACTGCCGGCAACACCAGGGAGTGTTGTATTCAGCGCGGTAACCCACCAGACAAAGATGGACCGCAAGATTGTAGCCGATCCCGAAGTGACCCGGATCGCAAACTGTATGTACGCGGATTGGTAATCAACCGAGCCGTTGAACGTACAGTTTTGAACCATCACGCTGCCGCTGTTCATGACTTCAATTGAAGCCCGGATGAACGTGCAGCGGGTGAACGTCACATTGCCGCTGATGTTGGAAGTGACGAGCGAGAGTGCGTTATAGACCTTCAAGTCTTTCACTTCGCAGGTTACTCCATTGGCGGCCGTCATCGTGCCGTGCAGTTGCGTCCGGAGCCCGGTCGGGGTTCCTTCAATCGTTACGCCGTTTTTTAGGGTGAGATCTTCAAACCAGCTTCCGGTACCGGCGATCAGTACGGTGTCGCCCGAGACCGCGGCGTTGATTGCCGCTTGAATGGTGCTGTACTGCGAGGGCACCATTTTAGTGCTTCCGCCGCCGCCCGTCACGGTGATGCTCACAGTGAGGTCGACGGAATTGAATCCATCGGCCACGCGGAACGTCACCGAGTATGTGCCGGCTTGTCCAGCCACTGGCGTCCAATTGAACACCTGCGAGCTGAACGTTGCTCCCGGCGGGATGTTAATCCCGCTGTAGGTCAGCGGCTGTCCTTCCGGATCAGTCGCCGCCACACCGAAGTTCAGGTTCTGGCCGACGGTGATGTTGTAGATCACTGTGGTCGGAGCCGTGAATGTCGGAGGATTGTTGGGAGCCGCCAAGACGTTGATGCTGATGCTGCGATCGGCGTTGTTCACGCCGTCGCTTGCCCGGAATGTCGCTAGGTACCCGCCGGCCTGTCCGGCCACCGGGGTCCAGCTGAACATTTGTCCAACAAATGTTGAGCCGGGAGGGATAGAGACTGCACTGTAGGTGATGGGCTGACTTTCGGGGTCAGTGGCCACCACCGTGAAGCTGACGCTCTGACCGATTGCCAGAGTTGTGCTGGACGTGACCGGAGCCGTGTGCACCGGCGCGAGGTTTACCCCGCTACCGCCGCCACCGGATCCGCCGCCTCCGCCGCACGCGGGGACGCAAATGATTGCCATCGCCGCCGCAAGCGCCTTCAGAGAATTCTTCATAAACTACCCTTTCTATCTAGAGAGTATTGAAATGTCAAAGAGGGCAAAAACACTTCGCCCAATCTGCTATAACGATACCATCATTTGCAAAAAAATGCAAGTTTTTATCCACAGACAGGAAGGAGCCGGTAAATCAGACGAGAAATAATAGTGGTATTATAGAAGTGAAGCCGTAAAAAAATGGACCAGGAAACTAAGAAAAAATTATTAAGAGTTATTGAAATCTTGGGAGCGTTAATTTTGGTTGGCGGAGTAACTTTATTGGTTGTCCAGCGGATTAACCAGTCTTCGGTTTTTCCGTCAGTAACTATTCAGCTTAAGCCGGGGGAGCGTTTGAGTCAGGAGCAAGCCACGATGCTTTTTGAGCAGAGCGTGAATGCTAATCTCCCGAAGTATTCAGAAGGAGAGGTGCAGAATTTGCTGACCGTAAAATCCGAACAGCGAAAATTGAGCGAGGCGGAAATTCAAAAAATGTTGGGCCAATAATTTATGCGATCTTTATTTAAAACAATTGCGATTTTAACCGGAGCGGCCGTTTTCGGTCTGTCGGTGGCGTTATTGGTTTCCTATGCCCAGGCTCCCGTCTACTGGTCAGCGCCGTCAGCGAACGCGCCGGCAAGTAATCTGCACGGACTTTTGAACGCGAGTGTCAGTCCGCAGACAAAACTTGGTGGATTGCTTTTGGACAGATTGGTGGTGAACGGTGGATATTCTTTTTTGGGTGGCCCGACGTACATTAATAATAGCAACCCCATTTTTAATGCTTTAACTGTGTATGGACGGGTTCAGGTAAGCGATGGTACGCAAGCGCCGGGAAAAGTTTTTATTGCTTCCAATAACAGCGGTCTTGGCAGCTGGGTTTCGTTAAATTGCGGCTTGAACGGTAGCGGCCAGCAAATGTTTTTGGCGGGTATTAACAGCAACGGCACGCCGAATTGTGTTAATCCATGAAATTATTTTTTAAAAGTTTAACAATCGTTGTTGGTTCGGCTTTTGTGGGATTGGCGTTTGGTTTGGTTGTCTCATATGCGCAAGTCGTGATTAATGCCTGGGTAGCGCCATTGAATAACGACCCGCTGCAGTATAATGTTACGGGCCTTCTTAACATGGGCCCGGTTAATCAGGAGAAACTTGCCCGATTAACGCTTGGCGGTAATTTAACGGTGAATGGCGCACACTCTAATTTATTCGGACAAACTACTGTTAACGCTCCGGGGAATACAGCTTTATCTGTTAATGGTAAGGTGCAGGTACAGGACAACACGCAAGGATACACCGGTATTCCATTTGTAACTAATGACGGCGCTGGTACTGGTCGCTGGGCGCCGTCCGGCGGTACTTGGGGGTGCGTAAGCGGGTCGTGTTCTAGGCACAGACATTTGGCGGTTTAATTAATTT
>Ga0247727_10014004_pt1 | contig 13407 bp, 11 predicted proteins | sample WisWelCaveWW1625_FD_202498 | JGI IMG/M metagenome (GOLD analysis project Ga0247727, IMG submission 202498) | Biofilm microbial communities from Wishing Well Cave, Virginia, United States - WW16-25 | ecosystem: Environmental > Aquatic > Deep subsurface > Groundwater > Cave microbial mat | place... | reverse complement strand
GCGCGTCAACCTAAGAGTTACATTCTTGCTTGCGCCAACTTATGCAGTTAAAATCGAATCCGTGAACTCCGTTAGGAGTGGAATGTTTATAGCTTGACGGCCAACACACGGTGAAAACCCCTTTAGGAGTGACATGTTGACGTGAGTGTGAATTCCAATAAGAAGCAATTTGTCATAATATTTTCACATGCCACTCCTACGGAGTTGAAAAAGCTATGAAGAACCACAACTATAAACATTTCACCCCTAACGGGGTTGGGCAAGCACCGTTAAGTTGACGCCAATGCGCCCGGCGGGATTGGCCGGTGTCGTCTTCCTGCGGCAGAATTTTCTGCAATTCTTTATCGAAAAATTCAAAGCCCTTCGCGAAATCGATGACCAGATGAATTTCACGAAAGTAGAATCCCAGAAACTCCGGCAGCAGTTTGTCAAGAATTTTTCTCCAGGAACTGTCTTGCTTCATCCGCGGCTCACAGTCACTAAGAGCGCATTTGGAAAGTCACTGACCGGTCACTTTTTGTGCGTAAAATTTCGCCATTTCCACAACTTTAAGTGACCGGTCAGTCTCGATTTCCAACTTTTCAAACGCGCTCTAAGGTTCGGTTTTATTACACAATATAAAAAAAACGGTTGTATTTCAAATGCTTTTTTCTTTAACTTCCTGCCAGGCCAAGCCGAAGCGCGCCAGGTATTTGCGCAAGCGGTCGGCGTCATTGGTGTTCTGCTTGTGCTGGCGGGAGACCGAAAAGAGCTCGCGTCCGGCTGCTGAAATATTTTTGCACTGCCGGCAAAGCTGAATCACGCCGGCGAGTTGAAATTGATCGAAGCGGTCGATGGTGCGCAATTTCTCTTTGCCGAGCAGCGTGAGTAAAATTTGTTCGTCGTCCGCAACGGGCGCTTCCGCGGTTTGCCATGCCGCTTGCAGCCGCAACATTTCCTCTTTGACCATCTCAACCGTGATTCGCCCGCCGGGCGCGAGCGTGGCCATGCGCGTCATCGCCGCATTAAAATCGCGAAAATTAGCCTTCCAGGTCGCTTTTGCAGAAGTGGCGAAATTCAGAAACAACTCGCGCGCTTCCCGACTGAATGTTGCTTGCCGGCCGTGCGTTTTGCTGAACAGGGCTAATTCATATTGCAAATTCGGTTCGAGGTCTTCGCGGCGTTCGCGCAAGCTGGGCAGGCGAAACGTCCACAGATTGATGCGCGCCAGTAAATCTTCGCGAAAATTTCCGGCTTCGACTTCCTGCTTCAAATCGCGATTCGTGCCGGCAATGAGCTGGAAATCGCTTTGCGCCTCTTTGTCCGCGCCGACCGGCAGGAAGCGTTTTTCTTCCAGCGCGCGCAAGAGCATCGCCTGCTCGTCCAGGCCGAGCTCGCCGATTTCATCCAAAAACAAAACGCCGCCGTCCGCCAAACGCAAATGCCCGGGCCGATCGCGCGTCGCGCCGGTGAATGCGCCTTTCACGTGGCCAAACAGCGTCGACATCGCCATGTCCCCGCGCAGCGTCGCGCAATTGACTTCCACCAGGCCGCCAGTGACCTGCCGCCGCGCGCGCTTCAGCTCGTAAATTTTCCGCGCCAGTTGCGACTTGCCCGAGCCGGTGGCGCCGAGCAATAAAATCGGCGCGCGCGAATTGATTGCCACTCGCTCGATCTGCGCGATCAGCTCGTTGAACGCCGGATTCCTGGTGTCGATGCCGGCTTTCAAAAACGACAGGCCTTCGCGCTGTTCCTGCGCAAAGCGTGTCGCGAGTCGATCATATTTCGACAGATCAAGATCGATAATGCGATACGTCCCGACAGGCTCGCGCTGGTGTTTCGCCGGCGAAGTCTGAATCAGGCGCGCCGGGAAATAACGCGCCTCCGTCAAAAGAAACAAACTGATTTGCTGCACGTGGCTGCCGGTGGTGATGTGAACCAGATAATCTTCTTTCTCCGGCTCGAACGGGTAACTCCGGGCGAAATCGTGCAACGTGGCGTAGACTTCTTCGAAATCCCACGGATCGTTGAAATTGACCGCATGCAATTGCACGCGCGTCTCCGGCGAAACCGCGTGTAAATCGGCCATAACGTGCTGCGCGAGAGGAAGGAACTTCGGCTCGTGCAAAAGCTCGAAGCGGTGAATCAACAAATCTTCATGCTGGCCCAGCGCCACGGTCGGACGCCAGTGCTCCCACCGTCTTGCCCCTTCGCCGCGATCCAAATGCGAGCCCAGCAGGCCGATAATGACAAGAGATTTTTTTGGCATAGATTTTATTCTAATCGATTAGAATAAAAGATAATATTTTAATTTTCAAAAGCAACCGAAATTTGCCGTCCTTATTTAAATTGTGATTTTCGTGCGGTATCATTGTCGTCCGAAGTCTGGCACGGGCTTTGTCTCCACTATAACGCGATGAAAAAAATAAACACCAAGCAATGGGCCCGGATGCTGAGGTTGGCAGAGTAAATCCACCCGGCGTCCGGGCGAAGGGAAGGACGGGTTATCCAATATGTCGAATCAAACTCTTTTTCAATCTTTGCGCGGCAAATTGTTGCGCCTGGCAGATGCGGTCAATCACGAGGGCGCGCCGGCGTATGCGTTTGCGCCGCGTCATGCGCTCGCGCAATATGCAACGACCGGATGTTTGAATCATACGTTTTATGCGACGGCGGAAGCGCAGTTGGAGAAAGTGCTGTCGCTCTGTAGCGAAGTCGATAGCGCCTTCATCGCCAAAACCGCGGTGTTCAGCCGCGAAGCCGGTTACATGAAAGACATGCCGGCCTTGCTGTGCGCCGTGTTGGCGACGAAAGATGCCGGCTTGCTGCAACAGGTTTTTCCGCGCGTGATCGACAACGGCAGGATGCTGCGCAACTTCGTGCAGATCATCCGCTCCGGCGCGGTGGGCCGCAAATCGTTCGGCAGTTTGCCGAAGCGTTTGGTCTGTGATTGGCTGGAAAAGCAGAGTGATCAATATTTGTTCGAAGCCTCGGTTGGGCAAAATCCGGCATTGTCGGATGTGATCAAAATGGTGCATCCGAAGCCGCGCACCGCGCGCCGCGCCGCGCTTTATGGTTATCTGCTCGGCCGCCCGACTCAACCCGAAGCTTTGCCGCAAATCGTGCGCGATTTTGAAGCGTACAAGTCCAATCCGTCCTCTGCCGTGCCGAGCCTTCCTTTTCAAATGTTGACGGCGTTGAATCTCGGCCAGCGCGAATGGATTGAGATTGCGCGCCGGGCACCGTGGCAGATGACGAGAATGAATTTGAACACGTTTGCGCGGCACGGCGTGTTTGCGGAAAAGGGCATGACCGGGCTGATCGCGAATCGTTTGCGCGATCAGCAGGCGATAGCGCGGGCGAAAGTTTTCCCTTATCAACTGCTGATCGCCTACAAAATGGCAGACGAAGCGATTCCACGCGAGGTACAAAATGCACTGCAGGACGCGATGGAAGTGGCGATTGCGAACGTGCCGCGTTTGCAGGGAAAAGTTTATGTCTGCCCGGATGTTTCCGGCTCGATGCGCGAGGCCGCAGCGACCGGTTATCGCTCCGGCGCGTCGAGCAAAGTTCGCTGTGTTGACATTGCGGCGTTGATGACGGCGGCGATTCTGCGCCAAAATCCGGAAGCGGAAATTTTGCCGTTTGCAGATCGGGTCGTCAAGGTCAGGCTCAATCCGCGCGACAGTGTGATGACCAATGCCGGGAAACTCGCAGCGCTTGGCGGTGGCGGCACCAATTGCAGCGCGCCGCTGAAAGGCCTCAACGCTGAAGGCGCGATCGGCGATATGGTGATCTTTATTTCGGATAATCAATCGTGGGTCGATGCGCGCTTCGGTGGCCAGGGCACCGCGTTGATGCGCGAATGGAATGAATTCCAGCAGCGCAACCCGGCGGCGAAATTGGTTTGCCTCGATATTCAACCATACGCCACCAGTCAATCGTATGATCGCACCGAGGTTTTGAATATCGGCGGTTTCTCCGATCAGGTGTTCCAGCTCATCGCCGATTTTGCCGAGAACAAACTGCACCCGGAGCATTGGGCCGGTTTGATCGAGCAGGTTAGTCTATAACGTACATAAAGTTTGTAGTGATGCCTTTAGGCATTCGCGCTCAGAGGGTGTTTGAAAAGCAGACTGACCGGTCACTTAAAGTTGTTGAATTTTAGAAAATCTGTGCGTAAAAGTGACCGGTCAGTGACTTTCCAAATACGCTCTCAGATCAGAGCATGACGCCTGAAGGCGTAACTACGAACTAAAAGTGCAGCGAATGCCGGTGGAACTACATGGGACGCCGAGGTTCTGGGTGCGAGTCCCAGTCCCGTTTCGGCGGGATAGCTCAAAGACAGAGCGCGGCAAAAAAGTTTCACTAAAACTTGTCGCTGCATCATTCGTAATTTTTAAAAAAGCCGGATGAATGCCAATGGAACTACATCGGGCTGCGGGTTCGAGTCCCGCCTGCTCCACCAAAGTATTGCATCTGGGGCAGTAGCTCAAGTGGCAGAGCAGAAGTTTCATCAAATTTTGTCATCGGGCTTTTTTATCAGGAAATCTTAGCGTATATTGTAATGACATGGAAAATACGATCACATCAAACATCATTCCCACCGGCGAGGCGACGGCGATTCTGCCCGCGCCGCACAGCAAAGGCAAACCGATTACGGTGATCGGCACCGAGTCGATTCGCAATGCCTTTGATCCGACCTGCCTGCAACAGGCGTTGAACTCGCGCAGTGCGCCGGGCGTGAGCGATCTCATTCTCAATCCCGATGCGCACGCGGGCTACGGCGCGCCGGTCGGTTGCGTGCTGATTTCGCCGAGCCATGTTTATCCCGGCCCGGTCGGCGTCGATATTAAATGCTCGATGAGCTTGCTGCAACTTGATTTGCCCGCGGCGGAAATTACCGAACGCCCGCTGCGCCGCGCGATTATCAACGCGATTGGAGAGCGTATCCCAACCGGCGCCGGCAAAGGCCAGCGCTCGGTGAAAAAATCTCGTCACGTGCCGCCGGATTTGGGACGACATCTGGCCATCCACGGCGCGACCGCGGCAGTTTGCAATGCGATGGGAATTCCTCCAGCCTGGGCCGCGCGTTGCGAAGACGCGTTTCATGTCGGCCACGACGAAACGCATGACGCGCTCGGCCAGCGCATCGATTTGCTCTTGACGCAGGGCAAATTTCCGAAGTTCGATGAGAAAGTTCGCCAGCTTGGTTCGTATGGCAGCGGCAATCATTTTGGCGAATGCGAAGTCGTCGAAGTTGCGGACAATCCGCGCGCTCGCGCCGCCGCAGAAGTATTCGGCCTGCGCGATGGCTGCGTGGCATTTCTCTCGCATTGCGGCTCGCGCGGGTTCGGTTATCATCTGGCGAAAGGCCAATTTCACGCGCTCGAGGAAAAATTCCGCACGTGGGATATTCCGTTGCCGGGCGGTGATCGTGAGCTGGTTTATGCGCCGCTCGGCACGCCGGAGGCCGACGCGTATTTGGACGACATGGCGCTCGGCGCCAATTTCGCGACGCTGAATCACTTGCTCATCAACGCGCTGGTGCTGGAAGCGTTTCAGGAAATCATTCCCGGGGTCAAAGGCGAGCTGGTGTATTTTATCAGCCACAACATTGCGCGCCAGGAAGTCTATCACGATCAGATGGTGTGGGTGCATCGGAAAGGCGCGACGCGCGCATTTCCCGCCGGACATTTTGCGCTGAAGGGCACGCCGTTTTACGAGGCCGGCCATCCAATTTTGTTGCCGGGCAATCCGCAAGCGGGTTCAGTGGTGATGGTCGCCGAGCCGGGCGCGGAGAAAAGCGGCTTCAGCGTCAATCACGGCGCCGGCCGCGCGATGGGCCGCAAGGAAGCGATTCGCCGGCTCGATCAAAAAACGATTGACGGCGATTTTAATGAGCAGGATATTTTGACGAATTGTTACAATTATCCGAAAGACGAAGCGCCGGCCGCGTACAAGGATTTCACCGAAGTGCTGCGCTCGGTGGAAACTGCAGGACTCGCGAGTACCGTGGCGAAGCTGCGCGCGCGGTTTGTGATCAAGGATGCGGATGAGAGCTTGCGCGGCGCGGCGTGATAGAACCTGAATTTTGCAACGAAATGAGAACTGCAACGAAAAAAGCCTTTAAAATCAGGGCTTTCAACACCGGCGCCTGAAAACTTCATTCCACCCATTGGGCGAGATGAATAATTTTTGAAATCTGCAAATATTCTTTCGTTGCAGTTCTTTTTTCGTTGCGGTATATTTTTAGTGCAAAATTCAGGTAGAAGCATTCGCAAGATAATTTAATCGTTAAGACCCCCAATCCGTGCAAAAAATAAAATTTTTTTAACGGGTTCAATTGAAGCCAATATTCGTAGGGACTTCATGCACTTTTCAAAAGCCGCCAGTTTGTTTATTACCAACGAATGAAAAGCCGCCAACGGATTTAGAGCAAAGCTTTTCATGTTTAATTGCTCACGGATTGAAGAAGCCCGCGGATAAAGCGTTTAATCGGCGGGCTTCTTCAATCCGCGGGAAAATTGGCGCTGTCATCCGTTGGTCGCTGTTTATCCGTCAAAATGAGTATTATTTTATGATCCTCATCGACGGCAGTCAGGGCGAAGGCGGCGGACAAATATTGCGTTCGGCATTGACGCTTTCGCTGCTGACAAGAAAATCGTTTCGCATTGAGAACATTCGCGCGGGGCGGAAGAAGCCGGGGTTGTTGCGGCAGCATTTGACCGCGGTGGAAGCGGCGACGCGCATCAGCAAAGCCGAAGTCGCCGGCGTAGAGATCGGCTCGCGCGAGTTGTCCTTCACGCCGGGAGAAATTTTGCCGGGCGAGTATCATTTTGCCATCGGCACCGCGGGCAGCGCAACGCTGGTGTTGCAAACGATCTTATTGCCGTTGGCAACGGCAAGTGCGACGTCGCATTTGATTCTCGAGGGCGGCACGCACAATCCGTATGCGCCGCCGTTTGATTTTTTGCAAAAAGCTTTTGTGCCGTTGATCAATCGCATGGGGCCGCAGGTGACGGTGCAGTTGGAGCGCGCCGGTTTCTATCCCGCCGGCGGGGGAAAGCTTGCAGTTGAGATTCTTCCGGCTTCCCAATTGTCGCCGCTCACATTAATGGAAAAAGGCGAGTTTCTCCACAAAGCGGCGCGCGCGATTGTCTGCAATTTGCCGCGCCACATTGCCGAGCGCGAGCTGCACGTCGTCGCGGCGAAGATGTCCTTGCTGCCAGAACAATTGCGCGTGGAAGAAATTGCAAAAGGGCCCGGGCCGGGAAATGTGGTGATTATCGAATTGGCTTATGCGAACGTCACCGAAATTTTCACCGGCTTCGGCGAAGCCGACGTCCGCGCCGAAGCGGTGGCGGCGAAAGTGGTGAAAGAGGCGCAGGAATATTTGGCGTCAGGCGCGCCGATTGGCGTGCATCTCGCCGACCAACTCCTGCTGCCTTTAGCCTATGCCGGCGAAGGCGCGTTTGTCACGCTTCCACTGACGCGCCATGCGAGAACCAACATCGCCATTATCCAGCAATTTCTCGCCGTCGATATTATGGAAGAAGGGCTATCCGGAAAGCAAAGACTCGTTAAAGTTGCTCGATACCAATAACCCAACGCGACCAGCCGCAACCCAAAAAATTATTGCTCACGGAATGGAACTCTCACGGAGTTTTTCATTCGTTTTATTTCCGTGTGAGTTCATTTTCGTGAGCCAGAAAGTTTTCGCTTTTTCTGCACCGCGTGGCGCGTTGTCTGCGACAAAGATTTCACTTGTAATGGCTTAATCCGTTGGCAATTCTCTTAATTTCAGGGTTGCGGTTCGCGCTGTAAGTAGTGCTATCACTCCTCGGCTGCAACATCAATTTCATACCCCAGCATCGCATCCCCATCAAATAAAAACCGCCCACTAAATTTTTTGCGCGCCAGCATCAGCGGAATCCAGTGGCGATCATCGGCCCACATTTTCTCAAAGGGAATTTGATCGAGCGGCGTCCACAGCGGAATGGCTTCGTCGGTTTCCCGCGGCTCGCCTTCGCAATCAGCAGCGCGAAAGACTTCGACGTGAATCGACAGGCCATCGACAAATTGAAACGCCAGCTCGCCGCAATATTCCACGCCAAGCGGGGTGACGCAGAGTTCTTCCTGCACTTCGCGAATCGCGCCTTGCAAAGGCGGCTCGCCGTCATGCAGCCGCCCGCCCGGGCCGTTGACCTTGCCGGCGCCGAGGCCTCGTTTCTTTTGAATCAATAAAACCTGCCCATCACGCACCACAAAAAGCAGCGTCGCTGGTTGTTGCGCTTGCCAGTTTTTCCAATCGACGTCTTCTAAACGGGTATATAAAGGAGAGTCTGCCATGTTGCAATTTCCTCATACGAATGAATTACAAAAGCTGTTGGTATCCGGATTTGCCGAATTTTCCGGATTTCGTGAGCCGGGTGAAAAAGATAATGTGATTATAAAACGGCAAAGTCAAATAAATTTTTCAGCGCCCTCTTGACGGAGTCAATTCTTCGAAGCAAATTATTGAACTGCTTTTAATCCCTGGCCTGCGGCAGGGCAGGCATTTTGACTTCAATTATTTTGACTTATATCTTTTACTCGTAAGGCGCATTTTAAAATTGTTTTGCCCGTAATGGTTTTGCCTTTAAAAAATCCCTGGCCTGCGGCAGGGCAGGCTTCACGGGCGCATCGGTTTTCCAGCGTAATATTAGAAGGCAATTTTTATGAATCCTTATGCCATGATCGGCTATCTCGGCTCCGGGCTCGTCGCCATGGGGCTGATGATGTCGTCGATTATCAAGCTGCGTTTCTTCAGTCTCGGCGGTGCGGTTTGTTTTGTGATTTACGGGTTGCTCATTCGCGCCTACCCCGTGGCGATACTCAATACTTTCATTATTCTGATTCATCTGTATCATCTGCACGACGCGTTTACCGCGAAAGAATACTTCAAGCTGCTGGCGATTCAGCCGCAGTCGGAGTATCTCAAATTCTTTCTGGATTTTCATGAAACGGAGATCAAAAAATTTCTGCCGGATTTTTCGTATGTGCCGGCAGAGCCGCAATGGACTTTTCTCGTTTTGCGCGACATGGTGCCGGCCGGGTTGTTCATTGCCGCGCCGTATGATCACGAGGCGTTAATGATCAAAATCGATTTCGTCATTCCCGGCTATCGCGATTTCAAAGTCGGCGAATTTTTATTTCGGGAAAAAGCGGCGCTGTTTAAAGAAAAAGGCGTGCAAAAAATTTTTAGCGAGCCGGGCACGCCGAAACATGAAGGCTACTTGCGCCGCATGGGCTTTGTGCCGGATAACACACGGCCCGATGAAAATTTGTACAGCCTGGCCATCGTGTAATGGGTGGAAAACGTAGCGCAGTCATCCTGACTGCAGACAAGATGTCTGCGCTACCCACCCATTACACCAGCGTTTAGAAAACGCTTGCTTTTGCCGGCAAAGGCGTTAATTTGAATTGAAAATTCGTTGCACGTTAATCTTCTTTTGGAAAGGAACCGAGAGATGCGACCTCAAAATATAACCATCCTTCTTTTTATTGTCACCGGGCTGTTTTGTTTTTTAGTGGGCGCGTTTTATCAAACCAGCGACCAAAATCCCCTCACGCGCGAAATGGTCGCCGCGGCGGAACGGATGATCGGCCTGAATTTCACCGAGGCCAAGCGAGATTCGATGCTCGGCGATTTGAAAGAGAATCTGGATAATTTTGAGAAAGTTCGAAAGATCGCGCTGAACAACAGCGTGCCGCCGGCGATGACGTTCAATCCCATTCCAGTGGGAATGAAATTCGAAACGCAGCGCAAACCGCCGGTGTGGAGCAAGCCCGCCAAAATTGCCGTGCCCGCAAATCTCGAGGCGCTCGCTTTTGCCTCGGTCAGCGAGCTGGCCGAGCTGATTCGCACGCGCAAAATAACGTCGATGCAGCTCACGAAAATGTATCTCGAACGGCTGAAGAAATTCGGGCCGAAATTGGAATGCGTCGTCACCCTCACGGAAGATCTCGCGCTCAAACAGGCGCAGCGTGCGGACGAGGAAATCGCCGCCGGCAAATATCGAGGTCCATTGCACGGCATTCCGTACGGCGCGAAAGATTTGCTGGCGAAGAAAGGCTACAAAACCACGTGGGGATCGGTGCCCTATAAAGATCAAATGATCGACGCCGACGCGACGGTGATTCAAAAACTCGAAGCCGCCGGCGCGGTGTTGGTGGCGAAATTGACGCTTGGCGAATTGGCGTGGGGCGAGGTGTGGTTCGGCGGCAAGACGCGCAACCCGTGGAATCTGGAGCAAGGCTCCAGCGGCTCATCCGCCGGCCCGGCTTCGGCAACTGCCGCGGGCCTCGTCGCTTTTTCCATCGGCACGGAAACGTATGGCTCGATTGTTTCGCCCGCAACGCGCTGCGGCGTGACGGGATTGCGTCCGACCTATGGCCGCGTGAGCCGCGCCGGCGCGATGGCGCTGAGTTGGTCGATGGATAAAATCGGGCCGATCTGCCGCACCGTGGAAGATTGCGCGCTGGTGTTTAACGCGATCATCGGCGCGGATGGACTCGATCAGACCGTGGTCGATCTTCCTTTTAATTATCATGCGAATGTAAAATTGAGCCGCCTGCGCCTCGGTTATTACCAAAGCGCGTTTGAGAAAGACACGACATTCAAAATGCAAAACGAAGCCGTGCTCGCGAAGCTGCGCGCGGCGGGGGCGAATCTGATTCCGATTGAATTGCCGGATTATCCGGTCACCGATATTTCATTTATCTTGAGCGCCGAAGCGGCCGCGGCGTTTGATGAGCTGACGCGTTCGGGCAAAGATGATTTGCTGGTGCGGCAAATTAAAAACGCGTGGCCGAACGCGTTTCGTGCTGCGCGCTTTATTCCGGCGGTGGAATACATTCAGGCGAATCGCGTGCGCTATCTCGTCATTCAGGCGATGGAAAAATTGATGGCGACCGTCGACGTGTATGTGACGCCGTCGTTCGGCGGCAGCAATCTTTTGCTCACGAATCTTACCGGCCATCCGTGCGTCGTCGCGCCCAATGGGTTCGACCCAAAGGGCAGCCCGATCAGTATCAGCTTCGTCGGGCGTTTGTACGATGAAGCCACGACCTTGGCCGTGGCGAAAATTTTTCAGGACGCCACGGATTTTCATCAGAAGCATCCGCCGCTGTTTCCGTGAGAAGCGAAGTCGGACTTGGTCACGAGGAGTCTCCTAATTTAGAAAGCCTTGTTGACCAAGTCCGACTTCACCTAAACCATTTCGAGCTTGGATTTAAAACTAATTTTGTCTATTTTGGGTTAAAAGATAACCCCGAGGTAAAACATGAGCATTAGTGTGACCGTTCCGGTACCGCCATCCGTTTATCGTTTGGCGCAAAAGACCTCCCAAGCTGTTTCGCGTTCGGTCGAACAAATATTGGCTGACGTTATTTCCGCCGCCAGCCCAGTGACAGAAGATTTGCCTATCGCCCTGCAAGCCGAATTGGACGTCCTTGCGCAAATGAATGACGATGATTTGTGGAAAATCGCACGCAGCATTTTCCCGACCGGTCAGAGGCGAAAATATGATCGTCTTTTGGAAAAAACAGCGCCGGCAGGTTGACCCCAACCGAGCGTGAACAATTGCAAGCTTTGCGGCTTGAAAGCGAACGCCTGGTGTTGCGCAAGGCCCATGCCGACGCGCTCATGAAATGGCGCGGGCACACATTGCCGGCTCTCAACCAAATACCGCGGCCGCGATGAGCACCACCAAAATTTTGAAAAAAGCGTTGCAATATTGCGCTTCCCTTTTTATATTGAGGCAGATAAAACTTGGAGAGTGAAATGAAACTGCAAAATATTTCTCCGCCGCCGAAACCGCCAAAACGTTATTGGGAGGATAGTGAGTGGGGAGTAAAAAATATTCAAATGCTAACGGAAAAATATCCCGATGAATGGGTTGCGATTTTTGAAAAGAAAATCGTAGTTCATCATGGCAAATTGGGCCAGGTGTTGGCGGGAATCGAGTCACATCGTTTGGATATTCCGGTAATTAAATTTATTGAAAGGGGAATCCGTGTCTACAAATATAGCGTTGGCGTTTCAAACTAACTATGATTTGGCGTTGCTTTCTGCAGGCTTGAAGGTACGCCTGGTGCGTTTGTTGGCCACTGTGCGCTTCAAAACTGCCGGCGGTTGGACGGCGCCTTACGAGGCGATTGTCGATACCGGCAATCCGATAACGATCATCCCGCAAAACCTCCATCAACAAATCTCTTCGCAGGTTCTTTACCCACGTAAAGTCGATCTGCTCGGTTATGAAGATGGCCTAACCGAATTACGCATGATCTCAGATTATCCGCAACAACAAGCCTGTTTTGAAATTCCATGACAACCGAAGTCCGCATCTTCATCGCCTCGCCGAGCGACATGACGCCGGAGCGTGAGCGGCTCATCAATGTGATTCACGAGTTTAATTTACCGCAGAGTATTTTTAGAAAGCAAGGCTTCTTCGTCCAAGCGCTGGATTGGCGGCAGCACGTGGTGCCGGCGATGGGCCTGCCGGAAGAAGTGCTGCTGCAACAACTGCCGGTTGACACGTGGGATATTTTTGTCGGCATGATGTGGCAGCGCTTCGGCTCGCCAACCGGTAGCGTTGATCCGCAAACCAACCTGACGTTCGATTCCGGCACCGTGCAGGAATTTACGCTCGCGCAGCGTTCGTGGGAAAAACATCGGTGGCCGCATATTTTATTTTATTGCTGCAATCGCCCGATGCCGAGGAAAGGTTTTGACAGCAAACAGTACCAGCTTGTGGAAGACTTTCTGGCGCAATTCGCGCCGGGCGGCGAACATCCGGCTTTCATTAAGGAGTTCGAGGAGACCAACCAATTCGAACGGGACGTGCGGTTGACGCTGCAAGCCCTTTTGCCGGAGATCGGCGCGAAAAAACGCCGCGGTGAGACGACCCCGCCAGCGGAACCAATCATCCACCATCGCGAGCACGATGAAAAAATCAAGCGCTACTTGGATTGGCTCATCAAAACCCACAAGTCGCTGCCGGTGGCCGGTTTCGAAACGAACTTGCGCATTCCGATTCCGCTCGAAAATGTTTACGTCACTTTGAAAGCGCGCATGGCCGAGTTGGAACGCGTGCGTGCGGAGCGTTTCGATCCCGCGGAGAGTCGCCACGATCAAAACGTCACGGCGCAGGAGGCGCTCAAATTTGCGTTGGCGCGCGAATACGACGGTTTGGTGATTCTCGGCAACCCCGGCGCGGGCAAAACCACGCTCACCAAATATTTTCTGCTCTGCTTTGCCACGGACGCGGCGGCGCAAAAGCTCGATCTGCCGCAGCGTCTCCTGCCGATTTTGCTTGTGCTGCGCGACGTCGATCCGGCGCAATCTTTTCTCGCCAATCTGTTGGCGGCGCTGCGAAAATACAC
>Ga0247727_10014003_pt1 | contig 13407 bp, 13 predicted proteins | sample WisWelCaveWW1625_FD_202498 | JGI IMG/M metagenome (GOLD analysis project Ga0247727, IMG submission 202498) | Biofilm microbial communities from Wishing Well Cave, Virginia, United States - WW16-25 | ecosystem: Environmental > Aquatic > Deep subsurface > Groundwater > Cave microbial mat | place... | reverse complement strand
GCTGGCGCATATCCCGCCGCCTTCATGCGCTTCACCGTTTCCTTCACGCCCAACATATCCCACATTTCAAACGGACCCGCCTCGTGCATGAATCCCCAACGGACTGCATCATCAATCGGCTTCACCGTATCTGCAACTTCGGGGATAATGGACGACGCGTACTGGAAGCCTTGATACGTCAACGCCTGGATTAACTTCGCCGCCTTATCGTCCGCCTCCAACATGACCTTGAGCCTGTCTCCCAACCCCTCGACATCTTTCGCCGCCTTGACCGATTCGAATCTCGGCTTGGTCGGCGCGACGTGTTCGAGAGTCTTCAAGTCAAGCGACCAGAACTCTTTACCGCCATCTTCTTTGCGAACTTCTTTATAGAAACCAATTTTAGTTTTATTGCCGAGCCATTTACGTTCAATCAACGCGCGCATTAATTCTTTCGGCTTCTCTGCCGCCAAATATTGCTGACCCAACATATCATGCAGAATGGCTGGACCTAAATTCCTGCCGACATGCTCCCAAACATCCAACCCAACCAAATCCGCCAAACGGAAGGTTGCGGTCTTGGGATGACCAATCAACGGACCCGTCAGCGCGTCTACTTCATCCACTGTGTAATCATTCTCTAAAATAAAATTCATCGCGAACGTGCTCATCCCAAAGTAGACACGATTGCCGATGAAGTTCGGCGTGTCCTTGCACACCACAATCCCCTTACCCAAGCGATACTCGCCGAACCACGAAATAAACTCGACAACTTCCTTATCCGTATCCTTCAACGGGATAATCTCCAGCAGCTTCAAATAGCGCGGCGGGTTGAAGAAATGCGTCCCAAGAAAATGTTTCTTGAATTCCTTCGAGCGTCCATCAGCAATATCGTGAACTGGAATTCCCGACGTATTCGTCGAAACAATTGAACTCGGCTTTCGCACCTCATCAATGCGCGCCATCAATTCTCGCTTAATTCTCAAATCCTCCACAATCGCCTCAACAACCCAATCCGCCTCCGCCACTGCGCCAAAGTCATCTTCAAGATTTCCCAGCGTCACAAACGTCTTCAACTCAGAAGACATGAGATTCGCAGGCTTGGCTTTAAGACATCTATCCCAGCCCTCATTGACGATTTTATTTTTATCTCCATCTTTTGACGCAATGTCCAACAATGTGACAGGCACGCCCGCATTCGCCAAATGTGCCGCAATCGCCGCGCCCATCGTCCCTGAGCCGATGACTACGGCTTTGTGAATTTGATATTTCATAATCACCTCTTATTTCATTCCGACTCGGTGGTTGAGTAACCCGAAGCGCCAGCCGAGGGCGTATCGAAACCACCAGTGCATAAAGCAACTCTTGTTACAAGATTACTCTTGAACATTGGTGGTTTCGACTGCTTGCGCTCAACCGCCGAGTTCACCAATCTCCAATTCTCTCAATTCTCCACTTACCAATTACTCAATTACCACTTACCTCAGTTCCGCTCCACTATATCCAAGTATTTGCCGCGCCACCACCAGCCGATTAATCTGTCCCGTCCCCTCATAAATATCCGTAATCTTCGCGTCGCGCATCCACTTCTCGGCAAGGAACTCGCGGCTATAACCGAGCGGTCCCAAGATCTCGACGACCTTCTGCGTGATTTTTGTCGTCACGTCGCCCGACTTCACCTTGCTCATCGAAGCCTCCAACGCGTTCGGCTTTTTGTTATCTGCCATCCACGTCGCCTTGATTACCATCAGCCACGCGGACTTCAACATGATTTCCATGTCAATCACTTCGCGTTCGATGTTGGATAACTTCTGACGCGGCAATCCATATCGAATTTTGACTCCGTTCTCGGCAAGTTTTTCTTTCAGGAATTCCAAAGCGGCTCGCGCGACGCCGACACCTGATGCCGCCACGAGAGGCCTGGTCGCATCGAATGTCGCCATTGCACCCTTGAACCCGCTCGTGGATTTTTCCACGGTGGCGCTTCCCAAAATATTATCGAATGGGACTCGTGCGTCCACCAACGATATCGCCGCGGTGTCACTGACACGGATCCCTAGCTTGTGCTCCAACTTGGTAATCTTCACGCCAGGCGTCCCACTTTCCACAACAAATGCCCGCATCCCTGCGCGCCCCGCTGTCGGGTCAATCGTTGCCCAAACTACGATAAATCCCTTGCCGAGTTTTTCATATTCAGTAAAAGATTTATCGCCCCCTGTGACAAATATTTTCTCGCCGTTGATAACCCACTGATTCGTCTTTTCATCCAACACCGCGCGCGTGCAAATGGCGGAATTATCCGAACCTGCACCAGATTCCGTGATGCACATCGCCGCGAAGGTTGGCTTCTCATCCATGAACCGCGCCAGGAATTTCTCCTTTTGCTCAGGTGTCCCCGCGGCATAGACTGCCGCCGCGCCAAGTCCACCACCTGGCAGGCAGTGATAAAAGCCTAAATCTCCATACGCCAAAGATTCAATTTGCGCGGCGATGAGTTGATATCCGATGGGCGGGCGCTTTCCCTCACCCCTATCCCCTCTCCTATTGGGAGAGGGGGACTCATCTCGCGGCGCGAGAGAACTCCCGCCCATGGCGCGCATAGCAGAGTGCATGAATTCAATATAGTCCCATGGAATCTCGTGTTCATGTTCGTCAAAGTAACGCGATTTGGGGCGAATCATTTCTTCGCTGACAGTTTTCAACATAAACTGAGCTTGTGTTAGTGGTTTGGGTATTTCAAATTCGATAGGCATAATAAACTCCTGATTTAATCGTCTTTCCTCTTTCTTCTTTCTTTATGGTTTGGAAAGAGGAAAGAAGGCTACACAATCGCCAGCCCAGTAAAGGTAGCAAAACCTCTCCCATTCCTCATCCACATCTCGACGGGATGCTCGCGGATGTACCCATGTCCGCCGAGGATTTGCACCGCACGGTCTGTGACCATCATCGCCATGTCCGCCGCGCCTGTGGAGGCAAGATACGCTTCATTCGACGCATCTTCACGACCCTGGTCAAGTTTCCACGCGGTTGCCCAGGTGAGCAGGCGAATGGCTTCGATCTCCGTCCGCATTTCGGCGAGCATGAAGGCGATGGCTTGTTTCTGCGCGATTTTGACTCCAAAGGCTTCGCGCTCTTTTGCATAATTCTTTGCGTACTCAAACGCGGCATTCGCCACACCGACGGCTGTCGCGGCGTTGGCAACGCGCATCGAAGAAAGAATCAAATCGAAGTCATGTCCAGACTCGCCGCCGAGTCGATTCGACGCGGGAACTTTCACATCCTCCAATTTGACTCGATATAACGGCAACGCGTTCAGGCTCATCAATTTCTCGCGCTCGTCATTGACGGTTAACCCAACAGAATCTTTCGGGACGATAAAGCTTTGTGTTTGTCCATCGAGTTTTGCATACACGAGAAGCGACACGGCCTCCTTCCCAAACGGGACAAACGCCTTCTCTCCGTTGAGAATGTACGAATCACCGTTGAACGTCGCAGTGGTCTTCATGTCGTTCGGGTCGAAGTCAAACGCATACTCGATAAACGCCGCCGTATACGAAGGCCACTGGCTCTCGATAATTTTCGGCAGATACTTTTCCTTTTGTTCTTCGCTACCAGCAAGCAAAATCGGCAAAGCAAACAGTGACGGAGTCATCACAGCCAGCATCCCAGCCAAATCGCCAAACGCCATTTCTTCAAGCGCAAGCACGCCTGTGACCGCGCTCCGCTCACCGAAGCCGCCATAGGATTCAGGGATGGAGGCTTGAAGCAAGCCCAACTCCCAGCCTTTGTTGATGAGCTTCTTCGGAAGTTCCTTATTTTCCTCTGCATCATGGGCGGCGGGACGCAAATCATTGGCGGCATATTTTTTCACGGCATCAATGAGCATTTGCTGTTCTTCGGTTGGGTCGAATGAGTACATAAAAATTTCCTTTCAATTCATGATCCGCTGGTTGAGTAGTTCCGAGCGATAGCGAGGAACGTATCGAAACCAGCACGTAACCAGCAAACAAATTGTTGGATGCTTACAGGTGGTCTCGATACGTCCTTCGGCTTCGCTGCGCTCCGCTCAGGACTACTCAACCACCGAGTGTTTTTGTTTCGGTAATATTTCATCATCAGCAATCTCGCGCAACCGCCGATATTTCGCGGGCAAGCCCTGCTCCACTTCATCTGGATTGGTGATTTCAACCAGCGCGTGTTCGTAGAGATATTCGATATACGCGCCTGTCTTTTCAATCGTCAACAACAAGTTGTATCCACTTGGGTTTTCATAGACGGCATTACATACTTCGGCAATCGTGAGCGGTTGGCTTAATACTTCAATTGCCTTGCTCATGCGGCGGAGGATGTTTTTATGCGTGGCGTCAATTTGTGCAGGTAGGTCGGTTATGACATCGTCGTGACCGTTGAGAATCAAACGTGCGCCGTGCGACCAGCGTCGAAATTTTTCGAGTGAGTCGAGGTAGTGGTCAACTCCGCTGTAGGGATTAATGGATTCAGGCGCGATGTGTGGAGTGACGCTTTCGACGACCATATCGCCGCAGAAGATGACATCGTCCAGTCGCAGGGCTACATGACCTGGGCAATGCCCTGGGAGGTGGATGAAGTTGAGGGTGGGGAAGTTTTCGTTGTAAACGAAATCAACGGGCACGGATTGATATAACGCCTTCGTGAAGCGGTAAATGCTGAGGAGAGAATCGGCCTCTTCTTTAGCGAGTCCGCTATCAGTCAGGAAAGAGGCGAGGTGTCGGCTTGTGAGGGCGAGTCTGGCTTCGTGATGCGCGACGGTTTGCAAATCCAGTTCGTGACATCCAATCTTTGCGTTGGTAAGGGGCTTTAGTTTTGAGAGTCCGCCGTAATGGTCAATGTGCGCATGAGTCAAAAGAATGTGAGTTAGGTCGGAAGGTTGAAGTCCCGCTTGTTTCAAACCATTCAATAAATCGTTGTGAGATGATTCTGTGCCAGAGCCGCAATCAATCAGAATTCGCAGGTCGTTTTTCAAAACAACATAAACATACGCCCAAAAATTTGAAAAGGCTTGAAGCGGAATGCGAAGAAACTTCGCGCCGCCTGAAGACTCGAACACAGCAAATGCCGCGGTCATTTGAGCAAACCGTTCAACAATAAATTGGAAAAGTCGTCCGCGATCTGCGCAATGGACTTTTCGCCGCTGGGCGAATACCACGTGATCGTCCAATTCATCTGCCCGAGCAATGCGCGAACAACCATCGGCGGATCGTCACACCTGAATATTTTCTTGCTCACGCCTTCCGAAATGACGTCTTTCCAGAGAGATTCAAATTTGTCGCGGTTTGGGATGTGTCGCACATGTTGCCGGCGTTCGAGAGCGCGATGTTCGAAAAGCAACACTGCGGCGAGATCAATATTATCCATGAGAATGGTCAGGTATTCATGGACCATCGCGCGGATTCTTTTATCAGCGGGCATGTTTTGTTCGGCGATGGGAGAAATGCGTTCAAGGAGCAGTTGGAGCGCGCGGTCCAAAATCTCAAGCAGAATCTCCTGCTTGGACGAGACGTGATGATACAGACTCGCCTTTTGGAGGCTGACGGCTTCGGCAATGTCGTTCATGGATGCGCCGTGAAAACCCTTCTGGCGAAAGACTTGCGCGGCGGCTTCGAGAATGTCTTCTCTGGTCATAACTGCTCCATACCGAACGGTCGGTTGTTATGGTATGATAATGGACGCAGCCGCGAGTGTCAAGGCTGGAGCAATCGGAGTTGGTTACACTTTTGAAATAAGGAGACATCGAGATGAAATATTTTGTTACTGGCGCAACAGGTTTCGTGGGTGGAGTTCTGGCAAGACAATTGCGCGCGGCGAGACATGAAGTCCATGCGTCTGTGCGAAATCTCGAAAAAGCGAAAGACCTTCAAACTCTAGGCGTCAAGTTATTCAAAGGCGATGTGACAGACAAGGAGTCCATGCGGGAAGCGATGACGGGCGTGGACGGCGTGTATCACGTCGCGGCTTGGTATAAGGTTGGCGTGCATGACAAGAGTGACGGGGAACGCGTCAACATTCGAGGCACGCGCAATGTGCTCGAGTTGATGAAAGAACTTGGCATTCACAAAGGCGTTTACACCAGCACATTAGGAGTCAACTCAAACACACGCGGCAAACTCGTGGATGAGACGTATCGCTTTACAGGTAAACACATCACTGAATATGACCGCACCAAAGCCGCCGCGCATGATATCGCAAAGGAATTTATCGCCGACGGGCTGCCATTGGTAATCGTCATGCCAGGAGGAATCTACGGACCGGGAGATACATCCGTCATTCGTAAAAGTATCATCGAATTCCTACATGGACGCCTGCCCGTTCTACCCACTCAAATGGCAGTGTGCTGGGCGCATGTGGATGATACAGTTCACGGGCATATCCTCGCAATGGAAAAAGGCAAACCAGGCGAGACGTACATCATTGCAGGCGAGCCGCGCACAATTGTGGACGCATTCCAACTCGCCAGTCACATTACTGGCAAACGCACGCCGATGATTGCGCCTTATCAAATGATGAAAGTGTTATCTGTGTTGGTAACGCCATTCGACTCTTTTCTACCTGAAACCTATACATCCGAAGGTTTGCGCGCTCTTGCTGGCGCTACGTATTGGGGCGACAATAGCAAAGCCAGGCGCGAGTTGGGATTCAACCCGCGTCCCTTCCGCGAAGGCTGGGAGGAAACCCTGCGCCACGAGATGAAACTGCTTGGGATGTAAAAATTCAGCCTTCATAATTCATCCTTCATCCTTTATAATGAAATTATGACAACGCCGTTACCAAACCCCGAAGCCACTCCGCCGCGCACACCTGAACAAATCGAACAGGATAAGCAGATGAAACGCATAATGACCGGCGTCATCATCGGCGCAGTCGTTTTGCTAGTATTCCTCGGCGTAGCGATCTTTTTCCTGCTCCAGCCTGCCACGCCCACGGACAAAATCCGCGACGTGTTCATCATTGTCGTTGCGCTCGAGTCGTTGGTCATTGGTGTGGCGTTGATCGTTCTCATCATGCAACTCGCCAGCCTGATCAACCTGTTACAAAATGAGGTGCGTCCCATCCTCAAAGCCACCAGCGAAACCGTCAATAACCTGCGCGGCACCGCGGAATTTCTCGGTGAAAATGTAGTCGAGCCGGTCGTCAAACTCAACGGCTATCTGGCTGGCTTGTACCGTATGTTAGAATTAATGGGACTCAAGAAAAAATAGAAATCCGCGCTGAGCGGAGTGAAACGAAGTCGAAGCGCATTTTCGTAAGGTACGTCCTTCGACTACGAACCGGGAAATACACCCGGTTCTCCGCTCAGGACGAAACGCAATTACTAACCCCAAGGAGGTTACCATGTCTGATCGTGATGAGTTCGGAGCCTTTCTCGTAGGCTTCATCGTCGGTGGGCTTACCGGCGCCGTCGTTGCCCTGCTCTTTGCCCCGCAATCCGGCGAAGAGACCCGCGCGTTGATCAAGGATAAATCCATTGAACTGCGCGACCGCGCGTCGCAGACCGCCGAAGAGGCGCTCGCCCGCGCCGACGAACTTGCCCGCGAAGTGCGCGAACGCGGCGGAGAACTGTACTCCACCGCCAAGGAACGCGGCAAAGCAATGTACGACGATGCCCACGAGCGCGGCAAGAGCGCCATCGAATCGCTTCGCAAAGGGAAAAAATCCGAGGGCGAGGAATCAGCCGCTGCATAACGTGCGACGATGAACACAAGGGCTTGGGTGTTTCCAAGCCCTTATGTTTTGGAAGACAACCTCCGTCATTGCAGGCGGACGAAGTTCAGCGAAGCAATCCCCAACTCGATACCGGAGATTGCTTCGCCACCCCGTGGCTCGTAATGACGATTCGTTTTATGCGAACGTTTCTGCAACTCTTCTTCAAACTTTTATATCATCAGTTCGCATTCACGTACGACCTCGTCGCCGCGGCGGTTTCATTCGATCGCTGGAACGACTGGGTGCAAGAAGTTCTGCCTTTCATCGCAGGGACTCGGATTCTCGAACTCGGTCACGGACCGGGACATTTACAACGCCTCCTCCGCAGGGACGGCTGGCTCGCCGTAGGAATTGACGAATCTTCCCAAATGGGCCGCCTCGCCAAACGCAATACAAAAGGGATGGCGCGAATTGTCCGCAGTGTTGCACAACACCTCCCCTTCCCTAGTGAGGCGTTCGACACCATCGTCTCGACCTTCCCTTCGGAATATATCTTCGACCCGCGCGCGCTGGTTGAGGCGCGGCGATGCCTGATGGATGGAGGCAGGTTGATCGTCCTGCCTGTTGCGCTTCCGAAGAATCCATTTTTGGATTGGTTGTACAAAGCTACAGGCGAGAGCCCATCTGAAACAATGGAAGTTTTTCAATCCGGGGCAGGCAGGCGGTTTGCCGAAGCAGGATTCAAAACCGAAACAAAACTGGTTGAGTTAACATCGAGCCGCTTGTTAATCATCACCGCGGAAAAGGAATAAAGAAAAATGGAAAATCAAGAAAAACCCAGGCGCTCCATGCGCTGGACCATTCTCATCTCGATTGCAGGGACGCTTATGTTCTGTTCACGTGTGTGATTGCGGCTGGCAGTCTGTTTCTCGATTTCGCCGGCGAAGAGGCTCCTGCCGTGTTCGAAAATACGGCAAAATGCAGTGGCTCCCAAACTTGTTTCACTGCGCAAATTAGTTTCCAAACCAAAGCGGGTGAAACGATTACCTATCGTCCCTTCATGCAAAACTCAACCATTTATGAAATTGATCGGCAAATCAAACTTGCAAACAACACAAGCACCAGCTCCAAGGCCGTGGAGGTGCGTTACTTCGAAAGCTTCCCGCGCTTCGCAAAAGTAAAGCTGTCGTATTTTCTAGAATACTCAAGCGTACTCGTCTGGCTTTTCTGGAGTGTGGTCGTGAGCTTGATCGGCTTGATAACAAATCGAAGAAAACCTCTCGTATTGGATTTTAGTAAAAAGAAATAACAAAGAAGGATCCATGTTGAAAAAATTTCGTGAACCCGTAAACAGCCTTACCCATTGGGGCGGCGCAATATTCGCGCTCGCAGGCTTGGTTGCCCTGCTTGTCGTCGCCTGGGGCACACCTACGAAAGTAGTTTCGCTCGCCATCTATGGCGTGAGCCTGATCGCCATGTTCTCGGCGAGCGCCACCTATCACATGGTGTCAGTGAAAGACCGCACACTGGAAATCTTCCGCAAGGTGGATCATGCCGCCATCTATTTTCTCATTGCAGGAACGTACACGCCGTTTTGCATCAACGCCTTTGAAGGTTTTTGGAAGTGGGGCATGTTGACCATCATCTGGTCGCTGGCGGTGATCGGAATCATCGTCAAGGTGTTTTACATCCGTGCACCGCGCTGGTTGAATGCGGGAATCTATGTGGTGATGGGCTGGCTCGCCGTCGGCGCGGCGGGACAAATGCTGGCAGTGCTCCCCCATTGGGTGTTGGGCTGGCTGATTGCAGGTGGCGTAATTTACACCCTGGGCGCGGTAGTCTACATCACCAAAATCTTCAACTTCAAACCCGGCGTGTTCGGTTTTCATGAAATGTGGCACATTTTCGTTTTGCTTGCCGCCGCGGCGCATTACGTGGCAGTGATGGGCGTGGCGGTTTAAGACAGATTTTGATGTAAAATCAAAACGCAGTCTCTACAAGGCAGGTAAAGTAGAGGCAAAATCACCGGAAGGGAGAGTGGAAGATGATCCCAAAACTAGATCGCAGGATGATCCTGCTCATCAACGTGGGGTTGGCGCTTCTCGGTGTCGCTCTTGACGCCATCAGTTTCACCATGGAGGCATCGTTTGGGCGATTTTTCATGGAATCCGCTGGAGTCGGCTTGATCGCGACGGGTTTCGTCAATTTTTTCGATAAATTATTGGTGGAAGCTGAAAAGGATGTCGAAATCGAAATCGTTGCCATGGAGCGGGCAAAAACCAATCAGACGATTTACAAATTGAAATTCCAGCATGAAAAAGTGGATATCCTCGGCGTCAGCATCGGCTCGGTGCTCAAGGAGTTTGCCGACGACCCACAAAACGAAATGGTGGACCGCATCATTCGGCACAGCACCCGCCTTCGGCTCATGTGCGTTCATCCAGAATCCCCGTTTCTAATCCAGCGAGCCCGCGAAGACCAGACCTCCTGGGAAGAACTTCATCACCGGCAAATTCAAAGCGTGGAAAAGATCGTGATGTTCTATAAACTTCTGGAAACCGCGTATCAACGCGAAACCAAGGCTGGCACCATTCGGCACGGCAACGTCGGAAGCGTTGAAATACGATTGATCAACGATTGTCCCTACCTGAGCATCTACCGCGTAGACGACACGATCTATTGGGGGTTATATACCACGAGCAAATCAGGCCACGAATCCCCGCTATTTATGTCCAAGAAACTGGACAAGGATGGAATGTTCGAATTGCTCAAAGACCATATCTACGCCCTGTTATCGAATGAAGGTGGAGAGAATTACACTATCCTCAAAATGGCAATGAAAGATCGCCCTCCAACGTTGAATCGCCCGCTGGCTGAACAGATCCTGGGCAAGGACAAAGTGGAAGAGATCTTGAAGTAGCCGCTTATTTCAATATCTGAAACAGGTTGCTGTAATCATCTGTCCAAAGCTTGATGGTCGTCGAATAATTCGTCAAGTCCACCGTTTGTTCCCGAATGGCAGGGATGTTCAACGGCGCGGGATCGCGGGCAAGCAATATCCAATGTGATGCATATCCGCCATTCAAGTCGCCGGGGTAATCCACGCGCGCGATGCTCAAGCCAAACCCTTGCGCCAGTTTCCAGAACACGGGTTGCAAATCCAGGTGCAGGTTGGTGATGTGAGCGGCGATGATTCCATCGGGGGCAAGATGAGCAAGATATAACTCAAAGGCTTCTTTCGTGACCAGATGAACGGGGATCGAGTCACTGCTGAATGTATCCAAAACAAGCACATCGAAGTTTTGCTCTTTGCCCTCCGCAAGTTCACGCTCCAGGGAAATTCGCGCATCGCCAAGGACTGTGGCAATGTCCGCCTGGCTATCCTCGAGGAACGAAAAATAATCTCCCTGTCCCTTTGCCAGATCAACGACGACTGGGTTGATTTCGTACAAACGGTATTCATCGCCGGGTTGACCGTAGGCGGCAAGCGTCCCAACCCCCAGCCCAAGCAAACCCACTCGCATCCCTTTCCCATAGTTTGGGTGATTCAAAATCGTCAGCCCCGCCCCGCTCTCAGGGACGTAATACGTTGTCGGTGTATCACGTAGCGCGGGATTGGTGAATTGCAATCCATGCACGGTGATGCCATGCGCCATGACCAGCGCGGACTGGTTTGCTCCATCCACAAAAACCTCCCGCACGCGGATCACGCCATAGAAATTCCGTTTTGAAATTAATGCGCCTGAAAAGGACGCGCTAAGAACCGCGAGGGTGATGGTAACCAGCAGGAAGATCGTAAGCGCAAAGCGGGCACGCGAGGCGATGGTGTTGCCTTGCCGAATCATACCGAGCACAACGGCAATCGTCATCGCCAGCGCGACAAAAAATTCCCAGTAGCCATTGAAGATGGTCGGTGAGATCAAACTGACAAAGACCCCTCCCAGCGCGCCGCCGAGCGATATCATCAGGTAATACATGGTGAGGCGTTCAGCCTGCGGACGCAAGAGGTATAACTCGCCATGGCAAACCATGCAGGCGGCAAAGAGCAGGAGGCAATACGCGAGAATCTGCCAGTATACGTGAAGCGACGTCGCGTTCAACAGTACAGCAACGGTGAGACCCGCCGAGACCAAAAACAATCCTGCGAAAAATTTTCGGTTGTACCCGCGCCCGCCAGAAAACGTAAGGATGAATGAAAGCAAATAAATCGCCAGCGGCAAAATCCACAGGAAGGGGATGACTGCCACTTCCTGAGAGATTTGATTCGTGGCTGAGAGCAGGAACATGGAGGCGGTCGCGCTCAACGCCACCCACAGCGACGTCAACGCGAGGGAGGGCGATTTGGTTGACGGAACTGAATCAACCTGCAATGGCGCAGGAGGCGTCGCACGACCGCTTCGAATCCCGACCGAGCCTGCAATCATCCCAAAGAGGACGAATCCAATCCCCCACATCCAACCTTGAGATTTCAGCGCGAGCGCCGGTTCGATCAATATGGGATAGGTCAACAATCCGAGAAGCGATCCGATGTTGGACAGCGCATAGAGCCGCGCGTAAGGCTGGCCTGGATACAAACGGCTGAACCATGCCTGCATCAACGGACCGTTCGCGGCGAGAATGAAATACGGCAGGCCGACTGATACGAGGAGAAGTTTGAAGATGTCGAGAACGGGAGAATCAACGTCCGCGGGTTTCCAACTTGGAGCGGGCGTGATCGGCGACGCCCAATTGAGCGATGCGACAGCCAAACCGATAATTGCCGCCGCGATCAAACCAAAATGAATCACAGCCTGTTTGCGCGCATTACCACGCCGGATCAGCCAATAGGCATACGCGTATCCACCCAATAGCAGGGTTTGAAAAAACAACATCATCGTAGACCAGACCGCCGGCGTGCCACCAAACCACGGCAGGATGAATTTGCCGATCATCGGCTGGATTTGAAAAAGCAGGAAGGCAGAGAGGAAGATGCTGAGGGCGAAGAGGGACATGGATCAGTTGTTGATCTTGGTGATAAGAAATTCGGCTTCCTCGCAGTTGGAATCCATGCAAATTAAATCAAACCAGATTTTATCGTCGGGGAGCTTAACTCCTTCGGAGGTAAAGATTAACTCAGACTCATCCATTGCAATGAAGGTTTGTATTTCTGCTTCGCTGAATATTTTCTCAAAATTTGCTTCTAATTCTGCAACATAAACAAAGGACTTGAGCTGACCATCCATGTTGATCGCTATCGGGTAACGAATTTCTTCAGCAAAATGCTCGTACTCCCCAAACGCCATCAAGTTCTTCAGTTCATAGAAGAATTCGTATGCTTCTTCTCGCTCCTCGTCGCCGATTGGTTTGGTTTCCACAGCAAGAGTAGGTGTAGGCATCTGCGCAGGAATGGTATTCACTACAAAAGATTGACACCCAATAGCAACGTATGTCATTACGGCTAGCACAACAAACAGTAAATGTTTTTTCATACTCGACTCCTTTGATAAATTTTATCCTGCTTAATCACGATGAGTCAAACAAGAACTTTGGCAGGCACAGGTTTAAAGCATGTCAAAATCAAAATAATAGAAGCCGCACAAGTTCTGCGCGGCTTCTATTATTTCTTTTTACTTGCAAATTCGCTAAGAAAGTGTCTGAAAACTTGAAAAAATAGGGATGGTTGGGCAAAATTGTTGGATGACCAAATCCGAACAAAGCTACCCAACCGACCTGAATGATACTCAATGGTTGAAAATTCGACCATATCTG
>Ga0247727_10014002_pt1 | contig 13409 bp, 12 predicted proteins | sample WisWelCaveWW1625_FD_202498 | JGI IMG/M metagenome (GOLD analysis project Ga0247727, IMG submission 202498) | Biofilm microbial communities from Wishing Well Cave, Virginia, United States - WW16-25 | ecosystem: Environmental > Aquatic > Deep subsurface > Groundwater > Cave microbial mat | place... | reverse complement strand
AAACTCAAAGGCGCAGAAATCCCGCTGGCCGCCCGCATCTTCGCGGTGGCCGATGTGTGGGATGCCCTGCAGTCCGACCGCCCCTATCGTCCCGGCCAAGTGGAGAAACAAGTGCGGAATTACATCCGCTCCAACGGTGGCAAACATTTTGACCCGGCGGTGGTGGAGGTGTTTCTAAAAGTGTCCATCGTCGAATGAGAAACTCGTTCACCTCTAACCCATTCTGGACATTGGCTTTGCCCGTCGCCCATTGTAGTTATACTTAGCTCGCTCAGGTAAAGTGTAACACCCATGACCGACCCTCTTGCCCCACCCGCTATTAACAAGTTGGCCTTGTTGAACAAGACCTTTCCGGGCCTGCCGGAGGACGAGGTGCGCGAAATTGCCGACCTGACCCGGGCCAAGACCTACCCCGCCGACCATTTTCTCTGCCGCGAAGGGGCGCTGGAAGACACCTCCTATGTCATCGCCGATGGCGAAGCCATCGTCACCCAAAAAGTCAAAGACTCGGACACCGAGCGCGTGTTACGAAAGGTGGGCTGGGGTGATTATGTGGGTGAGATGGCGCCCATCCAAAACGCACCCCGCGCCGCTAGCATTCGGACGATCACCGATGTCACCGTACTGGAAATCACGCGCGCCGATTTAGAATATATGCTCAGCCGCAGTCCACGCATGGCGCTCAATATTTTGCGCGGCTCGCTGGTGCGAATGCGCCAGAACGACCAGGTGGCCATTCAGGAATTGCAACGCACCAACAAAGTGCTGGCCCAATTGGACCGCAACAAACTGGAGTTCATCGAAGTCGCCGCGCACGAACTTCGCACCCCGCTCACCGTGATGAAGGGCTACATCAATGTGATGAAGATGGATGGTGCGGTGAAAAATAACGCCATGCTGGTGGAGGTGCTGGAGGGGTTAAGCAAAGGCACCGACCGCCTGCACGAAATCGTCAACACCATGTTGGATGTGACCCGCGTGGACAGCGACAAGGTCAAGGTCGCCATTGTGCCGGTGCCGTTGAAGAGCGTGGTCAACGATATTGTGCATCATCTCCGCAACGACCTCGCCAACCGTCAACTCACCCTGACGGTGGAACATGCCGCCGACACGCCCAACCTCAACGCCGACCCGACGCTGATTCAGAAAGCGCTCCATCACATCATCATCAATGCGGTGAAGTACACGCCCGACGGCGGCGCCATCACCGTCCGCACCCGCCCGCTGATGCTGGAGAAAAATGTGCCCGGCGTGGAAATCACCGTGCAAGACACCGGCATTGGTCTGGACCCGGAGCATCACGAATTAATTTTTGAGAAATTTTATCAAGTGGGATCGGTGGCCCTGCACTCGTCCAGCAAGACGGCGTTTAAGGGTGGCGGGCCGGGTTTGGGCCTGGCCATCGCGCGTGGTGTAGCGCGCGCCCACGGCGGCAAACTGTGGGTCGAGAGTCCCGGCCAGGATGAGACCAGCTTGCCGGGGAGCGTTTTTTATTTTCAGATACCGTTGAATCCGATGGGGAAGCGGGAGGGGAAATAGATTGGACGTCAAGAAAACAGGAGGAATTCGGTCTGTGCTTGTATTGAACTAGCAAGTTGGGTTTTAGGGTTTGTATGAGCGCGCCGATTTCGGCGCTGGTCGGTGAGATCGAAAACTTCAACGGGGAGCGCAACCCTTACGAATCGATGCTCAACTTGGAAGTGATGTGCTACTCGGATGGGACGGAGACGCCGGAGGAGAGTGCGGGGAAGATTTGGAAGTGGTTGGAGGAGCAGGGGTTGGTGAAAGCGTTGTGAGTTAAAACCGCCCAATGGCAGATGTCATTGGGCGGCTTGATTAAGACAGCTTATGCCAATGACCGCATATAGCATGCTCAAACCAAGCTTTGGTCGGTCAACATTGTGGACGCTTCTTGGGGTTTATTGGTCATCTTTTCCAAAAGCAGGCTAGCCACTTCTCCAACATTCACTGGCTTGTTATAGCACATGGAAGGACAAGTGGGGCAATACTCACGGTGCAGGCGACGGCGCATAGCCTCTGCTCGTTCTCCCCACCAAATGTCACGGAACCGCTCTTTCAGCAGATTGCCGAATGAGAGGCTCTCTGAGTTGACACAAGCATGCACGTCACCATCCGCTTCCAACACAAAGGTATGGTACCCCATCATACAAATCCGATGACGCGGCTGGGCGCTTAACATACCCACCATATCTTGATAGTAAAACTTGGTACTACCGGCCGAAGTTTTAGCCAAATCGGCGAAAGTTTCCTGAGCCACTCCATCACCAGTAAGGGAGAGCGAAGACGCAATCGAGTCATTACTATAATAGTCAGATGAAGTCACAATCGGGCTAAAAAAAATTGGGGCTTGCAAGCGTTGCGCCAGCGCTTGGAGTTCCGGCACATTGTCGCGATTAATCGGCTGAACGACCGTGCTGATCGTGAGGCCCAACTGAGGAATACGGCGGCGCATATCCACTAATCGCTCCAGAGTTTCCTGTACACGCGCTCCTCCTCCCTTAATACCTCGAATACGGTCATGAATCTCGCCAATGCCATCCACTGAAACCTGAATGATGAATTGGGTGATACCATGTTTTTCGGCGACCTCCCAAACGCGCTGAATTTGTTGTATCACGCGGTCTGGTGTCATACCATGCGTAGCCAAGCGGAGTTGTTTAATGCTAGGCGTATGGCTCAATACGGCTTGCACCAAGTCGGGCAAATCCGAGCGTAGGGATGGTTCGCCCCCAGTCAGGCTGAGCTTATGTAGGCTCTTAAAATCCTCACGGTCACGTTCGAATATCCGATATACTTCGTCCACGGTTACTTCAGGTGGATTTTTGTTCTCCCAGATATAACACATGTTGCAACGACTATTGCACCGTTGAACGACCACGAAAATCATCGTGTTTGGGGCCGGGGTCGGAAGACGACCCTGATGTAGGAGAGGGGCTGTGGCTCCATCCCAAACATCAGTTAAATAGTTCATGCCCAACTTTTTTTTCTGCGCGTTCATGGATCTACCTTCCTAGCAAACACTGTAATAAATGAACTCTGCTTCAATATCCCTAATGCCTGATAATATGGCCAAAGCAGGAGGCGCATCGGCAGTGAGTCAATCACGGCCAATAGACGTTGTCGTGCCTTCTCTCCCAGCTTCCAATCTGTGGACCAGAATCGCAGGCTAGTGGTCACCCCGATACGCCGCCCCGTTACGCAAGCATCCCGTACATAGTCAAATCCTGTCTCGGTCAGATAGCGGTAGAGAACTGACTTAGTATAGAGAAACAAATGTCGGGGTATATCCAAGCCTAGCCAATATCGCCCAAATAGGCGGGCCTCCAGACTTTCCAAATGGGGAACAGTGAGGATGAGCCAGCCATTCGGTTTAAGGAGCCGCCAAGCTTCGTTCAACGTCGAGCGCGGGTCGAAAACATGTTCAAATACATGCCAGAGGGTTATCACGTCAAAAAACTCGGCAGAGAAGTTGGATTCCTCAAGGATGCCTGTTTTGACATTTAGACCGGCTTGGTCCCGGGCGTATTGGGCCGTGGTGGGATTAGGCTCTACTCCCCAAGTTTCCCATCCATACGCCCGCATTCCAACCAGGAAACTGCCAGTAGCGCATCCTACATCCAATATCCGTCCTGGGGAGCCAGCCGATTGAATAACAGGGAGGCAAAGTTGCCGAATCCCCAACTGACGATCTAACCGCTTTAACCAAGAAGTTTCCTGAATGGGTGGTTTAGCATAGGGCAAATAGTCTGCCGGATAAAAAGCCATCATCTCGATTGGGGAGGGATGGGGATTCAAAAAAACTAACCCACATGCAACACAGCGTACCAAATAGAAAGTACCATTCGCACCATGCGACCGGTCACGTCCTGTAATGAATGGCTGAAATTCATGTCCTGTGCACAAATTGCATTGGCTAACGTGTTCCACTATTTTAATGTCATGGTCGAGGTCAACACCAATCCAATCAGAGGCATATCTCGACCAGTGAAATCTTCCTGCCGATAACTCGTGCCGGTCAAATCACCCAGCATGATGCCGATTCGATTGCCTCCAATGGCTGAAGGGTTAATCGGCACGTCAAAGCGTCCAGCATCATTGATGACACCTACTCCAAGCTGCTTACCCGCCTTACTGACGTCAATAATTTGAATAGGTAATTTTGTCGGTCCAGACCCGGTAACATGTATATCACCTGAATGAACCGGGTCCAAAGAAAGAACATACTTAGGTGCGGTAGCCGTAGCAATTGGGTATGGCAGGCTGCTCACGGTGCTAACCGGATAAGGTCCTGGAGTACCCGCCTGAGGTGGATAAGGCGGGTTCAAAGTGGGGGTCGGAGTAGCCCCACACCCCCAGAGAGTGAAAGCTATACCCAATAGAAAAGATAAGGCTCCGTGCCATTTCAACGTGTGAGTCATTGTCCTTATATCCAAACAATCAGTATTATGAGTTAGAGCCAATTATAAACGAAAAGGCAGGTCCTTACACAAACATAAGGAAGCCGTCCAAATGGACGGCTTCCTTAATATTAAGTGACAGGCGATACGTTACTACGGCAATGAGAAGCCTTCGTAGTTTTGCAAGTCGTTCGGGGTGCCAGTGGTCTTGTTATCCTCTTGCATCAGTGTAATCACCGGTTGGTCTGAAGTCACGCGCACGGCGAAGTTGATGCCTGTGGACGGTGGCAGGCTGCTACCCACACCCGCGTAACGGAAGGCGCGGGCCGGGTCGGACACCATGTTGAAGACGTAGGACGAGCCAGGGGCCAGCAACTGAGTGCCACTCGCGCCCTGACCGGTCCCGATGGTAACCGTGTAGGTTGTGCCAGCCGCCGGCGAGCCGCCCGAAGCGACGATGACGGTGTAGATAACGTTAATCGTTGCGCTGACCGTGCCAGCGTTCTGAACGCTGATGGACGTGCCATTCTTATTGACCGCGCCTATACCGCCAGGGAAGAATTCTTTGTTCAGCGGGGAGGCAACGCTCAATGAGGCGCCACCGAGCGCAAAGGCATTGAAGGTAGACAAGAACGGAGTACCAGCACCGTTGCTGTTCGACTCGTTGACGACGGCCACCAACGGCTGATCCGACGTCGCAATGCCCGAAGCCACCGTATTGGCCGGCATGCCACCAATATTGACCTGGAACTTGGAAAGCGTTTTTTGTTTCAGTGGGTCAATCGTAATTGTGGAGAAGTACTGCGTCCCCACCGCCGCGCCAGTGCCACCGGTGACGGTGAAGGTGACGTTCACTGTGGCGATAACATTGGCGGTGTTCTGCAGAGACCAACCGCTGAAGTTGCCAGAGGTGGCGCTTGGGAAGTCATTCTTGAAGATTGGGGACAAGATGGTGGTCGAATAGTCAGCAGGGACGAAACCTCGGCTGGCACCCAGTATGGCCGCAAAGCCGCTCGCTGGAGCATCGGGGAATTCTAATGCTACACCTGCAATACTGCCTGAGTTAGCAACCACAACAGCCGAACCCAAACACGGAGAAGTCGCCGCTGAACCGCAACTAGAGGAGGGAATTGCCGGAGTCGCGTTTAACGGGTCGAAGAGGTGCATCTCGTTGAGATCAATGCTCACAGGCCCTTCGCTGTGTGTAGACCCATCATTCATAGTGTAGGTGATGGTGACCGAAGCCGGGGCACCTGCCGCCTGGACATAGTAGGCGACCGTATTGCCACCAAAGTTATGCTTAGCAAGCGGGAAGAGGAGTTGAGTATCTGGGGCGCTCACACCAGCGTAGAAGCCGCCAGCATGACCGCTGGAGTTGCCTACAGTACCATTGAGGCTATTGTTAACAGATGCCACTGCCACAACACTTACATCGGCAGAGGCGACAACCGCGCCGGTAAAGCCTGACGGTAATGTGTCATCAACGGATGCATTGCAGGTGGCCGCGCTGAGACAAAATCCAATCCGGTTACCACCGCCTGAGTAATTCGGGGCGAAGCCTGGATTGTAGGTTAGGCCACTCCCGGCATTCATCGCAAAGGCGGCCGAGCTGTAGCTGGCTTGCGAACTCGCACTATCTTGTGGATAAGCAACCAGGGATAGATTGCCCGTTTGGGAGGATACATTTTGAACCTGGAATGAGGTCCACCAACCGCTACTGGGCAAACCTGCCTGACCGCTGGCTATTGCCAAAGGAGCAAGTGCTATCACCAAGGATAAGGTAAGTGGGATAAGTTTCTTAATCATCTGTGATTCTCCTAAAAGTTTGGTCTCTTCTCAATAGGTTGAGTAGATTATGGTATGGATAATTCCGACACACCTCCTTGATTTATAAAGCCAACATATAAATAGCAGGGTTAGCAATTAGTGTCCATAACTCTCATGGAGTATTATCCAAATTAACCCTTATGGGTTTCACTAACTCGATGATTTCTGAGAAAACTACCGCCTTCAACAAGAATGCAAAAACAACATAAACGAGGGCACCTAAAATAATAAGAAAATGTAATGGAAATGACGGGATTAAGTATACAGCTAGTGCCATCATTCCAGTTGCCAGCGCACTTCTCCACCAAATTTTTAGAAAATTTGTTCTTAAAATATACCTGTGAACAAATGAATGATGCATAGCCGCGACAGTAGCATTTGATGCTAATCTAGCAAGAGCGGCACCAGCAATGCCTATACGCGGCACAAGAACAATACCTAAAGTTATGTTAATTAAAAAGCCCGCTAGTGTGTAAACGGCCGATTGCTTTTGGTTTCGGCTGGCGATAAGTAATCGGCTATTAATATCACCTGGCAATATAAAAATCAGAGTTAACGACAATATTCTCAAAACATTGGCTGACCCAATAAACTGGTCGTGATAAACCAGCAATATCACCTGGTTAGATACTAAAAAAAGACCAACGCTAATTGGCAAAGCAAGCGCAATCAGATGCTTTAGACTCAGTTCATATAGCTTCCCTAGTCGTGTTTGGTCATATGTGAAGACCTGCATGATACGTGGAAAAAACGCTAGCCGGAAGGTGGCGGGCAAAACACTAAGAGCCAATAAGACGCCTAAGCCAGCTCCATATTGCCCCAATTCTGCTTCGGTCACAAACCAAGAGAGCAGAAGTATGTCTATTTGCGAATCCAGGGTATTGGCCAAGTTTATGGCCCAAAAAGGTACACCTTCCCGAACAGCCCACTTGCTGAACAGGACATCGGGTTTCTGCCAGCGCAAGTTTGTGTGTTGCCAAACCAATGCCAGGGCGCATAAAGAACCGAGCACCCCACCCACACTTACAGCCCATGCTATTCCAAACACGCTGGAACCATTCAGTATCACCAAGATAACCCCACCCACCTTGAATCCTAAGAGCAAGCCGTTGATTAGCAAAACATACCGGCCTTGTTCCACTGCCAAAAAAATGGCCCGGCAAATATCCGTCAAATTTTCCGGAATCAGACCCCACAACAGAATCACCAGTGGCCAGCGTGATTCGGCCGAATAGGGTAATACCCAAAGCACTAAAGCAGTGAAGGCCGAGCTAATACCGATAGAAAAAACAAAACGCAACCACAGAAAGTTAAACGCATAACGGCCCACTCGCCGACGGTCTAGCGCAATATCCCGAATCAGGATTTGTTCCAAGCCCCATGCGGCAAAGCGCCCACCTAGCACCAGAAAAGTAGTTCCTAAAGAGTAGATCCCTGTGGCTTGCGGGCCAAGGTAGCGTGACACGAACACTAGCACTAGCGCGGCCATTAATCGCGCTACCAACTCAGAGGCGAAGACAAAGATTACATTCAGGGTCAGGCTGGGAAGGCGCATAAGCGATTATAGATAGCCCAATTCGCTCAAATGTTGTTCGATCGCCGCCTTCTCTTCTTCAGAATATACGGTCGTTTGACCAGGGAGTTGAAGCCTGACATCACTAATCGATTTGATAGTACCGGCAATTTCTGCCTCTGGCCGAAAAGCGTTGACCAGCGCACGCCCATCCATTTGTTCAGGCACCGGCAGGCCCAGCCAGGCCAAAATGGTAGGAGCCAGGTCAATCAAGCGGGCCCCTTCCAATTCAGCACCGGCCTGAACCCCGTCCCCAGCCAGAATGATGATTCCCTTTAGGCGATGACCGCCGGTGAGCGGGCGCGCGTCAAAGCGCCAGCGACGTGGGTCTTCAAACATAGCCTCCGAGGCCGCGAAGCGAGCCAGTGGATGAAAACGATGGTCCGCCAGCACCACCGTCAAGTCTGGGCCATGCTGGGCGTGCTCCCCCTGGTACAAGGCCTCACGCCGATAAATGTGCTCGACCAGGGGCCGACCATCGGGTGTAGTTAACCGCTGGAAGCCAGCAATGACTTCATCGCGCAAAGATTCGTACTCAGGACCAGGTGAAACAATTCCCTGAGGCTCGCGGCCTCGCATGTTGACGTAGATATCACCACTGCCCAAAGCATACACTCGCGTCCGTGACCAATCCACACTCCCCGTCAGGGCCGACGTTTCTAATCGTTCCTTGATGGTTGAGAAATGCTTACCCAGCAGAATGCGGATTTGCCTACGAATGGGTTGAGGAACGGCTCGCGAATAAATTTTTATTAGTTGCGTAGCCATATGCGTGAGCCGCCCCCTTACGCTGGTGCGAGCTTGACGCTGATACACCAGATATCCTTGCTGGGCCAACCAAGCATTCAGGTGCACCCACCAATCCAGGCGTCCGGCACCGTGGTCGGAAAGTACAATAATGGGCGTCTCCGGCTCAACATGTTGCAATAAACGTCCAATGCCAGCATCTACTTCGCGATATACGGCCAGAATCGCATCGCGCAGACGCGGCGGAGCATTCATCGGTGAGGTATCCGGGACAGCCTGCGCCAACGTTTCCGGCAAGTAATGCCAAAAGGCGTGTTGGACTTGGTCGGTGGATGTGTAGACGACCATAAAGACATCCCAGGCCTCTCGCTCTAACACAAATTCTGCTGCGCGGGTACGGTTACTCACACACCGAACCAAGTCGGCCGCTAGTTTGGCTTCGGGGTCTTTAGCGCGGGCGTCATAATCCGGCAGAATCTCATAGTCGGGCACGGCCTTGTGCAACTCATCCCACAAACCAGGCGGGTGCGTAATCATCGGCCCCAGACTAGGCGCGAACGGTCCAGCCACCATGACTCCCTGGACAGGCCAAACCGGAAACGTGAACGGCATGTTAATCGAGGCCAATCGTAACCCGGCTTGTCCCAGATATTCAAAAAGCGTGGGGGCCTGAATCATCGTCGCGTCCGTCAACTCTAAAGCATAGGTATCCGCTTTGCGCCGTACGAAATCGAAAATACCATGCTTGCCCTGGTTCATGCCCGTGAGAAACGAAGTCCAGGCCGCCGAGCTTAACGGTTGGATGACAGAGGCCAGAGGGCCAGACGCTCCGCGAGCCCGGAGCGCCGCCAGATTAGGCAAATATCCGGCCTTTATCCAGGGGTCTAGTAAATGCCAAGTCGCACCATCTAGCCCAATCACCATGAGTTTTTTGACGGTCACTTGAATACCTCCGGGCCGAGAGTGGGCGTACGCAAATCACGCAGACCTGCCAGCAGACCTTGCAAATAGGCCCACGCCGATTGAGGCTGACGTTTCAAAAACAACCGGCCAACTGTCCGAAGAGCACTGCCCAACCGATAGGGAACAAACAGCCAATAACGCCCTCGACCATATTCTGCATAGAAACGGATGCTACTCCGGGCTAGTAGAAATTGTCGCAACGGCTGAGTCTCCTCCGTGCTAGCCCCCACCCGATGCAGAATTATTGGTTGTGGCAAATAGCGTAACCGGTAACCCGCCCGCTGAAATCGCAGGCACAGGTCAAGGTCTTCGTAATACATGAAGTAGCGCTCGTCGAACAGGCCCGTCGCGCTCAAAGTCGAGGCGCGTAAAAACACCGCGCAACCTAAAATATAATCTACGTCGCGAGGTACCGTCGCCAGCTGGGCATCCAGCCGCCCGGGGCCGAAATCAAGAGCGGCTAGCGTCAGTGGTCGTCGTCGGCTGCCAACCGTCCAGACGCGCTTCGGGTCATCGGCGTAGTTAATCCGACAGGTCAACATGCCAATGTCTGATTCTGACTCCATTGTGCCTATCGGCGCGTCAAACAAATCGGGTGGCACCAAGGTGTCGTTATTGAGCGCGAGGATATAGGGCGCTTCGGATTTTAACGCCTGCCGCAAACCCAGGTTTATGCCCGCCGCAAAGCCCCGGTTTTGCTCTTGCCGTATGACCTCCACTGCCGGGAAATCGCGTCGCGCCCACTCAGCTGTGGCGTCCGTTGACCCATTATCTACCAGGATAATATGAAGGTTAGGATAGTGAACGCGTATTAGCGAAGTCAGGCAATCAGCGGTGAGTGGCCAATGATTCCAGGCTGGAATCACGACGGCCACATGGGGCAGGCTGGCGTTCATTTTAATTCGCCCAGGCCGAACCGCGCCGCAGAGTCCGCGCCGCACCTAAGCACCACATCCATTTTAGGCCGAACACCACCGGCAGCGTTTTCCAATAGCGAAACTCCAGACGGTTATGGGCCACCATACGCCCGACCACACCCGCCGCTAATACGGGAGCCGCTAACACTGTCGTACACCAGTGCCGTAAAACGAAGGGCGTGTTCAAGGCCTTCTGATAGCGACGGTCTACTTTGACCGAGTAACGCCCCATGTTGTAGGCGCGATGTGCTAAAGTTGCTAATGTATTGCGCGAGACGGGGTAGTGATGGACCACCGCCCGCGGCTCAAAATGCAACTGGTAATTGTGTAGCCGAATACGCGTGGTGAAGTCAGAATCCTCACCCACGGCCAGTGGATAACGCTCATCGAACTGGCCGACTTCGGCAATGACAGAGGCCCGCAGGCTAAGGTTGAGAGAAGGCAACAGGGCCTGCTCGTGCGCCCGGCTCGTCGGGAGGTAATCGTGAAACATAGACACATTGTCACAGAGCGTCAGATAGGCCTCGTCCGGGAATAGCACGCTACCGCCAACAACATGCACGTTGGGGTCAGCATAATGTCGCGCAAGTTGCGAGAGCCAGTTTGGGGCGGCAACGCCATCGGCGTCAATGAAAGCCAGCCACTCCCCACGAGCGGCCCGTATACCTATGTTGCGCGCCGCTGCTGGCGCTACAGGTTCGGGGGTCACAATAAATCGAGTCTGCGCGTCTTCCCGAATAATCCCATACCGGTCTTGACCCACCACAATAATCTCAAATGGCTCGGAGAAATCCTGAGCGTGCAATGAGTCCAACGTTCGTCCCACCACCGATGAGTGCAAATTCGGCACGATAACAGAAACGTGAGGCGTTTCTACCTGTGAAGCGGTAGCCATATTCAGTAACTTCCTACTTGACCGGCTCGCAAAACAGATGCCCGCCTCGGAGAGCAACTTTATTCTCCTGTATAGGCTGGTCGGTTTCGATGTGATATAGTGTGTATCTTGCTTGTTGGAGAAAGTCTACCAAAACCGGGCGAAATGGGCCATGGACTTCAATAAACAACCGAGGGCGATAGTTGGCTAATATTCTCGTCATCCCCGTTAGTGCTTCAATTTCGGACCCTTCCACATCAATTTTGATGAAATCGGGGTGAGGCAGATTGTGAGCGGAGGTGAACTGGTCAAGGGAAACCACTTCGACCTGTACCACCTGCCGCTTCCATGCTTTTGGCAGGTAGGTTAGTCGGGTCGGAAAGAAGGTACTGCGGGCTGGATTCAGTGGGTCAAGCGTCAGGTCCAGCAAGCCCGCCTCACGGCCCACCGCCACCGGGAAGAGAGTAACCTGTGTAAAACCATTCAAGGCAACATTATAACGTAGCTCGGCATGATTTCCCGGATGTGGTTCGAAAGTCACCACATGCCCATATGGCCCAACGCGTGAGGCAAAGAACAACGTGTACAAGCCAATATACCCGCCCACATCGTAAACAATCTGCCCCGTATAATCTAGTTCCCGCAAAAATTGTTCGTCACGCGTCAACTGCCAGGTGGGCCGAAAGCCTAAGCCGTAACGGCGCTTAATGCCCTGGGCTATACCAAACGGCATAGTAAATGTCCAATCGCGCAATGCCCAACTCAGAGAACGCTGAATCAACAACTTAATTGTCTGCATCGTCCGTCACACCGCCAGGTTTCACCTGTGCCTTTGCTTGTGCCGGGGCAGAGTACGAGTCAGCAGATCTTCAATGGTAGCGCCCAAATGCCCCCAATCTTGGGTCACCGGGTCGGCCACTTTACCCTGCGCGGGCCAATCCATCTGCCAACGCTCCACCATCGCAATGGCCAAAGCCATCGAGTCTTTTGGCGCGACCAGTTGAACCCAACCTGCCTCAACCCAAGCTTCCAATTCCTCCGACCCACCCACACGCGTGGTAATTACGGGTAGCCCAAAGCCTAACGCCAATTTTATCACCCCACTCTGGGTGGCCGTCTCGTATGGCGCAACTAGCATATCGGCGGCTGAAAAGATCAAGCCAACTTCCTCGTTAGGAATGTAATAAGGGAGCAGGCGGACCTGCTCATTCAACCCTAACTGCTGTATCTGAGCTTTATACACGGCGGGATTTTCCCAGAACTCCCCTGCTACCACTAGAGAGTGACCATAGCCTTGGTCGCGTAAATGCGCCAACGCTTCTATCAAATATTTCAAGCCTTTGTAAGGCCGGACAAGGCCAAAGAACAGGACGACAGGCGTAGTTTCTGGCAATTGCAAGTGGCGTCTGGCTTCCAATTTGGCCCACCTTTGCCCGACGAATATATCAAAGACAGGAAGTGGGCACAGTTGTACCTCGGCGTGAGGCAAAAGGGTCAGCAGACGCGTGCGTTCCCGTGCGCTCTGCACCACAAACGCGCCTCCTTGCTGCAGCACGAGACGCGCCAGCCAAACATCCCACCAGCGCGGTTCGTGAGGCAAAACATTGTGGATGATGAAAATCACGCGCAAACTCGTTCGCTGCAAAAGGCGAGTCACAACCGCGAAGGCGAGGCCCCAAAACGGGATCCACCACTGCACCACCACCGCATCGGGTGCAAACTGAATAAGGGTCTGAACACATTGCCACCACGTCCAAGGGTAGAATGGATCCAGAATATAGTCCGCCGGAAACCGCATAGAATGCTGGCTGGGGTCTTGATCACTTTGACCCGGATAAAGCCAGCGCGGGTATTGGCGGCGAAACGAAATCACGCGCACCGCGTGGTGCTCGGCCAACGTTTGCGCCAGTCGGGTGGTGTGGTGGGCAATCCCACCTCGATACGGATAAACTGGGCCGATCAATGCCAATTTCATGTTACCGTTGCTTTAGGCTTTGTTGCACAAATCCAGTGAGTAGGCGTGCGACGCCCACCCCGATGGGTTGGGTCATGCGGCCAGATAACTGTCAGGTGTTCCAAGTTGCGTCATA
>Ga0247727_10014001_pt1 | contig 13409 bp, 12 predicted proteins | sample WisWelCaveWW1625_FD_202498 | JGI IMG/M metagenome (GOLD analysis project Ga0247727, IMG submission 202498) | Biofilm microbial communities from Wishing Well Cave, Virginia, United States - WW16-25 | ecosystem: Environmental > Aquatic > Deep subsurface > Groundwater > Cave microbial mat | place... | reverse complement strand
ACAACTGACAACTGACAACCGACAACCGACAACTGCCAACTGCCAACTGCCAACTGCCAACCGACAACTGCCAACTGCCAACTGCCAACTGCCAACTGCCAACTGCCAACCGACAACTGCCAACTGCCAACTGCCAACTGCCAACTGACAACCGACAACTGACAACTGCCAACCGACAACTGACAACTGCCAACCGACAACTGACAACTGACAACCGACAACTGACAACTGCCAACCGACAACTGACAACCGACAACTGACAACCGACAACCGACAACTGACAATGAGCTATACTGCTTCCCAGTGACCAACCGGACGCTGGGGCAGTACCGGGTGCTCGAGAAGCTCGGCGCGGGCGGCATGGGCGAGGTGTATCGGGCCCGCGACACGCGCTTGAACCGCGACGTCGCCATCAAGGTCCTGCCGGAGGCCTTCGCCCGCGACCCGGAGCGCCTGGCGCGCTTCGAGCGCGAGGCCCAGTTACTGGCGTCGCTCAACCACCAGAACATCGCCGCCATCTATGGTTTCGAAAAGGTCGAGGACATTCCGTTCCTGGTGCTGGAGCTGGCGCCGGGCGAGACCCTCAAGGGACCGCTGCCGCTCGAGGAGGCGCTCGACATCGCCCGCCAGATCGCCGCCGCCCTCGAAGCCGCCCACGAGAAGGGCATCGGCCACCGCGATCTCAAGCCCGCCAATATCAAGGTGTCGCCCCAGGGCAAGGTCAAGGTGCTGGACTTCGGCCTGGCAAAGGCCTTCGCCGGCGAGGCCTCGGAGGGCAACCCCTCCCAATCGCCGACCCTGAGCGCCCTCGCCACCCGCCTGGGGACCATCCTGGGGACGGCCGCTTACATGTCGCCCGAGCAGGCCCGCGGCCGGCCCCTCGACCGCCGCACCGACATCTGGTCGTTCGGCTGCGTGCTCTACGAGATGCTGGCAGGCAAGCAGGCCTTCGGCGGCGAGACCATTTCGGACACCCTGGCGGCGGTCCTGCGGGCCGAGCCCGACTGGAGCCTGGTTCCCGCCACGACGCCGGAGCGGATTCAGTACCTGCTGCGCCGCTCGTTGCACAAAGACTCGGAGCAACGTTTGCGCGACATCGGGGAGGCCAGGATCCTCATCGCAGAGTCTGCCCTCGCCCCGTCGCGGGTTCGCCCCGTCGCCTCGTCGCGTCTCCACTGGGCCCTCATCGCCCTTCTGACCGCCGTGGCAGCCTGGGGCTGGTGGCGGGCGCGCCCCACGCCCTCGCCGATCACCCGCTCCACCATCAACCTCCCCCCGGGGGACCGGCTGGTCGGTAACCAACAGCCGTTGGCCGCTCTCTCACCCGACGGCGCCCGGCTCGTCTATGCCGCTACCCGCGGCGGCCGCACCCAGCTCTTCCAGCGCCGCCTGGACCAGTTCGACGCCGCCCCCATCCCGGCAACCGAGGACGCCTTTGCGCCGTTCTTCTCCCCCGACGGCGAGTGGGTCGGCTTCTTTGCCCAGGGCAAGCTGAAGAAAGTCCCCTTGAGCGGCGGCGCGCCACTGGCCCTGTGCGACGCCCCACAAGGGCCCAGCGGCTCCTGGGGCCCTGATGACGCCATCATCTTCACTCCCAACACCGTCGCCGGCACAGGCCTGTGGCGGGTGCCGGCCGGCGGCGGCTCGGCGAAAGCCATCACCACCCCGGACGCCAAGGCGCGCGAGCATTCCCATCGCTGGCCCCAGATCCTGCCCGGAGGCAAAGCCGTGCTGTTTACGGTCTTCACCGGCTCGTCGCCGGATGAGAACCGCATCTCGGTGCTGCGACTCGACACCGGCGAGCGCCGCGTGGTGATGGATGGGGCGAGCTGCGGCCGGTATGTCCCCACCGGACACCTGGTGTATGCCCGCTCCGGAGGCCTGCTGGCAGCGCCCTTTGACCTCCGCCGGCTCCAGGTGACGGGCCGGCAAGTTCCCATTCTCGAAGGCGTCATGACCTCCTCGACAGGGGCCGCCCACTTCAGCTTCTCGAGCGCCGGCTCGCTGGCGTATGTCCCGGGCAGCCTGATGGCGGCGCCCAGGGCCATGGTCTGGGTGGACCGCAAAGGCGCCACCACCCAGATCGCGCGCGTCGCTGGGGCCGCCGCCCGGGCCTCGCCCGATGGCCGCCGCATCGCACTCCATGTTGTAGGGCAGGCGAATCACGATATCTGGATATACGATCTGGCCCGCGATGCCCTCACCCGCCTGACCTTCGATCCCAGCGCCGACGCTGACCCCGTTTGGACCCCGGACGGCAAGCGAGTGGTGTTTCGTTCCGTGCGAACCGGCGCTGGAAACCTCTGGTGGAAGGCGGCCGACGGCAGCGGCGCCGAGGAACGCCTGACCGACTCGCCCAACACCCAGATACCCACCTCGTTTTCCTCCGATGGCAAATGGCTGGCCTACCAGGAATCGACTTCCGGCGGGGTCGTGGACATTGTGGTGCTGCCGGTAACGCTGCCGGTAAACCAGGCGTCCACGCCTGGAGCCGCGGACCGCAAACCCAAGCCATTCCTTCAAACGCCTTTCTGGGAAGGCGAAGCCCAGTTTGCCCCCGGGCCCGGCGGACCCCGCTGGCTGGCCTACGTCTCGAACGAAACTGGACGGTATGAAATATACGTACAACCTTTCCCGGGTCCCGGCGGGAAATGGCAGATCTCGGCTGGCGGCGGCCGCGAGCCGGCCTGGTCGCCCAACGGGCGCGAACTCTTCTACCGTAACGGCAACCAGGTCATGGCCGTCGAGGTCACCCCAGGAACGTCTTTCACGGCCGGCAAGCCCCGCCTGCTGTTCGAGGGCCAGTATTTCTCTTACCCGGGCTTTATCAACTTCGACGCCGCCCCGGACGGCCAGCGCTTCCTGCTGCTCGCCGCGCCCGAGGCCGCCCTCACCCAGCTTCACCTGATCCAGAACTGGTTCGAGGAATTGAAGCAGCGGGCCCGGTAACCCCGGCATTCCTGCCGCGCGGAGTGGTCGGTTGAGCGAGGCGGAAGGCTATGGACTACCGCAAGATCATCACCATCGAGGCTGGAAAAATGGGTGGCAAGCCTTGCATCCGTGGCATGCGGATGACGGTCTATGACGTGCTCGACTATCTCGCGTCTGGAATGACTGAAGATGAAATCCTGCACGATTTCCCCGACCTCACCCGTGAGGACATCCGGGCTTGTCTGGCCTTCGCCGCGGATCGTGAGCGGCGCTTGGCGGGCAGTCCGGCGTGAAGCTGCTTTTCGATCAGAATCTCTCGCCTTGGTTATGCCGGGCTCTCGCTGATTGTTTCCCGAACTCTGTTCATTTCCGTGAAGTTGGACTTCGAGAGGCGGCCGACGCCACCATATGGGCCTACGCTGCCCAGCACGGCTTCGCAATCGTCACCAAGGACGCTGACTTCCGACAGAGGAGTTTCCTGGAAGGACACCCGCCCAAAGTCGTTTGGGTACGACTGGGGAACTGCTCGACCAAGGCGATGGAAGGGGTCTTGAGGAGCCGGTTCCCGCACGATGCCGGGCGGCGACGAGTCTGCACCAACGGTAGTCCGACCGAGGAGTGGTCAAGGGCCCACCACCGTCAAAAACGCTTGCCCGGCGTACGAAAGCGGCCGCCGCGCCGGCTGCACCAGCCGGATCTTGCGCTCCACGTGGATCTCCCGCACCCCTACCTCCACCAGCCGGCCCGCCGCGATCTCGGCCTCCACGCACATCTTGGGCAGAAACGCCACTCCCAAGCCCCGCTCCACCAGCATCTTGATGGTCTCGATCGTGGGCATCTCCACCTCCATGTGCAGCGGCACCCCGTACTGCTCGAAGGTCTCGATCACCTTGCCCCGGAACGGCGACACCACGTTGTGGGCGATGAAGGTCTCCATCCCCAGCTCCGCGATCCCTACCTCGTGCCGCGAGGCAAAGCGGTGCGCCGGCGACACCACGAACGCCAGCGCGTCGTTGTAAATCACCGTCGAGCGCAGCGCCTCCATCCCCGGGTCGTAGCTGATGGCCCCCAGGTCCAGCGTTCCCGCCAGCAGCTCCGCCGGAATCTCGCTCGAAAGGCTCCGCCGGATCTCCACTTTCACCCGCGGGTACGCCTGCCGGAACTTCTCGATGTGCGTGATCAGGTAGAGCGCCGTCGACTCGTTGGCCCCGATGGTGAGCTTGCCGGCCTGCTTGTCGCGCAGCTCCGACAAGGCGTTGCGCAGCTCCCGCCTGACGTTGTGGAACCGGCGGGCATAGTCCAGCACCACTTGGCCGGCGTCGGTCAGGACCATCTCCTTCGACGACCGGTCGATCAGCCGCTCGCCTAGCTCCTGCTCCAGCTTCTTCAGGGTCAGCGACACCGCCGGCTGGGTCCGCAGCAGCTTCTTGCTCGCCCGGGAGAAACTCCCCTCCGCCGCTATGGCGAGGAACGTGTCTATTTGTGAAAGTTCCATATATGTCCACCACCGATAAGTTTTGATTATAACATAAGTGAATATTATCGTATACAGCAAAACTATAAATTTGCCTTATCGACCGATTTCTGATCTACTGAGGGGTATGCCGGACCGAGTTTACATCTTCGACACCACCCTTCGTGACGGGGAGCAGTCGCCAGGTTGCAGCATGAACACGCCGGAGAAGCTGCGGCTGGCCCGCCAGCTCGTGGAGCTGGGGGTCGACATACTGGAGGCGGGCTTTCCGATCGCCTCCGACGGCGATTTCGAGGCCGTGCAGGCGGTGGCACGGGAGTACCGCTGGGTGCAGGTGGCGGCGCTGGCTCGCGCGGTGCGGATGGACGTGGAGCGGGCCCTGAAGGCCCTGGAGCCGGCCAGGCGGCCGCGGCTGCACTGTTTCATCGCTACCAGCGACATCCACCTGAAGCACAAGCTGCGCATGACTCAGGAGCAGGTGCTGGAGGATGCCGTCAAGGCCGTCGAGCTGGCCCGGCAGTACGTGGACGACGTCGAATTCTCGGCCGAAGACGGCTCCCGGACCGACCTGGAGTTCCTGTGCCGCATCTCGAAGGCCGTGATCGAAGCCGGCGCCCGCACCGTCAACATCCCGGACACGGTGGGCTACCAGGTGCCGGAGGAGTACGGGGCCATCATCGGCCGGGTGGTGGAGGCGGTGGGGGACCGCGCGGTGATCAGCGTACACACCCACAACGACCTCGGCCTGGCAGCGGCCAACGCCATGGCGGCGGTGGCCGCCGGCGCCCGCCAGATCGAGTGCACCATCAACGGCATCGGCGAGCGGGCCGGCAACTGCGCGCTCGAAGAAGTGGTGATGATCATGAAGACCCGGCAAGACCACGCGCCCTTCACGACCGGGATCCGCACCGAGCTGCTGTATCCCACCAGCCAGCTGCTGACCGAGATCATCGGGGTGGGGGTGCAGCCCAACAAGGCCATTGTGGGACGCAACGCCTTCGCGCACGAGGCCGGCATCCACCAGGACGGCTACCTGAAAGAGCGCACCACCTACGAGATCATCCGGCCCGAGACGGTGGGGGTGCCGGAGGGCAAGCTGGTGCTGGGCAAGCACAGCGGGCGGCACGCGCTGGCCAAGCGCTGCGAAGACCTGGGCTATCCGCTCGACCGCGCGGATCTCGACAAGATCTATAAGGCCTTCACGGCTTTGGCCGACAAGAAGAAAGGAATCCTGGACGAGGACATCCTGGCCCTGCTCGATCACGAGCTGGGACAGGAGGCCTCGACCTGGAGGCTGGAAAGCGTCGCGGTAACCTCCGACGGCGCGTCTGCGGCCGCCGGCGATCCCGGCGGCCGCACCCCTGTGGTGCGGGTTACGCTCGAGCAGGACGGCCGGATGGAGACCCGGCTGTCGCCGGCCCACGACCTGGCGGCCGGGGTGGCCGAAGCCATCGGGGCCATCACCGGCATCCACGGCCGCATCGAGAGCTACCGCATCGAGGCCGGCGAAGACCAGCCTCACCCTCGGGTCGAGCTGCGGGCCACCATCGAGGGCCTGGAGTTTTCCGGGCGGGCCGAAGGCCCGGAGCCGTGCGCCGCGCTGACCGCCGCCTACCTGGCCGCCGTCAGCCGCTACCACCAGAACGCCCGCCGCCGGGAGACCGCCGCCGTCCTGCGCTGAGATGCAGCTCAATATACTTGTACTACCCGGTGACGGCATCGGAGCCGAGGTCACCCGCGAGGCGGTGCGCGTCCTCGAGGCGGTGGCCCGGCGCTTCGGCCACACCGTTCGGCTTACCCAAGGCCTGCTAGGCGGTGTCGCCATCCACCAGACCGGCGAGCCGCTGCCGGAGGAAACGCGCCGCCTGGCCCTGGAGGCCGACGCCACCCTGATGGGAGCGGTGGGGCTCCCGGAGTTCGACTCGGCGCCCCCCGAACGGCGGCCGGAGCGCGGCCTGCTCGGGATCCGCAAGCTGCTGGGCGTTTACGCCAACCTCCGCCCGGTGTTCACTTATCAGAGCCTGATCCCGACTTCGCCGCTCAAGGATGACATCGTGCGGGGCGTGGACATGATCATCGTCCGGGAGCTGACCGGGGGCATCTACTACGGCACGCCGCGAGGCGTGAGCGTCGTCGACGGCGAGCGCACCGCCGTCAACACCATGGTCTACCGCCAGTCGGAGATCGAGCGGGTGGCGCGGATGGCATTCTCCCTGGCCCGCGATCGCCGCCAGAAGGTCACCTCGGTCGACAAGGCCAACGTGCTCGAGAACTCCCAGCTGTGGCGCGAGGTCGTCACCCAGGTGGGGGCCGGATTCCCCGACGTCGAGCTCTACCACATGCTGGTCGACAACTGCGCCATGCAGCTGGTGCTCAACCCCCGCCACTTCGACGTGCTGCTCACGGAGAACCTGTTCGGCGACATCCTCAGCGACGAGGGCGCGGTGTTGGCCGGCTCCATCGGGATGCTGCCGTCGGCCTCCATCGGCGAGCGGAAGCCGAACGGGGTCTGGACCGGCCTCTACGAGCCGGTTCACGGCTCGGCCCCCGGCATTGCCGGACAGAACAAGGCCAACCCCCTGGGGGCCATCGGATCGGTGGCGGCCATGCTGGCTTATAGCTTCGGGCTGAAGGAGGAGGCTCGAGCCGTCGAGAAGGCCATCGAACAGGTGCTGGCCTCGGGCCGCGTCACCGCCGACTTGAAGCCAGCCGGGCCGCCTGCCACGACCGAAGAGGTGGGTCGAGCGGTTTGTGAAGCAGTGGAACGATGACAGGCAAGAATGCCTGTGTCACCCAGGCCTGCGACGAGATCCAGGCGGAGTTCGACCGCAACGTCGGACTTTACGGCGAGCGGATCCACTGCCGCCGGGGCTGTAGTCACTGCTGCTACCAGCTATTCCAGATCACCGAGATCGAGGCCGCGGTGATCTCGGGGGCCGTTCGCGACATGCCGGAGGCCCAACGGGAGGACCTGCGGGAGCGCGCCCGCGCCTACCTGCCCCGTCGCGAGGCCCTGCTGCGGGAGCACGGCCTGATCGAGGCCTGGGGGCGCCTGCCGCCGGAGGGCACCCGCCTGGCCTGCCCGGCCCTCTCCGACGACGGCGCCTGCCGCATCTACGACGACCGGCCGCTCATCTGCCGCAAGTACGGCATTCCGCTCTACAATCCCCTCCAGCCCGGCCGGGTCTTCGCCTGCGAGCTGAACTTCCTGGCCGGCGACGAAATCGACGACCCGCGGCTGGTCCAGATCCAGACCGGCATCTACGAACGCTGGAAGGGGGTGCAGGAGGACTACAACCGGGCCGGCGGCCGCCGCGACGAGTTGCCCGTCACCGTCGCGCGGGCGCTGCTCGAGGATTTCGAGGAATACTTGCCATGACGAGACCGTCCGAAGGCGATGCGATGCAACTCGTCGTAGACGAGATCCAAGAGCCGGGCACCGGAGTCTGGGTCGCCGTGACGGCAACCTACCCAGCAACTCGGTCAGGCCGGGAGGGGCTACGGGAGTACATCCTCGCCCCGGACTGTCTTCACATCGGTTCGACCAAAGTCGTCACCCTTGAACAGCAGAGGTTCACTGGTTACTCTCGCCAGGGCGTAGGAAAAGCAGTCTCCGAAATTTAGCCCCGCCGGATGCCGGCCCTTCCCAAAGCGGCGGAACGCGATGCGGGCCCACTCCAATTGTTCGCGATCCATCGGGACGACTTCGATGGGCAGCCGGTGAACCAGCAGATCCAGGTCCCGTCCCACGCTCTCCCCAAAGCGATTCTCCACTACCATGGCAGTCTCCAGCACCGAGGCAACGGACATCAAACGGGTGGTGTCCGCATCGATCTGATTCTCGTACCACTCCGCATCCGGCTCGTCACAGAGGATAGCGACCAGGCCGGAGGTGTCGATGACCATTAGCGGGGCAGCCCCCGGTCGTCGTAACCCAAGATTTCGTCGGCGGTACGGGGGTCCAGGACCGGGTAGCGAGAAAGCCGGAGGCGCACTTCGCGCAGCACGTCCTTGGCTCGAAGGGTCGTGCTCGCCCTCTTTTGCCGTTCCAGCCTTTCCCGCAGGGCGTGGAGGACCGCGGTGGTAAGGGTCTCACCGGTCGCCACCGCGAGTTCTCGGGCGAGCCGATCCGCCTCTGGATGTTTGATGTTCAGCGCCATCTGCTAGTATAGATGATCTTCTATCCTTCTTTATAATATCACGACCGCACCCGGGGTCAAGCGATTTACAGCGACCCCTCTTGTTGGAATTGACGAGTTGCCCGTCACCGTCGCGCGGGCGCTGCTCGAGGATTTCGAGGAATACTTGCCATGACGAGTCTCCACCGGCCGCTGGGCTCGACCGGGCTTCACTGCCATCCCCTGGGATTCGGCTGCTACCGGGTCTCGGACGACGATCCGACGCACGCCGACGCCCTGGCGGGGTACTTCGAGCGCGGCGGCAACCTGGTCGACACCAGCGCCAACTACATGGATGGCGAGAGCGAACGGCTGGTCGGACGGTTGCTGCGCGACCGGGCGCGCGACAAGGTCATCGTCGTCACCAAGGGAGGCTACATCCAAGGCAGCAACCTGGAACTGGCCCAGCAGCGGGAGTTTCCCGAGGTCGTCCGGTACGGCCCCGGGATCTGGCATTCGATTCACCCGGAATTCCTCGAAACCCAGGTCAGCCGCTCGCTGGAGCGCATGCAGCTTGGCTACGCCGATGTCTACCTGCTGCATAACCCGGAGTACTACCTGGAAGATATCGCTCACCACCGGCCCCTGGAGCCGCCGGACTACGACGAGTTCTACCGCCGGATGCGGGAGGCCTTCCGGTATCTGGAGACCCAGGTGGAGGCCGGCCGGATCCGCTGGTACGGCATCAGCTCCAACAACTACCCCCGAGCGCCCTCCGAGCCGGGTCATGTCTCGGTGGAACGCAGCTTGGCCGCGGCCGCGGCCGTTTCGGCGGACCATCACTTCCGCGTCGTGCAGTTGCCGTTGAATCTTTACGAGAGCGGCGGCTCCGGGATCCTGGAGTACTGCCGCTCGAAAGGCATCGGGGTGCTGGCCAATCGGCCGCTGAACGCCTACCAGGGGCATCAATTGGTCCGGCTGGCCGACTTCCTGCCCCCGGGCGGGCGGCCGCCGGGAGTGGAAGAGCTGCGCGAGCTGCTGCGGCCGCTGGCCCAGCACGAGCAGCGGCTGGCGCGCGAGCTGGCCGCGCGGCTGATGGGTCCGGGCATCGCCGCTTCGCTCCTCGACCTCGTGCCGCAGATCCGGTCTGTGGCTCATTGGGAGCAGGCCGCCGGCCCGCACGTGATTCGGCCGATTCAGGGGTGGCTGGAGCAATGCCGGCGCGAGCAGGCCGGCAAACCGGAGTGGGAGACCTGGCTCCAGGAGTTTCTCGGCCTCATCAACGGGGCGCTCGAAGGCGTCGGGCGCCACCTGATGGCCCGCCAGCAGGCCGGCTCCGACCAGGTGCGGGTGCGGCTGGCGCAGGCCGGCTACCCGCCCTCGGGCGAATCCCTCAGCCGCCTGGCGCTGAACGTCCTGCTGGGCCTGGAGGGCCTCAGTTGCGTACTGGTAGGCATGCGCCGGGCATCCTATGTGGAGGATGCCATGGGCGCCGCGGGGCTGGAGTCGGTGGAGAGTTGGAGGATTCTGAAGAACTTCTCAAGGGCTTCTGATGACGTACCCGGCGGCTGTCTGGTCGATGTATAATGTGATGTATATGGATCGGAGCGTGCGAAATGCCTGTGATGGTGCGCAAGCAGCTCTACATTGAGCCCCGCCAGGAGAAGATGCTGAAACGCCTGGCGCGGTCAACCGGGAAGACCGAAGCCGAGATCCTGCGCGAGGCCCTCGACCGCCACGCTGAGCAGAGCCAGCAGCACCGCCGCCGGGCCCAGGCCTGGAGTGAGATTCGCGAGTTCATTGGGCAGCGAATGGCAAAAGGGCCCCTCCCGGGAGCGTGGAAGTGGAACCGAGAAGAGATCCATGATCGCCCGCGTCTTGGTCGACACTAATGTCCTGGTTTATTCCTACGATCGGGGCAGCGTCGAAAAGCAGCACCGGGCGGTGGAGGCGCTTGCCGCCCTGGCGAGTGGCCGCCAGGGCGCGATCAGTACCCAGGTGTTGGGTGAGTTCGTAGTGACTGTCACCCGAAAACTGCGGGACCCGCTGTCCGTGGAAGAAGCTCTGGGGCAGGTGGAGCGCCACCTCAGTGCTTGGACGGTCCTTGACATCACCCGCGAAGTGGTGCGCGAGGCGGTGCGGGGAGTTCGCCGCTATCAACTCCACTATTGGGACGCCCAACTCTGGGCTGTGGCCCACTTGCATCGGATTCCGGTTGTCTTCACCGAGGACTTCAGCGATGGGGCGGCGCTGGAGGGGGTGCGTTTCGTCAATCCGCTGACGCAGGGCTTTCGGGCCGCTGACTGGATCTGAGTTATGCGCATGGTCAACGGCGAGGAGGACCACGCCCCGTCTCCGGAGCAGCTGGCCCGCATGAAGGAGCACGTCGAGCAGGCCCTGCCCTGCGCGGCCGACCGGGTGCTACTTTCGGCACAGCAGGGGGTGTGCATGCGAGTCCACAAAGGCGTTTGCGTGGCGTTACTGTTCGGCGCCTGGGCTGCGTCCCTCCAGGCGCAGAGCCAGGCTTCGTCGTTGAGCGGGACGATCACCGACTCCCCCGGCTCGGTGGCGCCGGGTGTGGAGGTGAAGATCGTTAACGTCGAAACCGGGGAATCTTTTCAGGCCGCCAGCAACGAGAGCGGCAACTACACGCTGCCGTTGGTCAAGCCGGGGCGCTACGACCTGGCGGCTGAGACGGCGGGCTTCAAGCGCTACCAGCAGAGCGGCATCGTGCTCGAAACCGGCGCGCCCGGCCGGATCGACATCCGCCTGGAGGTGGGGGTCGTGACCGAGAGCGTTTCGGTGAATGCCAGCGTGGCGCTGCTGCAAACCTCCACCTCGTCGGTGGGGGCGGTGGTCGAGAACCGTACCATCATCAACATGCCGCTCATCAACCGCCGGGCGTCGCAGCTGGCGCGCCTGAGCGGGTTCGTGGTGCAGGTCGGCACCGGGTCCAACTTCACCATGGCCGGCGGCCGCGGCGACAACTCCATGTGGTACATCGATGGCGGCAACGTTCAGAACGTCACCCTGGGGGTCTCCACCCTGAACTTCGACCCGCCCATCGAATCGCTCCAGGAGTTTCACGTATCCGTCAGCAACTACGCCGCCGAGCTGGGACGAACCGGGGCCGGCGTGGTCCAGATGACTACCAAGTCGGGGACCAACGAGTTGCACGGCTCCTTCTATGGCTCGCTGCGGAACGACAAGTTCGACGCCCGGAACTTCTTCGCCGCCACCAAGCCCAAGCTGCGGGACGGGCTGTTCGGCGCCAGCCTGGGTGGCCCTGTCCGCAAGATATGATATGGGCGTGCCGCGGACCCTGCTCCACTACCAGCTCGGCGACAAGATCGGCGCCGGCGGCATGGGAGAGGTCTACCGCGCGCGCGACACGCGCCTGGGACGCAACCTCGCTCTCAAGCTGCTGCCGGCCGCCTCCGCCGGAGATCCCGACCGCGTGCGCCGCTTCCAGCAGGAAGCCCGCGCCGCCTCCGCCCTGAACCACCCGCACATCGTCGCCATCTTCGACACCGGCGAGGCCGATGGGTTCCACTACATCGCCATGGAGCTGGTGGACGGCGTCTCCCCGGCCGCCTGGGTCGAGCGCGAGCAGCCTTCGCTCCCACGCCTCTTGGAAGTCCTCACCCAGGTCGCCGACGCCTTGACCGCCGCGCACGAAGCCGGCATCGTGCACCGCGACATCAAGCCGGCCAACATCCTGGTCACTCCCCAGGGATACGCCAAGGTCCTCGATTTCGGCCTGGCCAAGCTCATCGAAACGCTGGCCGCGAACGAGGAAACACGAACCGCCGGGCCGCTCAGCCGCAGCGGCGTGATTCTCGGCACCATCGCTTACATGTCGCCCGAGCAGGCTACCGGCCGTCCGGTAGATGCGCGCAGCGACATTTTCTCGCTGGGCCTGGTGCTCTACGAGTGTGCGTCGGGCCGCCGCGCTTTCAGCGGATCGAGCGACCTGGAGGTGCTGCACGCCATCGTGCACCAGGCTGCCGCACCGCCCGAAGCATCGCCGGCAGAACTGCGCTGGGTGCTGGACAAGGCCCTGGCCAAGGACGTCGCCGAGCGCTACCAGTCGATGCGCGAGTTTGCTGCTGACCTGCGGCGATTGCGCCACCGCCTGGAAGCCGCACCGCCGCCTGCCAAGACCGAGCCTCCCCAGGCGCCGCGGCCCCGCCGGTCGCCGGTGGCCATTGCCCTGGCGGCAGCCGCTGCCGGCGCCGCCCTGGTCGCCGGCCTGTGGTTCCTGGCCGCCCGCCGCGCTCCCCCTGCCCAGGTCTCCGGCGCCGACGCCTTTGTCACCCAGCTCACCAGCTACACCGGCACGGAGTCCTCCGGCGCCATATCTCCCGATGGTAGGTACTTCGCCTTCATCTCCCGCCGCGGCGGCCAGCCAGACATCTGGGTTCGCCAGGTGACCGGCGGTGAGGCGGTGCAGGTAACCCGCACCCCCGACGACGAAAGCGATCTCGCCTACGCCCCCGACGGCGACTCCCTCTATTTCGCCTCGGCCAACGCCATTTGGAGGATTGCGGCCCTGGGAGGAACTCCGCGCAAGGTTCTTGACGGTCGCCGCCTTCCCGCCCCTTCTCCCGACGGCACCAAGCTGGCGTGCGTCCAGCTACAGGAACGTGCCATTGAGGTGGCCTCCGCCGATGGAACAGGCGCGCGGTCCATCTACCAGGGCGACAGCATTTATTCGCTGAGTTGGTCCCCGGATGGCCGCTGGCTCGCCTTCTCCGAAGGTATTCTCTTTCAGACCAGAAACCTCTATTTGATCGATCCCGCAGGGCGGAACAAGCGGGCGGTAACTAACTTCCCCTACGGCGGCGTCTTTGCCCAAGCCTGGCTGCCCGACAGCCGTCGGCTCG
>Ga0247727_10014000_pt1 | contig 13410 bp, 9 predicted proteins | sample WisWelCaveWW1625_FD_202498 | JGI IMG/M metagenome (GOLD analysis project Ga0247727, IMG submission 202498) | Biofilm microbial communities from Wishing Well Cave, Virginia, United States - WW16-25 | ecosystem: Environmental > Aquatic > Deep subsurface > Groundwater > Cave microbial mat | place... | reverse complement strand
GCCGCCCACGCCCAGCACCAGGACTGTCAAACGGGGTTGCAAGCTTCGAGGCTACCACAGCAGGCCTCAGGCGGCTCCGGACTCGGCGCGCTCCGGCGTGCGCTCGTGGACCGCGTAGGCCGGCCGGTCGAGCATCCGGAAATGCACGCGGGCGAGATATTCACCGATAATACCTAAACTGAAGAGCTGCGCTCCGGAGAAGATGGCGATGAGGGATGCCAGAAAGGGGAAGCCGGGGACGCTGCCGCCGCTCAGCCAGTAGCGCGCCAGCACGAACGCCAGCACCCCGGCGCCGAACAAGGTTAAGGCAAAGCCGGTGAGGCTCGCCACCCGCAAGGGCCACGTGCTGAAGCCGGTCATCATGTTCAAGGCATGGGTGAGGAGCGTGCGGAACGTATAGTTGGACGTCCCGGCGGCGCGCCGGTCATGGCGGACCGGGATCCAGCCGAAGCGCCCCGACCCCCACGTGAGCAGCACGTCAATCGAGACATAGGGGCTGTGGTAATCGGCGAAGGCGTCGCGCAAACGGGTGCGAAAGACGCGGAAGGCGCTGACGTGGCGGGCGGTCGAGACCCCCATGGCGCCCTGCAGGGTCCACTTGGTCACTCGCGAGGCGAGGTTGCGCCACAGGCCGTGCTGCTCTTTCTGCGGGGCGCCGTAGACCACGTCGTAGCCCTCCGCCAGCCGCGCCAAAAGCCGCGGGATTTCTTCCGGAGGATTTTGCAGGTCGTCGTCGAGCGTGACGGTGAGCTCGTGGCGGGCGGCGCGAATGCCGCACAGCAGGGCGTTGTGCTGGCCGAAATTGCGCATCAGGTGGATGCCCCGCACCCACCCGCGCTCGCGCGCCAGCCGGCAGATCAGCTCCCAGCTCCGGTCGGTGCTGCCGTCGTCGACCAGCACCAGCTCGAAGCCGGACGCGGCCCCCGCCAGGGCGCGCTCCAGGCGGGCCACCAGGTCAGGGAGGGTAGCCTCGCTATTATATACTGGTACGACAATCGAGCAGGCAGGCATCGCGCCGGTGAGCCACATTATAACAGCCGGGATTTGCGTCTTGACACCGCCGGGAGCGGGCGTCTATCTTCGCTTATGCGCCTGATCCCGGCAATCCTGCTTCTGGGGGCCGCAGTCCCGGCCCAGCACGAGCTGCTGCTGAAGGGCGGCCGCCTCATCGACCCCAAGAACAACATCGACGCCCCGATGGACATCGCCGTCAGCGGAGGAAAGATCGCCGCCGTGGGGCCCAACCTCGATCCCCGGCAGGCCTCCAGGACCATCGACATCGCCGGTCTCTACCTCACGCCGGGACTGGTCGACTTGCACACGCACCTGTTTCACACCACCGGAATCCGGGACGCCTGGGCGGGCGACAGCAGCGTTTCCCCCGACGCCTTCAGCTTCCGGACGGGGGTGACAACCATGGTGGATGCCGGCAGCTCGGGGTGGCGCAACTTCGAGACCTTCCGGCACACCGTCATCGACCGCGCGCAGACCCGAGTGCTGGCGCTGATCAACATTGCCGGCCTGGGAATGATCACCGACATCACCGAGCAGGAGAAGGGCGACTTCCGGCCGCAGGAGGTGGCTCGGCTGGCCGCCCGGCACAAGGATGTCGTGGTGGGGGTGAAGTCGGCGCACTACCAGCATCCCGACTGGGCGTCGGTGGACCGGGCGGTTGAGGCGGGCAAGCTGGCGAAGATCCCGATCATGGTGGACTTCGGCTACTTCCTGCCGGAGCGTCCCTACTGGCAATTGGTGAGCGAGCACTTGCGGCCCGGCGACATGAGCACGCACATGTTCCGCGGTCCGGTGCCGTGGGCCGACGAAAGCGGGAAGGTGTACGACTACTTGCGGAAGGCGCGGGCCCGCGGGGTGAAGTTCGACGTCGGCCACGGGGGCGGGAGCTTCGTTTTCCGCAACGCCGCGCCAGCGGCCAAACAGGGCTTCTTCCCGGACTCCATCTCGACCGACCTTCACACCGGCAGCATGAACGGGGCGATGATCGACATGCCCACCACCATGTCGAAGTTCCTGGCGCTGGGGATGCCGCTCCAGGCCGTGGTGCGGGCGTCGAGCTGGAACCCGGCCGAGAACATCCAGCGGCCGGAGCTGGGGCACCTGAGCGTGGGGGCGGCGGCGGACGTGGCGGTCTGGAGGCTCGAGAAGGGCGACTTCGGGTTTGCCGACGCTGCCGGCGGGCAGTTGCGGGGCTCCGAGCGGCTGGTTTGCGAGCTGAGCCTGAAGGGCGGCCGGGTGGTGTGGGACTGGAATGCCCGCTCCGCCGCCGACTACCGCACGCTGGGGCCGAGCTACGGGATCCGCCCCGGCATCGACCGGATCCTTCCTCCAAAACCGTGAGCGCCGCCCAACTCCGCCGCGAGCTGGGGCCCTGGGATGTCCTGGCATTGATGATGGGCATCACCATCGGCGCGGGCGTGTTCGCCATGCCGGGCCGGGTGGCGGAATACTTCCCATCCTTCGGCTGGATCGCGGTGGTGTGGGTGGGGGCGGCGGCGTTTGCGCTCATCGGCAACCTGGTGTACGCCGAGTTGGGCGCCCGGCTGCCGCACACCGGCGGGGAGTACGTCTACCTGCACCGCGCCTTCGGACCGCTGCCGGCGTTCCTGTTCGGGTGGTCGCAACTGCTGGTGGTGCGGACCAACCCGGTGGCGGCGCTGCCGCTGGTGTTCGCCGAATACGCCTCGAGCCTGGTGAGACTCGAGGAAACCGAGCGGCTGATGCTGGCGGCGGCGCTGATCCTGATGCTAGGGGCGGTGAATTATCTCGGGCTGCGGTCGGGCAAGGGGGTGCAGTTGGTCACGAGCGTCCTCAAGGTGGGCGGCATGGTTGCCTTCGTGGCGGCGGCGGTCCTGACGCTGAGCGAGTATGGCCCGAACCTGGCGAGCGCGCACGCGCCCCCGCAGAAGCTGGGACCGCTCGGCAACACGGCGCGGGCGCTGTTGCTGGTGGTGTTCGCCTACGTGGGCTGGGACAGGGTTGGTTACCTGGCCGGAGAGATGCGGCGGCCGGAGCGCGACCTGCCGCGGGCGCTGGTGGGCGGCTCGATTCTGGTGGCGGTGCTCTACCTGTCGATGAACTTCATCTACTACGCCGCGCTTCCGATAGGAGCGATTTCCGGATCACGGGTGCCGGCCGCAGACGTGGCCCGGCTGCTGTGGGGTCAGGCCGGTCCGGTGCTGGTCGCCTTGCTGGTGATGGTCTCGACGCTCGGGGCCACCAATGGCAACATCATGGCCTCTTCGCGGGTCTACTACACCATGGCGCGCGACGGGCTGTTTCCGGGAGTGTTCGGGCGGGTGCATCCGCGGTGGCAATCGCCGCACGTGGCGATCATCCTGCACTGCGGCTGGGCGCTGGCGCTGTTGTTTGCCGGGCGGCGGGTCGAGACGCTGGTCGGATCGTTCGTGTTTGCCGCGCTGATCTTCTGGGGGGCCTCCACGGTGGCGCTGTTCCGCTTCCGGCGCCGCGAAGCAGCGGCTCCATTTCTGACCCCCGGCTATCCCTTGGCGCCGGCGGTGTTCCTGGTTGCGGTGGCGGCGCTGGTGGCAGCGACCTGCTACTTCAGCCCGCGGTCGGCGTTCACCAACCTGGCGCTGATGGGGTCCGGCCTGCCGTTCTACTGGGCGTGGCGGAAGCTCAGCCGGGACCGGGCCGCCGCATAGGCCTACAATGGCATTCTCATGATCGAGCTCGGTTCCACCGCCGCCCTGCGGCCCCGGCTGGAGACGGCCTTCGAATTCGCCCAGCGGCAGGTAAGGCGGCTGGCCCAACAGCATCCCGACTTCTACCCGATGTACACGCGGGAAGGACGCTGGAAGCACGACGGCGAGGCCTGGACGCACTGGTGCGACGGGTTTCTGCCGGGGATGATGTGGATTTTCTCCCAGCGCATGGGCGACCCCGGCTGGCGCCAGGCGGCGGAGCGCTACTCGCGGCCCCTGGAGCCCCGCCGGTTGGACCGGGCGGTGCACGACCTGGGGTTCATCTTCATGTCGACTTACTACCGGTGGCTCCAGCTCAGCGGCGATCCCGCGCTCGATCAGGTCCTGATCGACGCCGGCCGCACCATGGCCTTGCGTTTCCAGCCTAAAGGGAGATACCTCTGCTCGTTCTTGGGCCCCGAGTCGCTGTTCATCGACATCATGATGAACGTGGGGATCATCTTCTACGCCTTCGAGCGGACGGGCGAGCGAAGCCTGTTCGACGTGGCGCTCGAACACTCGCTGACCTCGCGGCGGGTGCTGGTGCGCGGCGACGGCTCCACGGCCCACGAGGGAATCTACGACACCTCGAGCGGGGAGTTTCTGCGGCAGTCGACGCGCCAGGGGCTGCGCGGCGACAGTTGCTGGTCCCGCGGCCTCACTTGGGCTCTGTACGGTTTTGGAACGGTTTTCCAGCACACCCGCGACGCGCGGTTTCTTGAGACCGCGGAGGCCTGCGCCGGGTTCTACCTCCGCCACACCACGGCCGACGGGGCGCCCCCCTGGGACTACGACATCGGCCCTGGCGACCGGCAGCTCGTGGACACTTCGGCGGCAGCCATCGCGGCGGCGGGATTGCTCCAATTGTCCACCCTGGTTTCCGACGCAGCCCGATCGATGTTGTACCGCAACGCGGCGTTCCGGATACTGGAAGCGCTGGCCGGGCCGCCGCACCTGGCCTCGGATCGCCCCGGCTGGGAGGGGATTCTGCGGGGCGGGGTGTACCACATCCACAAGGGGCTGGGGGTGGAGGAGAGCGTGATGTGGGGCGAGTACTTCTTCGTCGAGGCGCTGGACCGGGCTTTACAGGTTCTGGGAGAAGCCGCTAAGATGAAGTGAGACCGGCGGTGTAGCTCAGTTGGCAGAGCGAGGGTCTCATAATCCCTAGGTCGGCGGTTCGAGTCCGCCCGCCGCCACCATGTTCCCCCGGGTCAGCCGGCAGGCCGCCTCGGCGGCGCCGGCCTCCCGAGTGTATACTGGCAATGATTATCCCAGGAGGCCATTGATGGGAAAGCCGGTCCGCTCCGGAGAGCCGAGCTGGGCAGCTCCCGCAATTTTTGTGAGCATCGTGTTGGGGTTGAGCCTGCTGATGGTGAGAGCCGTTTGGGCCGCCCATGTCACCGCGGGCGTGGATGTGAAAGTCACCGCCGACAACAACAACGTGGATGGCGGCGCTCCGAATCCTGGCTTCGATTCTCAGAACCGCCAGGCTAACGAGACCGCTGTTGCCATCAGTCCTGCTAATACCAATATCGTCGCTGTGGCTGCCAACGACTACCGGATGGTCCCGGCATTCGCCGACGCCTGGGTGGGGTTTTACCTCTCCGCCAACGGCGGGGGGACCTGGTTCAACACCATGGCGCCGGGCTTCCCCTCCGACACCTCCTCAGCCGGGCTGGCCTCGCCCCTGAAGGGCCTCGACGGCGCGGGCGATCCCAACGTGCGGTTCGATTCCTCCGGCAATCTGTACGTCGCCGGCCTGGCGTCCAACCGGGATTTCGATCAGCAGGATCTTTCCAACGACACCGTGGTCTTCGTGGCGAAGTACAATTACACGCCGGGAAGCCCCGGAGGGGTCAGCACTCCCACCTCGGCGGCCAATCCCCCGAACTTCACCTACGCCTTCACGACCATTGTGGACCGCGGGGCGGTGGGATTCGCCATCCCGCCGGGGCAGCCCTTCGGCTCCGCCGGCCAGTTCGACGACAAGAACTGGATGGCTGTGGACACCAACCCCGCCAGTCCCTGCGCCGGAAACATCTATTACTCGTTCACGAAGTTCAAGGGTTTAGCCGGCGCATTCCCCATCGTCGTCTCCCGGTCGACCAACGGCGGAGCCAGCTTCTCCGAGCCGGCGCCGGTGTCCCAGAAAGGGGCGGGCGGCACGGTGCAGACGCAGGGCTCCAACATCGCCGTGGGGCCGAACGGGAGGGTCTACGTTTCCTACCGCACCTTCGCCACCAACTCGGACCCCACATTCGCGGTTCAGGTCGCGCGCTCCGATGACTGCGGCCGGCATTTTAAGGCGCCCGTGACTGCGGCCACCTTCTCGCCCATGCCCCGGCAGGCGGCCGGAGTGGCGTTCCGGACGCCGACCAACTCCTGGATTGCGGCCGATGACACCAACTCCAACATCGCCTATGTGGCGTTCATGGCTCTGGGGGGCGGCACGCCCAACGCGGACATTTTCGTGGCTCGTTCCACCGACGGCGGATCGAGTTGGGGCGCGCCGGCAAAGGTGAACGACGACGCGACCAGCAAGCATCAGTTCTGGCCCGCGATCGGGGTCAGCAACGGAGCCTTGCACGTGGCCTGGTATGACTTTCGGGACAGCCCCACGCCGGGGGATCCCTCCGCTGCCAACGATGTCCTCAACGTTTACTACGCTTCCTCCAACACCACCGGCGCAGCCTACCCGGCGTTCAGTCACAATGTGAAGGTGACCGATGTCGGCCATCAGCCGAACTGCCTGATGTTCGGCGGAGGCACGGTGGCCTTTCACGGGGACTACATCGAATTGGCGGCGCGGTTCGACGGCGCCAACCATACCGTACACCTGGCCTGGACAGACAACAGGGATGTCCCGGCTGCCGAGTGCGACCTGAACCCGGCGCCGGGGCCGGCGTCCAACAACGTCGGGAACCGGAACCAGAATATCTACGCCGACAAACTGGTGGTGGCGCCGTAACCTAAAACTCGAACCGCGCCGAAATCTCCACCGTCCGCGACCCGGCCCCTTCGGTCCCCAGCGTCGAGGTGATCCGGCCCACCGACCCCGGCGTGGTGATTGTCGCCGCCGGCAGGTTGTAGTTGGGGTGATTGGCCAGGTTCTGGAACGTGCCCATCAGCCGGATTCGCCGCTTCTCATCGATCGGGAAGCTCTTGGCCAGCCCGCCGCTCCAGACCACCATCCCCGGTCCTGCCAGGATGAACGGAGCCGAGGTGCCAAAGCGGCCCGAATTGCGCGGCGGGGCGGTGAACGCCGCCGCGTCGAACCAGCGGTCGATGGTCCGCTGGGCGGCCGGCAGGTTGCCGTCCCCGATGCGGTCGGGGCGCAGCGACCCCGAGCGCGACGTGGCGTTGGAGTTGGATGGATCGAATCCGGTGAACACCGGCGTGAACCAGAAGCCGCTCTGCATCAGCAGGATCCCGGAGAGGTCCCAGCCGCCGGCCACCAGGTCGAGCGCCCGCGGCATCCCGCCCCCGGCGCGCCGGCCCCGGCCGATAGGTATCTCCCATATCCAGGTCGTCAGCCACCGGTGCGGCCGGGCGAACCGCACCCGGGAATACTCCCGCCTCCGGTCGAAGCTGTCCTCGATCAGGTCCCCGGTCTCGTTGGAGTCCCCGCCGTCGGTCCAGTTGCCGGTCCAGGTATAGCTCGATTGCAGGGTCAGGCCGCCCGACATCCGCCGGTCGAACTCCGCCTGCAAGGCGTGATACTTCGCCGTCTGGCCGTTCACCCGGCTGAAGATCGTGTTCCACAGCGGGAACGGCTTGCGGTCGTTGGTGAACGGCGTGGTCGAGCGGACCGGCTGGTTGTAGTCGACCTGGTAGACCACCTTCACCGAGCGGGAGCCGATGTAGCTCAGCCGCGCGCCGGTGTTGCGGGCCACCTCGCGCTCCACCGTCAGGTGCCACTGCGTCGTGTAGGGGTTGCGCATGGGGATCTGGTTGGCGGTGCGGAAGTCGGCCACCCCGGTGATGATGGTGTCCGGGAAGGCGCGGGGAAACTGCAGGAACGGGACCCCGGCCGTGATCCGGTTGGTGAAGGTTTCCGTGGATGCCGTGTGAATGTTGCGCAACGAGCCAAACACCGCCCCGATCAGGTCATTGATGAAGATCCCGGCGCCGCCGCGCACCACCGTGCGGTTGTCGCGGAAGGGCCGGAAGGCAAAGCCCAGGCGGGGGGCGAAGTTGTTCAGGTCCTTCTTGCGCAGCGACTCCGGCAGACCGGCCGCCTGCGCGGTCACAATCGGCGTGTTGCCGATGGTGGCGCGGAACACGGGCTCGGTGGAGTCGATGCCCTTGGTGGGGACGATCACCCGGCCGCTCGCCGGATCGAACGTGGAAATGTGGCCGAAGCGGTCGCGAAACGGCGGATGGTATTCGTACCGGATTCCATAGTTCAGGGTCAGCCGGGGACGCACCTTCCAGTCATCCTGCCAGTAAAAGTTCCAGTTTCGCGTGAAGCCCTCCGCGCGCCGCCGCGCCACGATGCGCTGGGTCGTGGTGGGCAGCCCCAGCACGAAATCCCCGTAGGCGTGGCCGCTGAAGGAGTTCTGGAAGCTGAAGTTGCTGAACATGCCGGCGCCGGTGACGTTGGTGATGTTGGTCACCCGCAGCAGCCTCAGGCTCGCCCCCCACTTCATCGAGTGAGCGCCCCGGATGGAGGTCATGGTCTCCTGAAACTCGCTGGTGCCGCTGAACTCGTTGTCAAAAGCGGCCTGCGAGAGCGTGGCGAAGCCGGTAACGGCGATCTGCGGGAAGCCCGGGCGGTCGGGCAGGTCCGGGTGCAGGCCCTGAATGCCGAGCTGCCGGATGATGGTCGGCCCGTGGAACGGCCCCTCGATCCGGCGCCAATGGCGCGCGAAGCCGGCGCGGAACTCATTCACCAGCCGCGGCGTGATCGTCCAGCTATCGGAGAAGGTCGAGGCGCGGACGTGGGGCGTCTCGCGGCTGGGGCCGATGGTCGGCAGCGTGAAGCTCTGCGTGGCGTCCCGCAGGTTCTTGAACGTGAACCGCCCGAACAGGAAGTGCCTCGCGCCGGCGTGGTGGTCGAGCCGCATGTCGAACTGGTCGGACTTCCGCTTGACCGGGAACGACCCCCGGAAATTGCCCGATACCGAGGTCGGGGCCCCGAAGTTGGGCAGCGGGTAGAACAGCTGGAGGCCGAGCGAGGTGGAGCTCAGCCGGTTCTCCGGAACGCGGTTGCCGCTGAACTGCGCGCCCGTCAGCGGATCCCGCAGCGTCAGTCCTGAAACCTGGGAGAAGTCGCCCCCCCGCATCGCCGCCGTCGGAACGTTGGGCGCCAGCACCGCCGAGCCGGTCAGCCGGTTCCCCTCGTAATCCATGAAGAAAAACGTCCGGTTGTGTCCGTCGTAGAGGCGCGGCAGAACCACCGGTCCGCCCAGGCTCCAGCCGAAGGTGTTGGCCACCTTGAACGGCACGGAGGTGGCGAACGAGTTCCTGGCGTCGAAGGCGCCGTTCTGGTGATAGTGGAACAAGCTTCCGTGAAACGCGTTCTCCCCCGACTTCGAGATGGTGTCGACGTTGGCCGAGCCCTGGTACTCGGCGCTGTTCGACACCGAGCTGATCCGGATCTCCCGCACGATCTCGGCTGAGGGGAACATGTTCACCAGGATGTCGTGGTTCCGCATCCCGAGAGTGGAGATGCCGTCGATGGAGGTCTCGTTCTGGGACTGCCGGCTGCCGGCGATCGAGAAGTTTTCAGCCGCCCCGCGCACCTGCACCCCGGGAGACAAGGCGATCACGCTGATCAAGCTGGTATTGGTCGCGCGGAAGTTCAGCGGCATCGCCAGGATCTCCCGGTTCAGCCGCGCGTCGTCGATGGTGGCCGTCTCGGTCGCCACCACCGGAGACCCTTCCGCCGCAACGGTGACCGCCGTTTCAGTGGTGGCCACCTCCAGCCGCGCGTCGATCCGCACCACCTGCCGGGCGTTCAACACGACCTCCGGGTGGACAAACTTCCGAAACGCCGCCGCATCCACGCTCACCTCGTAGGTCCCCGGATTCAGGTTCGGCGCCTCGTAGTTGCCGAGGCCGTTGGTGGCGAGCTTCACCGCCACATTGGTCCCTTTGTTCCGCACCGTCACCGCGGCGTTCGGCACCACCGCTTCGCTCGTGTCCCGCACCGTCCCCTGCAGCGTGCCGAACGTCGACTGCCCCCATGCCGGCGCAGAGCATATAACCAAGACCCAAAAGCAGCGCATGACCCCTCCCGCGAACCCATTCTACCGCCGCGCCGGCAACGCCTTCCTCGGCATCTTCAGCGCCATCGAACCGGCCACCGTGACCACCTGGTAAACGCCCTGGTAGCCCACCAGCAGGTGCGCCGCCCACGGCTCCACCCCGTATTCCTCGACCAGCCACCGGACCATGTCGGTGGTCGCCATCTGCAGCGCGCGGTCGAGCGAGCTCGAAAACTCCGGCTGGCTCCCGATCGAGATGATCCACCCCCCCGTCTCCACCCGCGGCCCCGTGACTTTTGACTTCTTCTCCACCTCCACGGTGAATTCCACCTCCATCGACGTCTCCACCCCCGTCCCGGTCGGCTCCCCGTCGGCCTGCAGCGCGTGACCATCGCCCAGGAACAGCAGCCCGCCCGCATGATACACCGGCAGAATCACCGTCGCCCCCTCGCCGATCTCGTTGTAGTCGAGGTTCCCTCCGTAGGACCCCGACGGCGACGAGGTCGGAGCGAAATTCCCCTCCGGCGCCACCCCCACGCAGCCCAGCATGGGCCGCGCCGCGAACTCGAACTTCGCCCGGCTGCTCGACGGCTCCCGCAGCCGCACCGTCTTGGCCGCCAGATCAATGTCCCACGGCACCAGGTTGTCCCTCCCCGGATGCACCAGGTCCGCCTTGTAGCGGTTGGGATACGCCGTCTCCATGTAGCTGCCGAGCAGCGCCCACCACCCCAGCCGGTAGGAGGTCCACCCCCAGTTGCGGTTCATGGTCAGGCGCCGGAACTCGACCCGCACCGCGTCCCCGGGCTCGGCCCCCTCCACGTAGAACGGGCCGGTCAGCGGGTTGCCGAACTCCGGGTGCCGCCGGACGCCTTTCTCGTCCAGGCCTCCGGCGTCTAGAGTCTTAGTAATGACTATATCCCCCGGCCGGATCCGCGCCACGGGCGGGTGCGCCCGCGAGAACGTCCGGTAGTAAGTGGTCGCCTCCACCCGGCGGGTCTCGCCGGCCAGATCCGCCGGCCCGAGCAGAACGATCAACAGGAGCATGCGCATGACGGCATTGTAGCTCATCCCGCCTTGGCCGCCTTCGGCCGCTCGATATTGCGGAGCCACCCCCGCAGCGCCCGCGTCACGTCCTCCACGATCACCCCGAAGTCGAGCCCGCGCCGCGCGGCCGGTAACAGGTTGGCCAGCTCCGTTCTCAACCTCGACGGGTCGTGGGACTCAAGCCTCCGGATCGCCTTTCGCATCGCCGCCGCCGGCTCTACCGGCGCGCCCACCCTGCGGTAATAGTCCATCTTGCGGAGAAACAGCGCCGCGTCCAGCACCGCGCCCCGCTCGAGCAGCCAGTAGACGTCGTAGATGTCCCGGCCGGCGCCCCGCATCACCAGCGCCCGGACCTTCTCGGCCAGCATCTCAGAGGCGTCGAGCCGCGCCACCACCACCGGCTCCAGGCCGCAGGGATGCGCCAGCCGCGCGGTCGTGATCGTGGTCGCCGGCAGCAGCACCTTCTCCCGCAGCGAGATCTCCACCACCACCCGCAGCGGCTGCCCCAGCCCGGGGACGGCAAACCGGTAGGTCACCGTCAACGACCGCCGCTGCGCCTCACTCTCGATACCGGTCAGGTAGGCCAGCCCTTCGCCCGCCTCCCGCAGCGCCCGCTCCAGCCGCTTGGGGCTCAACGCCGCCGTCCGCCGCGTCGCGTCCAGGTCGCGGGAGAACCGCTCGCTGCCCTCCAGGCGGAGGACCGTCCCGCCCTTCCATACCACCCCTCCGCGCAGCCGCCGCTGCAGCCGCCCCAGCAGCTCCGCCTCGTACACCTCCGAGATGGTCACCTGCGGATCGATCCGCAGGCGCCTGCCCCGCTCGCCTGCCGCGCGCACCGCCTCTTCCAGGCTCATCGCTCCCCGCCCCGCTCCATGATCCAGCCGAGCGCAAACCGCCGAAACCCGGCCTGGCGGTACGTCGTCAGATACTGCCGGTACCTCGAAGACCGCAAGCCGCGGAAGTCAATGTCCTCGGGCGACACCGCCGAGCGCTGCCCTTTGAAGCTGAAGTACAGAAAATCCAGAGCCGCCTTCTCGGGCTCGGCTACCAGCAGCCCGCCGGCCGCCTCATAGCCGAAATAGAACGCCCGCGCCAGGTGACGATACACAAACTCCTGCCCCTCGAGCGCCCGCCGCCCCAGCTCCCGGCGCGCGATCAGCCGCGGCGTCACGTAGGTCAGCGCCAGGATGCCGGTCTGGCACAGTCCATGCCGGTCGAGCGCCGACTCGGTCGAAAGATAGCAAGGCGCGACCCAGCGGTGCCCCGCGACCTCCGCCCGGTAGCCGTGCAGCCGGTCGGCGAACAACCCCCGCCGCACCCGCAGCAGCACCCCCTCGCGGATCAGCGCCCGGATCGCCTCGGTCAGCCGCGACGGATGCGGCCGGTCGAGCGCCACCGACAGGTCGGCGGTGGTGTAAACGCCGCCCGTCTCTTCGTTGAGCCCGCCCAATCGCCCGGTGATGGCGCCAATTGACAACATATCGAAATAACGAAATTTCCGTCATTATGATATCATCTTCAGGAGCCGCATTTCAAGCCCTGTTCTCACCCAGTGTTCTCTCCCCCCGCACCAGGTCGGCGTACGTCTCCCGGTCCCGGATCACGGTGAAACCCGCCCCCTCCACCAGCACCTCCGCCGCCCGCGGCCGGGAATTGTAGTTCGACGCCTGCACGAACCCGTAGGCCCCGGCCGCCCCCAGCGCCACCCTCTGGCCCGGCTCGACCGCCGCCATCTCCCGGTCCCGCGCCAGAAAGTCCCCCGACTCGCACACCGGCCCCACCACGTCCGCCGTAATCCGCCCGGCGCCCGAGTCCACCAGCGGGACGATCTCATGATATGACTGATACAATGCCGGCCGGATGAGGTCGTTCATCGCCGCATCCACCACCACAAACTCCTTCGCCGCCGGCCGTTTCCGGTAGAGCACCCTCGCCAGCAGCACGCCGGCATGGGCCACGATCGACCGCCCCGGCTCGAGGTGCAGCTCGACACCCCGCCCCTCGATCGCACCCACCAGCGCCCGCATGTAGTCGGAGATCGCCGGCTCGGGCTCCCCCGGACGGTACCCCACCCCCAGGCCTCCCCCCAGGTCCAGATGCCGGATTCCGATTCCCCGCCCCCGCAGCTTCTCCACCAGCGCCAGCAGCTTCCCGAGCGCCTCGAGCAGCGCCCCCGTGTGCAGGATCTGCGAGCCGATGTGGCAGCTCACCGACTCGACCATCAGGTTGGGAAGCCGCGCTGCGCGCTCGTAGATTGCCTCCGCCTCCTCGATCCCCACCCCGAACTTGTGCTCCCGTAACCCGGTGGCGATATAAGGGTGCGTCTGGGCGCTCACATCCGGATTCACCCGCAGCGCCACCGCCGCCCGCGCCCCGCGGGAGCCGGCCCGCCGGTTGACCAGCTCCACCTCCGCCTCCGACTCGCAGTTGAACACCCC
>Ga0247727_10013999_pt1 | contig 13410 bp, 7 predicted proteins | sample WisWelCaveWW1625_FD_202498 | JGI IMG/M metagenome (GOLD analysis project Ga0247727, IMG submission 202498) | Biofilm microbial communities from Wishing Well Cave, Virginia, United States - WW16-25 | ecosystem: Environmental > Aquatic > Deep subsurface > Groundwater > Cave microbial mat | place... | reverse complement strand
AACGTCCAATCCCCAGCAAGTGGTTGACCTGGTCAATAAACTTGAAGACATAATTGTTAATCAATTGCCTTCGCAGGCGGTGGGAAGTCTTGGTCTTGGAGAGGCCGTCTCTAAAAATTATTATTATTTTAATATAACGGATGAGCTTCTAACGATGCTGGTGCGGGTTGCCGAAAAGAAAGGGAGCGATGTCGCGGCTGTCCTGATGGATGAAATGGCCCGGACGTTGCAGGCGGGAATAAAGCAGAAAAATTTGACGCCTCTTAACCTGAAAAGTTATGGAAGGTTTTTTAGCGGGATCAAAGCTGTTGTCCTGATAGATCCAAAGGTAAAGGAAAAATTGGATAAAGTCATTGAAACGTTAAAAGATGTTATCCGTTACCAGCAAGCCGTTCTTGATCGGAATGAAAGTGAAATTAATGTCATAAGACGGACAATAACGGATTTATTTTATGACCTTGAGGATTTGGTATTGGCGCTTAATGGCAAGGGCCCTGGTGTTCGGCCAATTAGAGCTGGAGATGATTTTCGGTTTGATCCTAAGATATTTCCAGAGGGAAGCATTATTCAACCAGCTCAGCCTGATACAATTAAATCGCATTCTGATTCAACTGGCCATGGCAAAATGGATCAAGCGATGGCTACCAAAGTTATTCAATATTTCCGTGAGGGGTTTGAAAAGGAAAAAGAAGACAGCATATTAGCGAGTGACCTCTTTGACATTCTGAAGCGCCGTTATTATTCTGTGACCATAGAACGCCTCGCCATGATTTTGGGTAAGAAGGAAAACACCATTCGCAGGGAAATGGCCCCTTTGCTGGCCCGAGGTATTGTGGGAAGGATAGAGACAGCGCGGTCGGGGGAGAGCCGCTATCAATTGACCGCTAAAGCAAGGCTTCAACAATATCGTATAGGCAAATTACTTCAGACTTTTGACCGTTCACGTCCATCCAAAGAGGTCTGGAGGCCTGTTGATGAAAAACTTAAAGAGCTGCTGGCCCCCGCTTTGGACACTCTGATTCAACGTGCCAAGGATAACCACACTAATCCCGATTTCTCTAATCCCCGTGTGAGCACGATCAGTATTGTGTTGAGCCGTGATGAGCAACAGGCGCTGTTGGTTCGCAAAAAGGGGGAACCCAAGTGGAGATTGATGGAAACGGACGCCTTGTTATTTGAGGATAAAATCGGAACGGCCATGCGTGGACTCGATCAATGGCGGTTGGTTAAACGCGTGAGAAGACATGAAACAATGGGAGTGGTCTCGGATCCTAATCGGGCGGGGATGTATACCTTTTCTCCTATTGTGAAAATTGTTCTTGAAGGGGATGGGGTGTTAGAAAGAATTCCGGAAGGGTATGAGGCGCGGTTCGCGGGTCTTGAAGAAATCGCGTTAAACGATATTCATGAGGATTACCGGACGGTTCTTGAGCGCTATATTCGTCATGAACCCATTGTTGTTTATGGCCAGCGTACGCTGGGGATTCTTGATGCGCGGAACAGGACCGTTCATTCCGAAAAGATAAGTGCGGAGAAAGCCAAAAAGACGCGCGCGGCCCACCGCAGAGATATTTACCGCGGTCAGGTACAGCCTAATGTCGCCGTCCATGGCATTGTGGAGATCGACGGGCCAAATAACATGAGAGGTGTATTAATCGGAAAACATAGAGACTCTGAAACACAGAAGATATCCTGGAGTCTGTTCGGGGGGCATCCCGCTCATGGTGAAGATGACGAGTCGGCGTTATCAAGGGAGCTTTATGAGGAAACTGGATTGCAAGGGGCAAAAATAGTCGGATTTTTTGATGTGACGGCCAAAAGAAGCCAGACACATTCTGTCACTTATTGGGATGAATTTTTGGTTGTTCAGGCGTCCGGGGTCCCTCAATTACCTGTAAGAAAGGAAGTTCACGGTATTGATGAAGAGGAGATATTGGATTTTAAAATCATCACCTCATTTGAAGAGCTGCAAGCGTTTGCCAATGAAAATTTTCTGGCATGGGACACGTACACGATTCTTGCCCAGTATTTTCTAAAAAGGGAAGGGAAATCATTCCCGCGGGATTTAGTCAAGGCTAGCGATCCTAAGGAATCAGGAGTCGCTTCTATTATTCAAGAAACAATGAAACCGTATCAATTGAGTCCCGGGAAGATCGATTTTATAACGCGGGCTTTTGATATTTTAGCCAAGGAGATGGCTGAAAATCAAAAAGGTTATTTGCGCGGATATAATCCGGACGATCACCCCTTTGCCTTGCGTTCACCGCTTCATTATTTTCTGATGGAGCGGCTCCTTGAGGCGTTGCAAAATGAGCCCCAGAAGAAAGTGTATTCGCGGTTTTTTAAGATCGGTGACCAGGATGTCTTTGATCCTTACGCGACAGGAGGCGGTGCGAATTTTGAGCTTGCTTTTCCAGGGGAGATTTACGAAGAAATGCAGCGGGAATATCAGCGTTTCCTCCAAGAGTATCGAGATGAGACGAAGGCCAGGATGAAAGCGGAAGAGGTTATTACTGAGAAATACGGTATTTATCGGGCAAAAATTAAAGACGGCCATAAACATTATGAGACATGGTTTTGGGTTTATAGCCTTTTGGGGAAGGTGATCATTAATGGCCGGGAAGAACCGATGGAATTAACCGGTAAACAGGCTTTCCTGGCCACATTATTTGAGTCGGTTCATTTTGTGCTTAAGGAACGTAACGCCAACGCGTTTGTTTTATTTGATCCTAATGCCGTGCCATTTAAAAATAAAGCCAGGATATTGGAAGATGGTATTTCCGGGGTCATTGAAGGGGAGCCGATCCCTGCTGAAAGTATCCGTGCCAGGGAGATCCATTATGTTCTCAACGACAGCACCGTGGATATTTCGGCGGAGTTGGAAAGGTTGAGCGAACAGTTGGGGACACGGCTAAATGGATATTTAAATAATAAAAACGAGAATACTATTAAGCGGCGGTTAAAGTTGGAAATGTATCGGATTTTGGTGGTGGCGAGTCTTGTGGGGGCTCTTAGTGGTGATAAAGCGATGACGGTCCAAGTCGATGAACAAGTTAATCCTGGAGGTATCGATCTTAACCCGAATCATATTGAGATGGAACGGTATGGAGAAAGTGTTCAATTTGACTCACCGGCCGACTCGCTGGTTCCGCGGGGTTTAAACATTGAAGGTTTTGTTCCTGTCATTATTACGATCACACCGGTGACCAACGTCCCGTTTCTTTTAGGAATTGTTAACCCTGACGAAAATGGTGTTGAGTTAGGCTACCAACCTAGCCTTGGGCCGATGGAAAAACGTGGACGGATTTGGATTTAATCTTGGAGCTATCTTGGAGGAAATCAGTCTTTACAGACTGAACATTCTTTGGTATAAAGAATGACATTATTTACGCTCTTAATTGGTTTGCCCGGTTTATCTGCTTTTCCTTAACAGGTAGACGGACAATTGGTAAAATGATCGAGGTTTGGAAGGAGAATAAAATTTTTTGAAAATCAATGGAGAGGCGCCCTGACTTTTTTGATTAAAGATGGTGGTAGTCAGGACAACCTTTCCGTCTTCCAGACTGACATATTATGGTAAGGAGAGGTGCCGGAGTGGCCGATCGGAGCTTCCTGCTAAGAAGTTGTCCTGCGAAAGTGGGACCCAGGGTTCGAATCCCTGCCTCTCCGTTTTTTTTTTGCTCAAAGGTTTTTACGAATGAAAAGACAGTTTATTATGCTGGCCCTTTTTTTTATGAGTTCGATTTGCTTTGCTCAAGAAAAGCCGAATGAGGCTAATTCAGTAGGTAAAGAGAAATTTGATCTGGCAATAAATTATTTTTTTCAAAATGATTTTGACAAGGCTCGAGAGGCCTTTAATGAATCGTTAAACATTGAACCCGCTCCTTACAGCGCGATCGTTTATTACAATATAGCTTCGTGTTATCAAATTCAGGCGATGGCAGAAAAGGGAAAAGGAAACATGGTTCTGGCTGACGGATTTTTTGTTAAAGCATTGGAACAGTACCAGAAAGCCCAGGCGATAATGCCTTATTTCCCGCAGATCTACAGTAATACCGGCCTTATTTATTTTCACCAGAATAAACCCAAAGCAACTATAGATGAAGTAACGAATTTTGGTCAACAGTTAACTGATGAGTTGGGCGCGTTCCCTCCCGATGTTGAAAATATGGTTTACTCTTATCGAAGTTATGAGACGTTGCTTTCTGTTGCGGTAAATTATATTGGTAGTGGTAATTTTGAAGACGCTGCGGAGGTATTAAGAAATGTCGTTTTTCAGATGGAGCAAGAGCCTCCCAAAAAGAAATATATCCACTATACAGCGTATAATTCTTTGGGGCTCAGCTTATTTCGATTAGGCGATATAGATGGGGCAATAAATTCTTCTGAATCCTCAATTAAGACTGATCCCACACAACCACGATTGGACACATCATATGCGAATTTAGGCATGCTTTATTTTAACAAAGGAGATTATTTAAAGGCTGGCGAAGCGGTGACGCATGCCTTGTCGATTAATCCTCAAAATGAGACTGCATTGGATTATCAAAAAAAATTGAAAAATGTTTCAGAAGATAAGAGGAAATGAGCTATTGTATTCGCGTCTTGATAAAATGCCTTTATTTTAGGGAGCGAAGTATTGACAGGTTCGCCTAACAATATCAACGAATCCATGCTCCGTCTTTAATTTGAGTATATTAGTTGAAAAATAAAGCTGTTTATATTATTGCGGGACCAAATGGATCGGGTAAGACGACCTTTGCTAAGATGTTTTTGCCTGACTATGCGAAGTGTCCGAACTTTGTCAATGCTGACCTTATTGCTCAAGGGTTGGCTCCGTTTAAACCGCGCACAGCCGTGATTAAAACTGGAAAACTTTCTAGGTGATCAATGAAAAAGAGAATGTCTTTGCAGGATAAAGCTGAAGAAGCATTAAAAAAAGCGGTGCGGGCCGTTGTGGAGCGGCATAAAAAGACAGGCCGGCCGCTTGCTGTATGGCAGAATGGTAAAGTAGTCCTTATTTCTCCCAATACCGTAAAATAAATTTATCGTAGAAAGATGTCTAAACTGGAAATTCCCCCAAAAGAACCTTTCGAATATTACGCCCTAATAGCCAAAGAATTATCTTTAAAAGAACAAAGGGTTGAGGCGACCGTCACACTTCTTGATGGCGCGGCCACGGTGCCCTTTATCGCCCGTTACCGCAAGGAAGTGACAGGAAGTCTGGATGAAGTGGCGATCACGCGTATCCGTGATCGTATTCACCAGTTACGCGAGCTTGATAAACGGCGGGCAACCGTTTTGCAGTCTATTCACGAGCAAGGTAAGTTAACAGAGGAACTGAAGAAAAAGATCTTGGCGGCAGAAACCATGACCGTTCTGGAAGATTTATATTTACCATTTCGGCCTAAACGCAGAACCAGAGCCATCATCGCCCAAGAAAAAGGGTTAGAGCCATTGGCGAAGGCGATATTCGCTCAAACTGGAATTGACTGTGAAGAAGAGGCTAAGAAATATGTTGATGAAAAGAAAAAGGTTGTGTCGGTTGAAGAGGCCTTGGCTGGAGCTAGGGATATCATTGCTGAATGGGTGAACGAGAATATTCAGGCTAGGCAGTTGTTGCGCAAATTGTATACTGAAAAAGGAGTGGTCCGTTCACGTGTTATCCGGGGCAAAGAAGAGGAAGGCGTCAAATATAAGGATTATTTTGAGTGGGAACAGTTAGGGGCCAAGGCGCCGTCCCATCGTATCCTGGCGTCAAGGCGCGGAGAGAAGGAGGGGATTTTGATGGTGCGAGTCATCGTTCCCGAAAAAGAAGCGGTGGAGATTTTACGTTCCTTGTTTGTCAGATCAGACAAGGCTGATTCAGGTCAAGTGGCTATGGCGCTGGAGGACAGCTTTAAACGGTTATTGTCGGTTTCCATTGAAACTGAGATAAGGCTTGAGTTAAAGAGACGCGCTGATCAGGAGGCGGTCAAAATTTTTAACGAAAACCTGCGTCAATTGCTCATGGCGCCTCCCATGGGACAAAAGGCCGTTATGGCCATCGATCCGGGTGTGCGCACAGGGTGTAAAGTTGTTTGTCTGGACCCCCAGGGAAAATTTCTTGAATTTACTACGGTTTATCTGAGCACCGGGGAATCAAAAAAGGAGCAGGCGCATGGTGTTTTGAAAAATCTGGTTGAAAAACACCGCATTGAAGTCATCGCTATTGGAAATGGCACGGCCAGTCGTGAGACGGAAAGTTTTGTTAAGTCAGTATCCTTTGAACGAGAAATGCCCATTGTCATGGTGAGCGAAACAGGGGCGTCTATTTATTCAGCTTCAGAAGTGGCCAGGGAAGAATTTCCTGATTTCGATGTGACTGTGCGCGGGTCCGTTTCCATCGGTCGGAGGCTGATGGATCCTTTGGCGGAGTTGGTGAAGATCGATCCCAAATCGATCGGGATAGGGCAGTACCAGCATGATGTGGATCAGAAATTATTAAGGCAAAACCTGGATGACGTGGTGACTAGTTGTGTGAATCAGGTTGGGGTGGAAATCAATACGGCCAGTAAAGAGCTTTTAACTTATGTCTCCGGTTTAGGCCCGGCGCGGGCGCAGTCAATTATCGACCATCGTAATAAAAAAGGGCCATTTAAATCTAGAACGCAGTTGTATGACATTAGCGGCCTTGGAGAAAAAGCCGTGGAACAGGCGGCCGGGTTTTTGCGTATCCGCAACGCCCAAAATCCGCTGGATGCCAGCGCCGTTCATATCGAATCTTATTCGGTCGTTGAAGCCATGGCGCGTGATTTGAATTGCCCTTTGATCGATCTGATGACTGATCAACTCTTGCGCGAACGGATTCCTTTAGAGAAATATGTGACCGCCCAGTTTGGGATGCCCACTCTTTTAGATATCAAGCTTGAACTGGCAAAACCGGGACGTGATCCCCGGCCACCGTTTGAGTTGTTTACCTACAAAGAAGGGGTGGAGACGATGGAAGATATTCAGCCGGGGATGACGTTGACAGGGGTGGTGACTAATATCACCGCGTTTGGCGTTTTTGTTGATGTGGGGGTGCATCATGACGCATTGATTCATATCAGCCAGTTGTCCGATCGTTTTGTCAAAGACCCTCATGAGATTGTTCATGTCCACCAAAAAATCACCGCGACCGTATTAGAAGTGGACCTTCATCGTCAACGGATCGCCCTCACGCTGCGCGGGAAACCAAATTAACCGCGCAACTTATTGACATCTATTTTTGCAATAGGTATACTACCTTTCCTCAGAATTACGAATACATAAAATTCGCAATCCTCAAGGGAATCAACACAAGGAGCCGGTTGTGGGAGTCTCGCGGAAATCTTGCCGAATCGCCATTACGGGATCAACAGGTATGGTTGGCACTGCTGTTGTCGAATATTTCCGGCAGCAAGGGCATTCCATTACCAGAATTCTACGGCAAGATACTCAGCTGAAGACAGACGACAAGGTGGTTCGTTGGGATATTCTTTCAGAAACATTAGATCATTCGGGTCTGGAAGGGCATGATGTGATTATTCACTTGGCTGGAGCAAATATTGCCGGACAAAAATGGTCCCCCGAGTATAAACGGCTTTTGTATTCCAGCAGGGTTGATGGGACTAAACTTTTGGTGAAGGCTATTAACAGATTACAACGTAAGCCGAAGGTCGTTTTATCGGCTTCCGCTATCGGTTATTACGGATCGCATATTTTGAATCGGGATGTCGATGAGCGTGATTGCCTGGGGAATGACTATTTGGCGCAGGTCTGTAATCATTGGGAGGAGGCAGCGGTATTTGAAGCCACCACGGCCATCCGGGTAGTTTATATGAGGATCGGCGTTGTTTTGGGGAAAACCGGCGGGGCGCTGGCCAAGATGATCCCGGTATTCAAATGGGGTTTGGGAGGCAAGATCGCTTCGGGAAAACAGGTGATGAGCTGGATCGCCCTTCCCGAAATCCCTTTTATTATGGAGCACCTGATCCTGCATGAATCAATGGAAGGAGCCGTGAATCTGGTTGCCCCTCATCCTGTGACCAACGAAGAATTTACCAAAACTTTGGGAAAGGTACTCAAACGACCCGTGGTGTTACCTGTGCCTGGATTTGGGATTCGTTGGATGTTAGGGGAGATGGGGGAGACGCTTCTTTTGCATGGGGCCAAAGTTTTACCCAAACGGCTGCTTGAAAGTGGATACAACTTCAGATATCCGGATCTTAACATGGCCTTAACTACTGTCCTTGGAAGAAAATGATTCGTGAATGGGCGCATTATATACCCAAACGCAACAGGTTTGCGAAATCACAATAATATAATCCAGAGCGTTTGGGTATTATACTGCCTTCCTCTATTCGCAATTCCAAGGAGAGGCAGTATATTGACAAACGCCTAGAAAATATATTGTTTTTTACAGAAGGTTTTGGTAGGCTAGCAATCTGTAACCACCAGATCATCCTTTATTAACTTTTCAGCATCAAAGTTTCTATAGATAATAAAAAATGTCTTATCTTGTCTTAGCGCGAAAATATAGGCCTCAAGGCTTTGAAGATGTCATTGGCCAGGAACATATCACGGAGATTTTAAAAAGGGCCATTCAAAGCGGACGGATATCCCAGGCGTATTTGTTTTGCGGGCCTAGGGGGATTGGAAAGACCACTTGCGCGCGTATTATGGCTATGTGCCTGAATTGTGAAAATGGGCCGATGATCACCCCTCCAGGTGACAGCCAGATCTGTTGCGAGATTGCCAAGGGAACGAATCTGGATGTCCTGGAAATTGACGGGGCCTCCAATCGCGGGATCGATGAAATCCGGACGCTGCGGGAAAATATCAAATTCGCCCCCAGTTACGGACGATATAAAATTTATATTGTGGATGAGGTCCATATGCTGACCATGGAGGCCTTTAACGCGCTTCTAAAGACGCTTGAAGAACCTCCTGAACATGTTAAATTCATTTTTGCCACTACCGAACCGCATAAAGTGCCTGCCACCATCATTTCCCGCTGCCAACGATTTGATTTTAAAAGGATCGCTTTGCAGGCCATCGTCGAAACACTTTTGAAGGTCAGTCGTCAGGAAAAGTTGGAGGTAGAGGAAGAAGCGCTTTATGCCGTGGCTAAATCAGCCCAGGGGAGTCTGCGTGACGCGCTGAGCGTCCTTGATCAAATGAGCGCGTTGAATGATCGAAAGATCATGGCTGGTGATGTTTATTCGATGCTAGGGGTTGTTGAGGTCCAATTAATGTTTGATCTGGTTGACGCCGTGGCTAAGAAAGATTGTATGAAAGCCCTGGAAATTTTGGATAATATTATCAACCAGGGTAAGGACGTTAAACAATTAAATAAAGATATGATTGAACATTTTCGAAATCTCATGGTGGTGAAGATCGGTGGCAGGGCGCTAGGAAAACTCATCGATTATCCGCTTGCGACCAAAGAAATGTTTTTGACCCAGGCGGAACGTTTTACCATTAATGAAATTCTAACGGCGATTGACACATTGATTTCAGTCCAAGACGTGGCGCGGATCACGGAAACGGTACGGATGCCGCTTGAAGTCGCGATGGCTAAATTGACCTACCGCGGACAGCAAACGGATGCTTCTTCTGCGCCTCTGCGGCCACAGCCGCGTCCAAAGGATCCAGATGTTCCTTCAAAAACGACAAGCCCGGTCAACTCTGTTTCAATCCCTCCCACTGCCAAGGGGCAAGGGCCGTCGGCTTCTTTGGTTAAGGAAGACTCCGCAAATAAATTTTATGGAGACAATCAGCCGCTGTTGAAGGCTGAGGAAAGGGCTGTTGAAGCGCTTCAGGAGCCAGATGATTCCCTAAATGTAAACAAAATAACCCGTATGTGGGACACGATAACGCACGCTGTCAGCAAGGAACGCATGTCTACGGCCACGTATTTGCAAGAGGGAAGCCCAGTCAGTCTTCACAATCAAACGCTTAAGGTTGGGTTTCCTGAAACATCTAAATTTCATAAAGAGACCTTAGAAAGCAAGGAAAATGTGGCTTTGCTCGAAAAGATATTGAAGGAAAAATTTGGTGTCGTCATCCGTGTTAAGTATGAAATCACGGATGATTTTCAAGCCAAGGAAGAAGACCCGTCCATTCAATCTGTCCTGGATGCCTTTAGCGGTAAGGTGGTGAACCGCTGGCATAATGAGGGTGGAGAGTAAACAAAAACGTTATCGATTCAATTATGTTTTATCCTAGACTGATCGAAAATCTTATGGATCGTTTAACGAGACTGCCCGGGATCGGCCGGCGTAGTGCTGAGCGTATGGTATTTTGGATGTTGAATCAGCCCAAAGAAGATATCCAGGCTTTAATCGATGCGATCGCGGACCTTAAGGCTCATTTGATGTTCTGCCGGCGTTGTCACCATCTAAGCGATTCCGCTTTGTGTCCGATTTGCAGTGATCAATCCAGGGATCAGGGGATGATTTGTATCGTGGAAGATCCTAAAGATGTGATCGCTATTGAAAAATCCGGGGCTTACAAGGGGGTGTATCATGTTCTTTTGGGGACGATTGCCCCTGTTGATGGCAGGGGCCCGGAGAATCTTACCATTCAGCATTTACTTAACAGAGTGGCTGAAGAGAAGATCCAGGAGGTTATTATTGCCACAGATTCTGATAACGAAGGGGAGATGACAGCGCTTTATCTGGTGAAAGTTTTAAAACCGCTCGGGGGGCTTGTGAGCCGGATTGGTATCGGACTTCCAGCGGGAAGCTCCTTGGAGTATGCTGATATTTCTACGCTTAGCATGTCGTTGACATCCAGAAGAGAAGTCGGGGTGTGAATTGAAACCAGTTGACTCATTAATAAATGCAGAATTTTGTTAATTCAAGACGTCTTTTGAATTGGTTGGATTTTTTAAAAATTTATTTTCGCAAAAAAGCTGTAAAATTGGAAGGCCCATCTAAGAAAGTTAGCCCCATCGTTTGGAGACTATCCCTTTTTATCATTTTTAGCCTTTTTCTCCTGTCAGTTTTTGTTTTTGCCCAGGGGGAGCTATCTTTGGATTTACCCCAACCGCAGGCAGCCGCTATTTACCAGGATTTGCTAAAAATCATATCCAAAGAAAATGTTAAGATAATACTCATTTCAGATTTCAAACAGTGGGCTGATCTATCCGCTTCTGGTTCGCGGCCATTGAAAGAAGAGAGATTCATCAGGATCGCTTTGACCAAGGTGATGACAACGGTTTACCGATATGAAGGGAAAGACAAAAAGGTAAGAAGTTACGAGGTGTATTTTTATAAACCGTTTTTTAGACTTGGGCCTTTGGCCCATGAGATCACACACATACGTTTTGACCGGTTGTTTGACTCCGCAGAAAAAAAACAGTTTTTAAATGAATTAAATGAAATGCTCCGCCAGGAAGACAAACGTCTGTGGAAGTTATTTGAATCCATATTGGCTGTTATGGAACGGTCCGATCCCGGCAGCTTCCAAGAGGAAATTTTTCCGTGGATTTATGAGTTGGCGGTTGAACCGTCCTGGCATTATCCTGTCGGGACAACTCCCGAAGAACGGCGATGGCTCAAAGAACGCCGCAGGACCGCAGTGGCTATTGAAAATAAGATCAGACGTTTAGTGGAAGGATTGGATAAGGTTCCCCGGACCCGCGAATGGCTCTGGCGTTTGTACAAAGAGCTTGGCCTGCCATTATTCGTAATTCTGAGGGAAGGCAGATAAACCCGTATTTATTGGGTAGATACCAACCATTTGGTCTTTTTCATCTCTTGGAAAGAGATAAAACCCGCCGCCCAAATCACCTTTTTTTTTCGCTCGCAAATTGCTATGAGGGTAAGGTGTGCAGGGTAAAGAGGCTTTCCAACATTGGTTGCCTTCTTGGGGGACGTAAAGTTCAAGCCTGGAACTTGTTTTATAAGTTTTTAAATCAACATTCAACTTCAAAGGGTATCCACTGATATGCCGTGGATCATGGGTGAGTTCTTCATCGAAAACAAGTTCTTTTAACGCCGCGGATAAATTCTTTTTTTTGATCAGTGTTTTTAGAAAATTTTTCTGACCATCCAAAAAAACTTCTGAACAAAGCAAAAGGCTTATCGTCAGCAGGATCATCTTTTTGGTTGATGCTTTAACTCCGCTGATTCCCCATACAGACAAAACAATTGTGCCGCAACCTAGAATCCAGAAAACCGCCCCTACGAATCTGATATCAGGAGCTGTGACAAACCAGAATACGATTGAAACCGCAACTGGCAAAAGAAAAAACCATAATTTTTTTAACTGGCCATTTTGTTTAAAACGTGTTCGATTAAAAAGGAGGACGATCAGTAACCCCATAAGAACCAGCAATAACGGAAACGTCACATCAAAAGATCTGGCCATATTTTTGATCAACCATGGATGAACCCAGGCATAATTTTCCGTCATGTTATTGAGATCAGCTCCAGGCCAACGGGCCCAATTTTGAATCAACTCTTTCGATAAAGCCATGCTGGCTTGAGGGACGCGCCACTGAACCGGTAAACCCAAAACGCTGCCTGGATACATCGGATAACCGGTCATGATAACATTGCGGATCATCCAGACTCCGATTGGGATAGTGAATGTTAACGCGCTTAAAAAGAGTGGCTTGACCCGAATCATTTGGGAGCCTCTTTTGTCATAAAGAATACGCGCGGCTATTCCAATAAGTAGCGCGGTAACACCCAACATCAATAAATTAAGTTTAATAATGATCCCAAGACTGACAAGGGAGGCTAAAATAAAAAGATGATAGTCGGCCTCTTTTTGGCTGAAGAATTTATTTTCAAGAATTAATAAAAGATGCAAGGAAATAACGATTCCTAAAAGGAAGACAGGTAAGTCAGGAGAAGGGCTTGAAACATTTTTGTCAAGTATACAATCGATTACCGGAGCTAAAAGCATAAGCCCCAAAAGGTCATAAATCTGGAAGGATCGAGATTTGATAATTCTTTCCAGGTTAATATAAACCTGCGCTAGAAGCGCTAAAACTAATAAGCTATTGGCCAAGTGATGTGATTGACCTGTCCATGGACCCCATTCAAGCAAGGAGGGGTATAAAAAGTAAGACCCATACGCGAGCCGTCCATGAAGGTTCCCCAGGCCTGGAACAATGGGGAACCTTAAAGACCATTCGATGGTTTGAAAATGATAGAGCCCGCTGTCATAATTTGTCGATGTTTGACCGGCATGGTGGCTTAACCAAACAGAGCTGATAGACAATAGTGTCAGAAATATCCAATGTTTTTGGATCAAGTCTTTCAGGTTCAAACAAATTTTGTCGGAGTTTAGGATAAAACCGCCGCCGCTTAATAAACAGATCATTCCAAAGGCAAAACTGTTGACAGGGAAAAAAAGATGCCATATTTGCAGGAAAAACAGAGTAAAACCCCA
>Ga0247727_10013998_pt1 | contig 13410 bp, 12 predicted proteins | sample WisWelCaveWW1625_FD_202498 | JGI IMG/M metagenome (GOLD analysis project Ga0247727, IMG submission 202498) | Biofilm microbial communities from Wishing Well Cave, Virginia, United States - WW16-25 | ecosystem: Environmental > Aquatic > Deep subsurface > Groundwater > Cave microbial mat | place... | reverse complement strand
ATTGGCTGGCGTTCGAGCGGCGGCGCTCCAACGCCGAGGAGGGCACCGACCTGGCGGCGGTCTACGCCGGCTTCATCTCGGTGACGCCGCTGTTCCTCGACCTGACGCATCAGGGCATGCGGCAGGAACTCGAGCGGGGGCTCGCATAGCGATGGCCCGACGCTCCAGCACGGGCCCAACGGCGCGAGAGCCAATAGGCCGGCGATAAGGGCGCGTTAACCAGTCTTTAACACTTCTTAGGGTTAATCCCTGCAACCAAGAGGTGTGCCGATGAGTAGCAGGCGTGCGTCCGCAACCAGCGTGCTTCTCGCAGGCGGGCTGACGATCGCAGTTGTTCTGGCGGCCGCCGGTTGCAGTGCCGATGTGACCCGTTTCAGTTTGGGCAGCGTCGGCACGACGGGGGCAATTCCGACTCCGCTTGCGACGACCAAGGCTCCTGCCCTCAGCCTCGGGTTGCAGCGGGAGACACCGCTCCCGCCAGTCAGCCGCTCGGACGACTACAAAGTAGTCGGCCGCGACTACGGTCTGCCGCCCGCAAGCCAGCCGCCGCCCGCACAATATGTTGCACCGGTGCTCGAGCCTTCGATAGCGGCACCGCCCCCAAGCAGCGAAACCGTCGAAGTACAGGCGGGTGACACGATCTACGGCATTGCCCGGCGCCACGGGATCGCCGTTGCTGCAATCAAGCAGCTCAACGGCCTGAAGAGCCACACGCTGAGGCCCGGCCAGCGGCTGGCGTTGCCTGCGAAGGCTGCCAAGGCGGCACCACCCTGGGCAGATAGCAAGGGCGCCAAGCACAGGGAATTTCCCGTTGGCCGATCCGAGCCGGCGAGCGCACCGCCCTTGCCGCCGCGCGTCGTGCAGATCAAGCCGCGCATCATTCGGACCGCGCCCGAGGAGCCTAAGGCGCCGGAACCCTCGCAAAAAACGGCAAAACGGGGCGACGTTACGACCAATGCGCTGCCGCTGCCTGCTGTGGCGACCGGCAAGCTCCGCTGGCCCCTGCGAGGCAAGGTGATCGTCGGTTTCGGTCCCCAGCCTGACGGCTCAAGGTATGAGGGGATCAACCTGGCAGCGCCGCTGGGGACGGATGTCCATGCCGCCGAGGCGGGGACAGTCCACTACGCCAGCGATGGCGTGAAGGGCTATGGCAACCTCATTCTCATCCGCCATGCCAGCGATTGGTCCACCGCCTACGGCTATGTCGATCAGGTCCTGGTCAAGGCCAAGGACGTGGTGAAGCGCGGCCAGGTGATCGCCAAAGTCGGCAAGAGCGGACCGGTCGGCCAGCCGCAACTGCGCTTCGAGGTGCGGCAAAATTCTGTGCCGGTCGACCCGCTACCCCATCTGCCGAATTGACGGCTGCCGATGCCGTGCTCGCTAGAGCAGGATCGCATGCGATGGAAGCGCTGATGCGCTTCCATCTCATGCGTGAATCCTGCTCTAACATTTGAGTCTAGAGCGAGATTCACGTTCTCTGATGGAAGCGACTCCGCTTCCATCACGAACGATCTCGCTCGTCGGGCCGATGTTTTATTCGACCTTGAGCCTGTGACCAAGTCGGCCGGCGAGATCTTGAATAAACTGCCAGGCGACACGGCCCGAACGGGCGCCACGCGTGATCGACCACTCGAGCGCCTCACGGATGAGCGCGTCCTCGCGGACCGTGAGCCTATGATGGGCGGCATAGCTCTTCACCATGTCGAGGTACTCGTCCTGGGTGGCATTGTGGAAGCCAAGCCACAGGCCGAAGCGGTCGGACAGCGACACCTTTTCCTCGACAGCTTCCGATGGGTTGATGGCGGTTGAGCGTTCGTTCTCCATCATGTCACGCGGCATCAGGTGGCGGCGGTTCGAGGTGGCGTAGAAGACCACGTTCTGCGGGCGGCCTTCGATGCCGCCCTCCAGCACGGCCTTCAGCGACTTGTAAGAGGTGTCGTCCTTGTCGAAGGAAAGGTCGTCGCAAAACACGATGAAGCGATCCGGTGCGGAACGCAGGTGCGCGAGGCAATAGGGCAGCGTGTCGATGTCCTCCCGGTGAATCTCAACAAGCTTTAGATCCGGCTTGTCGTTCGCCGGGCTGTGGCGCAACTCGGCGCGCACCTGCGCATGTGCGGCCTTCACCAGCGACGATTTGCCCATGCCGCGGGCCCCCCACAGCAGGGCATTGTTGGCGGGCAGCCCCGTGGCGAACCGGCGCGTGTTGTCGAGCAGTTGCTGGGTTGCGCGGTCGATGCCCTTGAGGAGGGCGAGGGGCTGACGGTTGACCTCGGCAACCGGCATGAACGCCTGCGGGCTCGATTGCCAGACGAAAGCCTCCGCTGCGGCGAAATCGAACACCGGCGCTGGCTGCGGAGCGAGGCGCTCCAGCGCCGACGCCAGGCGGTCGAGGGCGCCGAGAACGGCCTTGTCGTCGATCATTGCAGCCCTGGTTCCTCAAGATTAACGCGCAGCAACGTGCCGGCCGCCCTCTATAGACGAGTGCTTACGGGGCGTCACCGCGGCACAGCCGAATTAGTTGCAAACGGAGGGCAGGACACTATATTCCGGGGCCGGAGACCGTGGACGAGCCGGTCAGGGGCGGCCGCACCCCAGGTCTCCCCATCCCGGACCCGAGGACCGACTGATGCTGATTTCATCCGCCTATGCCCAAGCGCCTGGAGGCGGCAGTGATTTCCTCTTTCAGCTGATGCCGATCCTGCTGATGTTCGTGATCTTCTACTTGCTGCTCTTGCGCCCGCAGCAACAGAGGCAAAAGCAGCTTCGTGAGATGATCGCCAACATTCGTCGGGGCGACACGGTGGTGACGTCCGGCGGGATCATCGGCAAGGTCACGAAAGTGAAGGACGACGGCGAGATCTTGGTGGAGATCGCCGAGAACACCCCCCCCGTGCGCGTGGTCAAGGGCATGGTCGTCGAGGTGCGGGTGAAGGGCGAGCCGGTCAAGGAAACCGCGTGACGCGACGCTTTGAGAAGTGCGTGTCAAATAACGGGGAGGGAGGTCCGAAAATCCGTCCATGCTGAACGTCACCCGCTGGAACGCGAATGCCGTTGCGCTCATATGCGTCCTGAGCCTGCTGCTGTGCGTGCCGAGCTTCTTCTCCCCGCAAACGGTGAGCCGATGGCCTTTCTGGCTGCCGAAAAAGCAGCTGAGCCTCGGCCTGGATTTGCGCGGCGGCGCCCATCTGCTCCTCGCCCTGGAGGTGAACGACGTCCGCAAGGATTGGCTCGACGCGCTGCGCGAGGATGCACGCCGCCGCTTGCGGGAAAGCAAGATCGGCGTGAGCGCTGTGGGCATCGTCGGCAATTCCGTGCAGGTGCGGGTTGCCAAAGTCGAGGAGAGCGAAGCGGCCCTCAAGGCTCTGCGGCAGATGATCCAGCAGGTCGGCAATCCGATCCTGGGCACGTCCGGCAACGATGTGGAAATAGAAAAGGGCGAGGGTGGAAGCATCAGCATTGCGCCGACCGAGATTGGGCTGCAGCAGCGCGTGGGCAACGCTCTGGCCTCAGCGATCGAAACGGTGCGCCGGCGCGTGGATTCAATGGGCGTCGCTGAAACCACCGTCGTGCGCGAAGGCAAGAGTCGCATTCTCGTGCAGGTGCCGGGGATACAAGATACTGCCGAGTTGAAGCAGCTGATCGGGCGCACGGCGCGGCTGTCCTTCCATGAAGTTCATGAGTCGCGGACCGTCGAGGAGGCCAAGAAGTCCGGGATTCCGCCGGGATACAAGATCTATCCTGGCGATACCAAGAAGGAGCCAGACCAGCTGCTGCGGGAGACGCCGGTGGTGCGCGGCGACGAGCTGACCAACGCTCAGCCCTCCTTCGATCAGCAAACCAGCGCCCCGATCATCGTCTTCTCCTTCAACAACTTGGGCGCGCGCAAGTTCGGGAGCTTCACCAGCAAGCATGTGGGCAAGCCGTTCGCCATCGTGCTCGACGACAAGGTCATCTCGGCGCCGGAGATACGGGAACCGATCCTCGGCGGCAGCGGCCAAATCAGCGGCAGCTACACGACTGAGACGGCGACACAGCTCGCCATCCAGCTGCGCTCCGGCGCGCTGCCCGCCAAATTGACGATCCAGCAGGAGAGCACCGTCGGCCCCTCGCTCGGCAGCGACTCGATCGAGGCCGGCAAGCGTGCCACCATTGCCGGCTTTGTTGGCGTCGCCGTATTCCTGATCCTCGGCTACGGCCTGTTTGGCCTTTTTGCGATCGTTGCACTCGTGGTCAACCTCGCCCTCATCATCGTTGCGATGTCATACATCGGTGCAGCGCTGACGCTCCCCGGCATTGCCGGCATTGTCCTCACCATGGGCATGTCGGTGGACGCCAATGTGCTGATCAACGAGCGCATCCGTGATGAGCGTCGTGCAGGCAAAACCCTGTTCTCGGCGCTCGACAGCGGTTTCACGCGCGCCTACGGCACCATCCTGGACACCAACGTGACCGGCCTGCTGGCGGCCCTGATTCTGATTGCGTTCGGTTCAGGTCCGGTGCGCGGGTTCGGCGTGACGCTTGCCATCGGCATCGTCGCTTCGGCATTCACCGCTACCACGGTCACTCGCTACCTTGTCAGCGGGTGGCTGCGGTGGTGGCGGCCGACAGCGATTCCGATTTGACATGAAGGGTGCAATGCAGGGTTTCAAGTTCAAACCGATCGAATTCATTCCCCCGGGGACCAAGTTCCACTTTGTCTCGCATTGGAGGCTGGCGCTGGTGGAGACCGTCGTCCTGGCAATAGTGGCGGTCGTGCTGCTGTCGACGTGGGGCCTGAACTATGGCGTCGATTTCCGCGGCGGGACCATGGTCGAGATCCGCACCAAGGACGGGCCGGCGGATATCGCCGCCATCCGTTCCAAGCTCGGCGCGCTCAATCTGGGCGGCCTGCAGATCCAGCAGTTCGGCGGCCCCAGCGAGGTGCTGATCCGCATGGAGGAGCAGCCTGGCGGCGACAAGGGCCAGCAGGAGGCGATTGCAAAGGTGCAGCGCGCGCTCGGCGAGAACGTCGAGCTGCGGCGCAGCGAGGTGGTGGGCCCCACCGTGTCTGCCGAGCTCGTTACCTCGGCCATCTGGGCGCTGACGCTGGCCAGTCTCGGCATTTTCCTCTACATCTGGTTCCGCTTCGAATGGCAGTTCTCCGTCAGCGCCATCGTTGCGCTGCTGCACGATGTAGTGATGACGGTATGTCTGTTCTCGATTCTGCAGCTGGAGTTCGATCTCAGCATCGTGGCCGCGCTGCTGACGCTGATCGGCTACGCCGTCAACGACACGGTCGTCACCTTCGACCGGGTGCGCGAGAATCTGCGCAAGTACAAGCGCATGTCGCTCGGCGAGCTGATCGACTTGTCGGTCAACGAGACGCTCTCGCGCACAATCATGACCGCCGGTTCCGTGCTCATCACGCTTGTTGCTCTGTTCGTGCTCGGCGGGCCCGTGATCCGCGGGTTCGCGCTGGCCATCCTGTTCGGCATGCTGGTTTCCACCTACACGTCGATGTTCGTGGCGGCACCCCTTCTCTACGTCATCGGCGTCAAGCGGGAATGGGGCACCGATGCGCCGGTGCGCAAGGCCCCGACCCGGGAGCGCGTAACCTTCAAATGAGCACGGCCCCAGCGTGCTACCCTGGCGTCGCGCCGATCGAGGCTTACGGCGACGGCGGCTTCCGGTTTGCCGGCATGAGCCACCGCGGCTCGGTCCTGTGCCTTCCCAGCGGCATCTATGCCTGGGAGCCGGCCAACCCGTTGGACGTGGCCTCGCTGGTGCCGGCGCTTGCTGAGAGAGGGAGGATAGGGTTGCTCGTTCTCGGCACCGGAAAACGCCAGGTGCTGCCGCCACCGAGTGTGCACCGCGCGATTGTCGAAGCCGGCATGGCGCTGGAGGTCATGGACACCGGCGCCGCGTGCCGAACCTACAATGTGCTGCTGGCCGAGGGCCGGCCGGCTGGGGCGGCATTGATCGCCGCAACTTGACGTTGGCCTCCCGAGAGTGGTGAGCGATAGGCCAGACATCGCGGCGCCGCCAGATGGCAACAGCACGGCCGTGGCCGCCGTCGCCCGGGCAGGCGAGCCCGACCGCTATCTTGCCGCTCTGCTTGCCCCGCAGCCTCAGCGCGAGGCCTTGCTGGCGCTGGCAGCGCTTGCTGCCGAACTTGCGCGCATTCCACGTCTTGTCGTGCGGGAGCCCCTGATGGGCGACATCCGCCTGCAATGGTGGCGCGACGCCCTGGGGTTGGCCGAGGGCCAGCAATCGGGCCACAATGTGGCGGATGCCGTGCGTGAGGCCGCCCGCGACTACGATCTGCCGGCCGCGCTCCTCGATGGGTTGATCGAGGGTCGAGCCCTTCAGCTTCGCGGCGCGCCTTTTGCCGACGAACAGGTCTTGCATGACTTCTTGTGGGAGACCGAGGGCGCACTGTTTGCGTTGGCTTCTCGCGTGGTAGGTCTCCCCGCGGGGGCAGACGTCGAGGAAGCCTGTAGCGTCTCGGGCCGCGCCTATGGCCTCGCGCGTCTTCTCTTGCGCCTGCCGCGCGAGCTGTCGCTGGGGCGGGTACCGCTTCCGCAAACACAGATCGCGACGGCTGACCTGACAGCGCAGGAATTGCTTGCCGGCACCGGCGGCGGCACCAAGGTTGCAGGGCTGATGAGCGCATATCATGGCCAGATACGCGCCAGCCTTGCCAGGGCGCGTAAATACGCAGCGCAATTGCCGAGAAGGACGCGCATTGCCTTCCTTCCTTTGGCCTTGGTCGAGCCCTATGTGCGAGCCCTGGAGCGACCGGGCGTCTTGTCCTTGCGCGAGGAGGCCCGCATTGCGCCACTGACGCGTGTGTGCAGGATTGCTGTCGCTCATCTATTCGACCGCTTATGAGCGGGGCTGGGGGAAGAGGGAGACCCAATGCGAAGCAAGGTCCGGCAGCTTGTCTGGGCGGGACTCGTCATCACGCTTGCTCCGGCCAGTGCCGCTTGGGCGCAGCCGGACATCGTCTGGCAGGTGGAGAACCCCTTCCGCTTCTTCCTTGACCCTGCCGATACCGAAGTGCATCGCGCGACCTGGGTCAGCCTCACGCCGGAGCAGCGCGCCAACCCCGTGCTGGCCGCAGAACAACTGTTGTCGGAGCGCCACCCCGAGGGGGGATGGAGCGCCACCATGTACGACAAGATCTGCTGGGACGCAAAGCGCAACCGGTATGCATGCCGCGAACGGAGCGACTATCTCAATCCCAAGAGTCATGTCGTGCGCGCCACCCTGCAGGATTTGCCCGATGCGCAGACGGTCGATTGCACATGGCTGACGGCGCCGCAGGGGCGCGGCGGGCGCGGCAAGGCGGTGACCTTGCCCTGCGACATCGCCGTGCAGCTTGAAATACCCTACCCCGATGGCGCGTGGATCAAGGTCGAGATCGGCGGGCGACAGGTGGCGGAGACCCTGGCGCGCGTCAACGACCTCTTCATCGTCGGCATGGGTGACAGCTTTGCCTCCGGTGAAGGCAATCCCGACGTGCCGGTGCAATTCTCGCCGACGCGCAGCATAGACTACGACCCCGGCAACAAGAAAAGGCGGCTCGTTGGATATCCTGCGCGCGTCGGAGACTGGAAGGGGATCGGAGACAAGGCTTTCATCGAGGAAAATGCACGCTGGCAGGATCAGGCTTGCCATCGCTCCTCATACTCGCACCAGTTGCGCGCTGCGCTGCAGCTGGCGGTTGAGGATGCGCATCGCGCGGTCACATTCGTCGGCGTGGCGTGCTCGGGTGCAGAGACCGTCTTTGGCCTCTTCCTGCGCTACAAGGGCCACGAGTGGGTGCCGAGTCCGCCGGAGCTGTCGCAAATTGCGGCGGTGGCTGACGCGCAGTGCCGGGGCAAGGCGCGCGATCACGAGCTGCCCGAGGCCTACCACATGAACGAGAAGATACCGGAGCTGAAGGGCGGCCTGGTGCTGAGGAAGTGTGACGCCGACAGTGCCCGCAGGATCGACCTCCTGTTCCTCTCCATCGGCGGCAACGACATCGGATTTTCCAGGCTCGTGGCCAACGCGGTGCTGGCCGACAGCTCCATGTTGCGCCGGCTCGGCGGCTGGTTCGGACAGGTGCACGGCTTCGCCGAGGCTGGCGCCTTGCTCGACGTGCTCGATGAACGCCTGAAGGCGGTCAATCGCGCGGTGCACTTTCTCCTGCATGTACCGTGGTCAGAATCCGACCGCGTAATTCTGACGGGCTATCCGCCCATGGCGCTGCTCGAGGACGGCAGCTCCATTTGCCCAGACGGCAACACCGGCATGACCGTGCTTCCCGACTTTTTCTTGAGCGAGGCCAAAGCCCGCGAGGGCAACACCACCGCGGAGCGACTGCATGCCGTCATGCAAGATAGTGCGCGCCAGCACAGTTGGACGTTCGCCGAAGCGCACCGGGCAGCTTTCCGTGGGCGGGGCATCTGCACGGGGCACACGGATGGGCCCTGGAGCCTGTCGGACGAAATGCGGTTGCCGCGCCTGGTCGACGGGGCTTGGGAGCCCTACAATCCATCCGAGTGGCGAGCCTACGCCTCGCGCCAAAGGTGGTTCCGTACGCCCAACGACGGCTTCTTGACGGGCAACTTCCACGTGTCGCAGTCATTGCTGCAGAACGCTCTGAAGACGCAGAAGCTCTCGTGGGTGCAACCGCTGCTGGCCAGCCTCTACTCAGGCGCCTTCCACCCGACTGCCGAGGGCCAGGCCGCGATTGCCGATGCCGTGGTGATGCAGGCGCGAGCCATCCTGGCGAAATACGAAGCAAAGCGGCGGCAGGACAGCACCCGAGGTTTAGGCTTGGTGCAATAGGTCGCTGTGAACGCTCGCTTCATCAGACCGGCAGCGCGGCATCATCGGGTCGGCTTTCCCCGGTCGAAGCAGTCCAGGGCTGTCCCCGCAACGCGCTGCCGATTGCCCCGTGGTACCCAGCGGTGGCGAATCGATGTTAACGATGGCGCGATGACCGGAGGTTGCGCTCGCACGTGGTCGTCGCTCCGATGTAGATTTGAAGACATGTACAACTGCAAAAAGTGTCCCGGCTATTGCTGCTCCTATCCGCTGATTGCGCTCACCAAGCGGGACGTGGAGAGGCTCGCCAGGCATTTCGACCTGACCTTCAACGAGGCGAAGGCCAAGTTCACGGTCGAGCGGTACGGCCACAAGTATTCCATGCGGCGCAAGAACGATGAGCACTTCGGCCGGGTCTGCCGGTTCTTTGATACGGAGAAGCGGCGCTGCACCGTGTATGCGGCGCGTCCCGCTACGTGCCGGAGTTATCCGGGCGACGGGCGCTGCGGGTACTACGATTTCCTGTCCTTCGAGCGCAAGACGCAGGGCGATCCTGAGTTCATTGCCACGACCTACAACAAGTAGGGTCCTGGCCGAGGTGGTGATCGATTCTGCAGCGTGCCCGTGCGTCGTTGCGGCTACTGCCCCGTCCGCGTGGTTTTTCGGAGGAATGCCGGCACATGATCACCGAGGCCGACCGGCGTCGGCATGCGGTCATCCTTGTCGGGCCGCCGTCGCGGCTCGCGCGGCTCCCAGGGCTGGCGCGGCGGCTTGGCTGCCCGCGGCTCCTTTGCTTGTCGCGGCTGCTGATCATGGACCGCAGCACGCCGTGGCCGTTCGCTCCGCTGGGGCCTGCTTTCGCTGCGATCCCGGCGCGGGCGCTCTTCATCGGCCGAGCGCGCCTGCGTTGGGATTGCATGCTCGGGCTGGTCGCCGTTCTGACGGGCCGGACCGGTCTCGCGCTCGGCGCGGCGCGGCGCTTCATTGCGCCTCGATCTGCCGCCGCGGACCCCTGCGCCGTTGCCGCGGGCTTCACTGCGGCTACCCGATGACGCCCGCGCCCCGCGCCCGCCGCGGCCGCGCCGCCGGGCGCCGCTCGCCAGGTCTTCGGCACTGGGCGGATCGCCGATCCAGGTGACGGGCGCACCCAGCATGCGCTCGATATCCTTGAGCTGCTTGATGTCGTCGGGCGTGACGAGGGTAAGCGAGCGCCCTTCCTTGCCGGCGCGGCCGGTGCGGCCGATGCGGTGCACATAGTCGTCCGACTGCCAGGGTACATCGAAGTTGAAAATGTGGCTGACGTCGGGGATGTCGAGGCCGCGTGCGGCAACGTCGCTGGCTGCCAGCAGCGTGATGCGGCCCTCTCGGAAGGCATCGAGTGTGGCCGTGCGGCTCATCTGGTCCATGTCGCCGTGCAGCGCGCCGGCATTGAAGCTATGCTTCTGCAGCGATTTGAGCAGGATCGCCACGTCGCGCTTGCGGTTGCAGAAGATGATGGCGTTCTTGACGTTCTCGGTGCGGATCAGCTCGCGCAGCATCTCGCGCTTTTCCCAATCTTCGGTCGATGCGCAATAGCGGAAGAGCTGGGTGATCGCCCCCGGGGCCGTGGCGGGTCGCGAGACCTCGATACGCACTGGGTCTTTCAGGAAGGTATCGACCAGACGCTGGATTTCCGGCGGCATGGTGGCCGAGAAGAACAGCGTCTGCCGGCGCGGCGGCAGCAGCTTGCAGATGCGCTCGATGTCGGGGATGAAGCCCATGTCGAGCATGCGATCGGCCTCGTCGATCACGAGGATCTCGACGCCGGTTAGCAGGATCTTGCCGCGCCCGAAGTGATCGAGCAGCCGCCCCGGCGTCGCGATCAGCACGTCGACGCCGCGGTCGAGCTTCCTGAGCTGGTCGTCGAAGGAGACGCCGCCGATCAGCAGCGCAACGCTTAGCCTGTGGTTGATGCCGTACTTCTCGAAGCTCTGGGCCACCTGGGCCGCCAGCTCGCGCGTCGGCGCCAGGATCAGCGAGCGCGGCATCCGTGCGCGCGCCCGACCGGCTTCCAGCCGTGCCAGCATGGGCAGCACGAAGCCAGCGGTCTTGCCGGTGCCGGTCTGGGCGATCCCGAGCACATCACGCCCGGTCACGGCAACAGGGATAGCCTGAACTTGGATGGGCGTTGGTTCGGTATAGCCGGCGGCCGCGATGGCAGCCTGCACTTTTGCGCTGAGCCCTAGCTCAGCGAAGGTGGTTGCTTGCAAAAGGAAATTTCTCCGTCTCTCGTCATCATGCGCCAGCGCTTCGCCCAGCGTATCGGGCGCACACAGCCAGCATCGAGAGCGCAGGAGGATTTGGCACAAAGGGCCTAACGGGAAAGCACCGAAGCTTGGGGAAATGGATTATGCAAGGCAATCCCCTGCGCCCGTTACGTGGGCTACATGGCATTGTTCGAGGGGAATTGCAAGGAACGCCCTCGTGAGAACCCAATTTGTCGCGCAGTCGGCATGACCATACCGAAAGGGGACCTGTTGCGTTGATATGCCTAGCTTCTCCACCCTGCGGCGGGATCTGCTGACGATCCGACTTCCTCTGCGGCGCATGGCTCGGATAGAAAGGCAGCGGGGCTCGCCCGAGGGAGATGCAACATGGCCGGGAAGGCAAGTGTGGTGCTGGTGCCTGGCCTCTTGTGCACCAAGGCGCTGTGGGAGCTGCAGATGGCGGCACTCGGCGATATCGCCGAGATGACGGTTGGCGTCCACACGCGCCATGACAGCATCGGTGGCATCGCCAAGGCTGTCCTCGCCGCTGCCCCGCAGCGGTTCGCGCTGGCGGGATTGTCGATGGGTGGCTTCGTGGCCTTCGAGATCCTGCGCCAGGCGCCTCAGCGGGTCACCCGGCTCGCTCTGCTGGACACCAATGCGCGCGCCGATCTGCCCGAGCGCAGTGCCGAACGTCGCAAGCTGATTGTGATGGCCGAGCGGGAGGGGCTGCAGAAGGTGGTGGACGGCCTTTTGCCGGGTTTCTTGCGTCCGGCCGCACAGGCTGACAAGCGCCTCACCGATCTCGTACGGCGCATGGCCGACAATACCGGCAGCGAGGGCTTCAAGCGCCAGCAGGCGGCAATCATCGGCCGGCTGGACAGCCGTCCGTTCCTGCCCAGCATTCGCTGTCCCACGCTGGTTCTCGTGGGCCGCGACGATGTGCTGACCCCCGTCGCAATGGCACAGGAGATCGCCGCCGGCATTCCCGGCGCCAGGCTCGAGATCGTGCCCGATTGCGGCCATCTGTCGACCTTGGAGCAGCCCGAGGCCGTGAGCCGCGCGCTGCGTGGATGGCTGACCGCGTAAGGTTGTCATCCCGGAATTTCGCGGCAAGCGAAATATCCGGGACCCAGGGCAGCGAGGGGAGCGCGGAGTTTTGGGTCCTGGGTACCGGCTCTTGCCCTGTCGGGCTCGGCCGGCATGACAGTCCCTATTCCTCCTGCAGCCAGCGTGCGAGGCCGCCGCCGATGACGCCGCCCAGGATCGGAGCAACCCAGAATAGCCAGACCTGTCCCAACGCGGTGCTGCCTCCGAAAATCGCGCTGCCAAGGCTGCGCGCGGGATTCACAGAGGCGTTGGAAATAGGTATGGCCATGATATGGATGGCCGCGAGCGTCGCCCCGACGGCGATCGGGGCAAATCCCGCGGCGGCGCGCCGGTTGGTCGCACCCATGATCACGAACACCAGGAATGCCGTCAGCACGGTCTCGATCAGGAAGACGGAGAGCATGCCGGCCTTGGTCATCGACAGCGCGTCGTAGCCGTTGGCGGCAAACGTCGGCGGCGTTCGGCCGATCACCCAGAAGCCGATCACCCAGAACAAGGCACAAGCGGCGATGGCGCCGAGGCACTGGGCGATGATGTAGCCGACCGCACTGTTGGCGGCGACGCGCCCCCCGGCGATAAGCCCCAGCGTCACCGCGGGGTTGAAATGACCGCCCGAGATGTGTCCGATGGCAAAGGCGAGCGCCATCACCGTGAAGCCGATCGACAGCGCCACGCCCAGGATGCCCGCCTCGCCCGACGGTGCCCCGAACGAATAGAAGGCCGCCCCCAGCACCGACGACATGAGCATGAACGTGCCGATGAACTCGGCTGCGAGCGCACGTTGATTCATGGGTGTCCCCCAAGTTTGCCGTTTCCCCGGTGGGCGCGAGATTGAGCGCCCAAACCTCCATCGCGGTAGGCTCAGCCCAAGTCTAGAGGGTGCGAGCACAAAGAACACGTTTTTGTGGGGTGGAGTTGCGATCGCGCTCGCCCAATCCGATGTCTGGTGCAGGTACCAAGGTTACCCACAACCCGCGGGAATATTGCATGATCGGGCGAACTTCCACTGGGGCGAGAGATGCGCGCCGCAAGCTCGACGCCGAGCTGGATCGGGCGCTGGCACAAACCTTTCCGGCCAGCGACCCGTTCTCGGTCGGCCATTTCACGGCGACCGAGCCTCCCTCCCGGCCCACCGACACGAAGCCGCCTGTGATGACTTTGAACAAGGCGGCTAGGTCAAAGCGGCGTCAGCGGAAGGTGGCGCGTTAGATCGAGGCGTTGGGCGGTCAGCGGTCGATCCGCACGTTCTGCCGCCTGG
>Ga0247727_10013997_pt1 | contig 13412 bp, 11 predicted proteins | sample WisWelCaveWW1625_FD_202498 | JGI IMG/M metagenome (GOLD analysis project Ga0247727, IMG submission 202498) | Biofilm microbial communities from Wishing Well Cave, Virginia, United States - WW16-25 | ecosystem: Environmental > Aquatic > Deep subsurface > Groundwater > Cave microbial mat | place... | reverse complement strand
AACAGGCGTTGAGCAGCACCTCGGGTCCCACCACGAGACGTGCGCCGGGGAAGGCCGCCAGCACGATCGGCCCCACCTCGGTGCGCAGCCAGGCGCCCTCTTCGATCACGATCTCGCCGCCCGCGTGCACCAGGAACGACAGCGCGCCCGGCCGCCGCTCGGTCGCGGCACGCGCGGCGATGCGCAGCCTGCCACCCGGCTCGATCACGTAGCGCGCCGATGCGAAGGCCGGCGTCGCGGTCGGATGGATGTCGAGCCCGGGCACGACCCAGCGCAGCCACGCGAGCCGCACTCGGTCCCAGCCGAAGATCGCGCGCAGGAGCAGGCGTCGCACCGACTCGCGGAGCGGCACGGCTCTATTCCTCGACCGGGCCCTCGCCCTCGCGCAGACGGAAGGTGATGAAGCCGTGAGAGGGATCGTAGGGCGAGAGGCCGACCTGCACGCGGTCGCCCGGGATCACGCGGATGCGGAAGCGCCGCATGCGGCCGGAGAGCTGCGCGGTCACGGTCTGACCGCCGTCGAGCGCGATCTGGTAGCGGCCGCCACCGAGAATCTTCTCGACGGCGCCGGTCGCCTGGATCAGATCGTCGCGTGCCAGATGGGCTCCTCCGAAGGCGCGGAACCCTAGCGCTCGGCCTCGGGGACGCCAAGCAGCGGGACCGAAGGCGCTAGGCTCACCTCGATGAGAATGCGAATCGCGGGCATGGTGGGCGCGCCGCTCGGAGTGCTGCTCGCAGGCCTCGCCTCCGCGCAGGTGGAGCCGTCGGCCACCGAGCTCAACAAGAAGCTCACCAACCCGGTGAGCGAGATCTGGTCGCTCCAGTTCCAGGAGAACAACTTCCGGGTCAGTCCCCGCCCTGGCGAGGACGACCGCTGGAACACGAACTTGATTTTCCAGCCCGTGATGCCGGTGGCGATCAACGCGGACTGGAATCTGATCACGCGGCCCGTGCTGCCGCTGTTCGTCTCCGCCCCCCACCCCGATCCCGAGCCGGGCGATCCCGCCAACATCGGCCGCTCGACGGCGTTCGGCGACATCACGCTCATGCAGCTCGTAGCGCCGAGCCCGGAGCTCGCCGGCAACTGGCTGCTCGGGGCCGGTCCGACCTGGATCTTTCCCACCGGCGGCTCCGACTTCACCGGGCAGGACCAGTACCAGGTCGGTCCCGCCGCCCTCGTCGGCTATCTCTCGGAGAAGTGGATGCTGGGTGGTCTGTTCCAGAACTGGTGGTCGTTCGCGGGCTCCGACAAGCGGCCCCCGGTGGCGCAGATGAACTTCCAGCCCATCGCGGCGTATTTCTTGCCGAACGGCTGGAGCGTCGGCTACAGCGGCAACATCCTGGCGAACTGGAAGGACGACGCGGGCAGCGACTGGACCGTGCCGATCGGCATGGCGGTCGCCAAGGTCGTGAAGCTGGGAAAGCTGCCGGTCAAATTCGGCCTCGGCGTACAGTGGATGGCCGTTCAGCCGGATCTGTACGGGCAGCAGTGGAACATCCAGCTGAACCTGACGCCGGTGATCCCGAAGCTGATCCGGGGGCATCTCGTCGATCCCGGCGAGATGCAATTCGGGATGCCGCCGCGGGGGAACTAGGGGCTCAGCGCAGCGCCGTCTCGATCTCGCGCAGCTTGGCCACGACGAGCGCTGCGTTGCTCGGCCCCATGCGCAGCAGCTGCTTCTGCGCATCGGCGAGGCTCTCGAGGTCGGGATCTGCAAATTCGTAGCGCTTCACCTGCGCGATCAATGCGGGCGATGCGTCGATCTCTGGCGTCGAGCCGAGCAGCGCGAGCGCGGCGCGCAGCCGCTGCTCGAAGCCGCCCTCCGGGTAGCCGAGCGCGCGGTAGCTCTCCTCGCAGAGCGCTGCGAGCTGGCGATAGGCGGCCACCGCCGCCCTCGCGTCGATGCCGGCGATCGCCTGCGCGAGCGCGTCGTAGCGGGGATACGAGCTGGGATCCGTCCGCAGCTCCGGCTCGCGACCGAGCACGAGGAAGGCGCCCTGCGGACGCAACGCGGCGAGGTCGCGCCGGGGCGCGTTGCCTTCCGCGAGCTGATCGACGATCGCGACGAAGCGCTCGATCAGCCCGGACTCCCGGAGGACTGGCGCCAGCAGCGCCGAGCGCGACACCGCGCCCGCGAGCTCGCGCGCCAGCGCGTCGCTCTCGGCCAGTGCGACCCGCGCCTCGGTGGGCGCAGGCGGAGGCAGAACGACCGGCGCCGCCTCCGGCCCCTGCGGTTGCGGCTCGCTCGCGCCGAGCGGCGGCGCCGCGGGCGGCGTCTCGGCGGCCGGCGGCGGCTCGAGCTCCAGCACGTCCTCGGGGGCCTGGTTCCACCAGAACGTCGCGGCTGCGCCGGCAAGCACGAGCAGGAGGAAGACGAGCAGCCCGCGCGGCACGCGCCCGCCCCGCCGAGGCGGCCGCGCGCTTCCACCGGGCCGCGCCTTCTCGATCACCGACACGAAGTGTTCGACCCCGTTCCGCCGCCCGAAGTTCTCAGGCCGCCTTCTGCGCGGGCGTCTTCATCAGCCGCCCGAGGTTCCCGCCCATTACCTTGGCGACGTCGGCGGCAGGCAGCGCTGACAGCTCGTCCACGAAGGCGACCGGATCGGCGAGCCCTTCCGGGTGCGGGAAGTCCGAACCGAACAGCACGTTGTCGGCGCCGAGCAGCTTCACCAGCCCGACCGGGTCCTCCTCGTGGAAGGGATGCACGTAGACGTTGCGCAGGAAGGCGTCCATCGGGTTCTCGTCGAAGCTCTTCGGCGCGTACTTCCAGGCGTGCTCCATGCTGTGGAGCAGCGGGCGGACCCAGTGGCTGCCGTTCTCGATCGGGGCAACTTTGAGACGCGGGAAGCGCGAGAGCAGGCCGTGGCCGACGAGCGACGCCATGGCGTCCACGATCGCGCGGTGCTCGCTGCCCACGATGGCCGCGAAGCCCGAGCCGCCCTGGAAGGGCAGGAACTCGCGATCGTGGATGCCCTCCCAGTCGTTGACGTAGCGCTGGTAGCCGCTGTCGGAGGCGTGCATGCCGACCAGCACGTCGGCCTGCTCGACCCGCCTCCAGAACGGATCGAACTCCGTGAGCGCAAACGAGCGCCGGCCGCCGAAGCCCGGCACTGGTGCCGGCCGCACCAGGATCGCGCGCGCGCCGCGCGCCAGCACCCACTCGAGCTCCTCGATCGCGCGCTCGACGATCGGCAGCGTGATGATCGGCGTCGCGAAGATGCGGCCCTGGTAGTCGAAGCTCCAGGTCTCGTGCATCCATTGGTTCAGCGCGTGGACGACGGCGTGCGTCGCGAGCGGATCGTCCGCAAGGCGCTCCTCCAGCAGGCTCGCGAGCGTGGGCCACATCATGGCGCGATCGATGCCCAACTCGTCCATCAGCGCGAGCCGCGGCGCGGGCTCGAAAAAGGCAGGCAGCGCCTTGATCGGCCGGCCATAGATCTCCTTGCGCGTCTTCCCCTCCGGATTCCCCGTCTTGAAGAACTCCTCCTGCGCGCCGGGCGCCGCCACCACCTCGAAGGTCGGGTTCGGGATGTAGTCACTGATCTGGCCCTTCACCGCGATCTTGGTGCGGCCCTTCACCTGCACGTACTGGATCACGTTGGCGTAGCGCTCGGGCAGATGGCGCGTGAGCGCATCGGGCGGCTCGTACATGTGGTTGTCGGCGTCGAAAACGGGAAACTCGAGACGACGGGGCATGGCGTTCCTCCAGCGCTGCGCGAGAGTCTAGCCCGCGATCTCCACCGGCAGGTCGAGCGGCCGCTTGAACAGCCCCATCTGCTGGAACTGCTGGAGGTCTTCGCGGACCCGCGAGCCCGGCGTCACGATGTCGAGCGCGGCGTCGAGCATCGAGCCCATCTCCTGCCGCGCCAGGTTCGCGCCCAGGCAGTAGTGCGGGCCGTTGCCGAACACGAGCAGGTCGCGCGCGTCGCGCTCGAGGTCGAGCGTGTCGGGGTCGTCGAACACGGCCGGGTCGCGGTTCGCACCGCCGAAGGAGAGCATCAGCATCTGACCCTGCTGGATCTGCTGGCCGCGCAGCTCGAAGTCCCGCAGCGCGAAGCGCGGCAGCCCGGCGGGCCCGCCGAACGAAAAGCGCATGATCTCGTTCACTGCCTTCGGCACGAGCGAGCGGTCGTCGCGCACACGCTTCAGCTGCTCGGGGTGGCCGAGCAGGGTCTGGATCATCACCAGGCCGCCGAGGTTGGTGGTCTCGCTGCCCGCACCGATCAGCACCGAGATCATCATCACGATCTCGTCGTCCGTGAGCGTCTCGTCGCGCTCCTGTGTGCGCAGCAGATCCGAGATCAGATCTTCGCCGAGAGCAAAGCGCCGCTCGCTGGCCATCTGCCGCACCCAGGCGGCCATCTCCTGCAGCGAGGACTCCGCCAGCGCCAGCGCCTCCGGCGGCGCGAACGGGAAGAAGCCGCGGATGAGGCCCTGCGCCAGCTCGCGGAAGCGCAGCTCGTCTGCGCCGGGCGGCACGCCGGTGACGCGGCTGATCACGGCGTTCGGAATCGGGTTGGTGAAGTCGCCCATCAGGTCGAGCACCTCGCCCGGGCGATTCCGCAACGGTGCTGCGAAGCGCTCCACCACCTCGCGGATCTGTGCGTCCATCCTGCGGACCGCGCGCGGCGTGAGCGCGCCGTTGAACAGCCCACGAAAGCGCGCGTGCGCCGCCGGCCCCTGCCGCGCGAAGCTGTTGTCGTTGAACCAGCGCAGCATCGTGCCCTCGGGCTGCGGCTGGAAGTGCTCCCACACGCTGCGGTCCTGCGTCGCGTTCTCGGGATCGTTGAAGAGGCGCTTCACGTCGTCATGGCGGGTCACGAACCAGAAGCCGAGCGACGGCACGAAGTGGACGGGATCCTCGGCGCGCAGCCGGTGCACGAGCGGCGCCGGGTCCTTGGCGGCCAGCAGCTCGAGGAAGAGGTCCGGGGCAGGGGCCTGGTCCATGGCGGTTCTCCCGTCGTTGCGACATCAGACTCGTAGTCTGGTAGCTCAGGAACCATCCGCCACACCACCTCGCGCCGGAGCGTTAGAATCGCTCCCGTGCTTGGAGGGCTTCCGATGACGAAGCTTCCGCTTCCCATTCTCCTGATGGCGACGCTCGCCACCGCCTGCGCGCGCGAGACAGCGCCGACACTCGACCCGACCTCGCGGCGCAGTCTCCCGGCCGGCGAGCTGGTCGGCTTCACCGACGGCTACGGGAGCCACGCCTGGCTGGGTCTCCCCTTTGCCGAGCCGCCGGTCGGCGAGCTGCGCTGGCGGGCGCCACGCCCGGCCGCGCGCTGGGCGGGCCTGCGCGAGGCGCTCGCCACCGGCGAAGCCTGCCCGCAGTATGCGAGCGTCTACGCGGGCTCGCCGCGCGGAGAGACGGGCGTGATCGGCAGCGAGGACTGCCTGACGCTCGACGTGTGGGCGCCGCGCCGCGAGCCGGCGGCGGCAGAGCACGCGCGCCTGCCCGTGCTGGTCTGGATCCACGGGGGTGGCCACTCGATCGGGCGCGCGGGCTTCTACCAGGGCGGAAATCTCGCCGAGACGCAGGACGTCGTGGTGGTGGCCGTGCAGTACCGGCTCGGCCCGCTCGGTTGGCTGCGTCATGCGGCGCTCCGCCGTGGCGTCGATCCGATCGACGCCTCGGGCAACTACGGCACGCTCGACCTGATCCGCGCACTCGCCTGGGTGCGCGAAAACATCGCTGGCTTCGGCGGCGATCCCGGCAACGTCACCCTCTTCGGCGAGTCGGCCGGCGGCACCAACGTGCTCTCGCTGCTCCTCGCGACGCAGGCAAGAGGCCTGTTCCATCGGGCGATCCTGCAGAGCGCCGGCTTCGGTCTCGAGGACCGGCTGGCCGCGGAGAGCTTCCGCGACGACCCCGAGCCCGGTCACCGGCACAGCGCCAACGAGCTGCTGGCGCAGCTGCTCGTCGACGAGGGGAGAGCGAAGGACCGCGAGGAGGCGCGCACCGCGCTCGCGCGCATGGACCTCGGCGAGATCGCGGCCTGGCTCCGCGCCAAGAGCCCAGCGCAGCTGCTGGCGGGCTACACCGATCAGACGCAGGGGATGCTCTGGTTCCCGTCCGTGTCCCGCGATGGCGTGGTGCTGCCCGCCGACGAGCCACTCGCCGCGCTCGAGCGCGGGGCCTACCACCACGTGCCCGTGCTGCTCGGGACGAACCGCGACGAGAACAAGCTCTTCATGGCCTTCGATCCCGCACTCGCGCGCTGGCGGCTCGGGCTGTTCCCCGAGCCGCTCGACCCCGAGCGCTATCAGGCCCAGGCCGAGGCGCAGGCGCGGGCCTGGAAGGCGCGCGCCGTGGACGAGCCGGCGCGCGTGATGCGCGCAGCGCAGGGCCCGAGTGTCTACGCGTACCGCTGGGACTGGGACGAGGAGCCGAGCCTGCCCTGGTTCTACGACGGATCCTTCGTGATCGGCGCCTCGCACGGCCTCGAGATCCCGTTCGTGTTCGGGCACTGGAACCTCGGCCCGGAGACGCGGAGCCTGTTCGGGCCGTTCAACCGCGCGGGACGCGAGGCGCTCGCGGCGGCGATGATGTCGTATTGGGCGGAGTTCGCGTACACGGGGAGCCCCGGACGGGGACGCGCGGGCGAGCTCCCCGAGTGGCAGGCGTGGGACGCGAGCACGCCATCGGCGCCCCGCTATGCGGTGCTCGATACGCCCCAGGGCGGCGGCATCCGCATGGCGAGCGAGACCTGGACGATGGACCGCGTGCTGACCGAAGTGCTCGCGGATCCGCGCCTCGCTCGCGCGCGCGACCGCTGCGGCGTGCTGCATGCGCTCGCGCGCTGGGACGACCTGAGCCGCGACCAATACGCGTCGGCGGGCGGAGGCGTGTGCCAGGATTTTGCCTTCGAGGCGTACCCCTGGCCCGACGTCGCGGCAGCGAGGGAGTAGGGGTCAACTCGGCCCCCCGCCGGGCCCGGCCCTACCGGATCTTCCGGAAGCACGCGCGCACCTCGCGCACGTAGAGCTCTGGCTGCTCGAAGGCGGCGAAGTGGCCGCCCTTCTCCATGTCTTCGAAGTGGATCAGCTTCTCGAAGCGCTTCTCGGCCCAGCGCCGCGAGGTGCGGAAGATCTCCTTCGGGAAGATCGAGCAGCCGACGGGGATGCGCACCGGATCGAGGCTCGGCGTGCGGAAGCTCTCCCAGTAGAGCCGCGCCGACGAGGCGGCCGTGCCCGGCAGCCAGTAGAGCATCAGGTTGTCGAGCAGCTCGTCGCGGCCGAGCACGTTCTCGGGGTGGCCGTTGCAGTCGGTCCAGGCCCAGAACTTCTCGAGGATCCAGGCCGCCTGCCCCGCCGGCGAGTCGACGAGGCCATAGCCCACGGTCTGCGGCCGCGTGCTCTGCTGCTTCGAGTAGCCCGAGTCCCACTCCTGGTAGTGCTGCATGCCGGCGAGCGCGCTCTTCTCGCGCTCCGTCAGCTCGGAGAGCGTCGCGGGGTCTGGCGGGGCGATCGGCATGTTCAGATGGATCGCCGCGCAGTGCGCTTCGTCCTGGATGCCGATGCGCGTCGTCACCATCGCGCCCCAGTCGCCGCCCTGCGCCACGTAGCGCGCGTAGCCGAGGCGCCCCATCAGCTCGGCCCAGGCGTCGGCGATGCGCTCCACCTTCCAGCCGGCGCGCGCGGGCTTGTCCGAGAAGCCGTAGCCCGGCAGCGAGGGGCACACCACGTGAAAGGCATCGCGCGCCTCGCCGCCGTGCGCGGTCGGGTTCGTGAGCTTTTCGATCACCTTCTGGAACTCGACGATCGAGCCGGGCCAGCCGTGCGTGATCACGAGCGGCAGCGCGTCCGCGTGAGGTGAGCGCACGTGCAGGAAGTGGATGCCGAGCCCGCCGAGTTCACTGCGGAACTGCGCGAAGCGGTTGAGCCGCGCCTCGCGCGCGCGCCAGTCGTACTTCTCGGCCCAGTAGGCGCAGACGTCCTGCACGTAGGCGAGGGGAATGCCCTGCGACCAGTCGTCCACGGTCTCGCGCTCGGGCCAGCGCGTGGCGCGCAGGCGGCGCCGCAGGTCGTCGAGCGCGGCGTCGCTGGCAGCGATCCGGAAGGGCTGGACGGTGGTGGACATGGGGGCTCCTCGGAGAAGGCTGCGAAGTCGTCCCATGTTACGCTGCGTCCGAGCGAGAGGGGAGTGCAACGATGACGATTCAGGAAGACAAGCCCGCACCGGCGTTCACGCTCCCCGACCAGGACGGCAAGCTCGTCTCGCTCGCCGACTTCGAGGGCAAGCAGGCCGTGCTGCTCTACTTCTACCCGAAGGACGACACGCCCGGCTGCACCAAAGAGGCCTGCGGCTTCCGCGACGACGAAGCCGCCTTCGAGAAGCTCGGCGTCACCGTGCTCGGCGTGAGCGCGGACGGCGCGGCGTCGCACAAACGGTTCATCGCGAAGTTCAAGCTGCGCTTTTCGCTGCTCTCGGATCCCGACCGCAAGCTGATGAAGCGCTACGGCGCCTTCGGCGAAAAGGTGAAAGACGGCCAGAAGACGCTCGGCGTGATCCGCTCGAGCGTGCTGATCGGCAAGGACGGCACGGTGCTGCGCCACTGGCCGCGCGTGGCGAAGGCCGACGAACACCCCGCGGAAGTGCTCGCGGCGGCGCAGGAGCTGCTCGGGTAGCGTCGCGACATGCGCGTGTTCGTCACCGGCGCCACGGGCTTCATCGGCGGCGCGATCGTGCGGCAGCTCGCAGGGCGCCACACGCTGCTCGCGATGTCGCGCTCGCCCGCGGGCGACGACGCCGTACGCAAGCTCGGCACGGAGCCCGTGCGCTGCGATCTGCTCACGCTCGCGCCCGGCCAGCTGCCGGCCTGCGACGCCGTGGTGCACTGCGCCGCCTGGGTGGAGCCGTGGGGCACGCGCGCCGACGACTGGCGCGCCAACGTCGAGGGCACCGAGCGCGTGCTCGCCGCCGCGAAGGCCGCGGGCGCGCGGCGCTTCGTGCACATGAGCACCGAGGCCGTGCTCTGGCGCGGGCAGCACCTGCGCGACGTGGACGAGACGCACCCCTACCCGACCTCGACGCCCTACCTCTATGCCGAGACCAAGGCCGAGGCCGAGCGGCGCGTGGTTGCGGCAAACGCTCCCGGCTTCGAGACGATCGTGCTGCGCCCGCGCTTCGTGTGGGGCCCCGGCGACCGCACACTCGTCCCCGAGGCGGGCGAGATGGTGGAACGCGGCGCCTTCGTCTGGCTCGACGGCGGCCGTGCGCGCACCTCCACCACGCACGTCGCGAACCTCGCGCATGCGAGCGAGCTAGCGCTGACCAACGGCCGCGGCGGCGAGATCTACTTCGTCACCGACGGCGAGATCAACGACTTCAAGACCTTCCTCACGAAGCTGATGGCCGCCAACGGCGTCTCGCTGCCGGAGCGCTCCCTGCCGAGCTGGCTCGCGCGCCCGGCCGCAGCGGCGATCGAGGGCCTGTGGCGGGCGCTGCGCATCGCGAGCAAGCCGCCGCTCACGCGGCACGCCGTGGACCTGCTCTGCTGCGACTGCACGCTGCGCGACGACAAGGCGCGCGCGGAGCTGGGCTATCGGCCCGTGATCGACGTCGAGAAAGGGCTGCAGGCGCTGGCCGCAATCTGAGGGGTTTTACCACCGCTTCGTCACCAGGGATCGACAACGGGGAACGCTCGAAATGAAGTCATGCGCGTTCCTCGTACGCTCACAGCCGCCTGGCTCGCGATTGCAGCCGCAAGTGCAGCCCAGCCAGCTCCGTTGGACCTGCCGTGTGACGGCCTTTTCACGCCGGTCTACACGATTCAGGGGAGCGGCTCGAGCGCGGCGGTCACCGGCACGGTCACGACTCAAGGCGTCGTCGTCGGTGACTTCGAGGGCTCCAGCGGCCTCCAGGGCTTCTATCTGCAGGATGCCTCCGGTGACTCCGACCCGGCCACGTCCGACGGTATCTTCGTCTTCACCGGGAGCGCCGACACCGTCAACGCCGGGCAACGGGTCCGGGTCACCGGCTACGCCCGCGAGCGCTTCGACCAGACGGCCCTCAACGGCTCGAACAGCAACGCCTCCGCCGTGTCGGCGGCCGACATCGTCGCCTGCGGGGCTGGATCCGTAGCTGCGACCGACGTCACGCTGCCCTTCGCCAGCGCTGACGACCCCGAGCGCCATGAAGGCATGCTCGTGCACCTGCCGCAAGCGCTCGTCATCTCCGAGTACTTCAACTATGACCGCTTCGGAGAGGTGATGCTTGCGCTTCCCCTCACGGGCGAATCACGCGCATTCACGCCGACCTCGATCGTCGAGCCAGGAGCGCCTGCCCTCGCCCGCGCGCTCATCAACCGCTCCAGCCGTATCACGCTCGATGACGGGCGGGATACACAGAACCCAAGCTCGTTGCGCCATCCCAACGGGGCCGCCTTTTCACTCACCAACCGCTTCCGGGGCGGAGACAGGGTGCAGAACACCGTCGGTGTACTCGGCTACGGCTTCGGCCTCTATCGCATCGAGCCAACTGCGCCGGCCGACTACGCGGCGGTCAACGCCCGCCCGGCTGCACCCGAGACGACCGAGGGCGACGTGCGGGTGGCCTCGATGAACACGCACAACTTCTTCCTCACGCTGGATCATCCGACGGGCCATCCTCTCGACGACAAGTGCGGACCGGGCCAGAACGTCGAGTGCCGCGGGGCCGACTCCGATCAGCCGCTCGAGCTCAGCCGCCAGCGCGACAAGCTCGTGGCCGCGCTCGCAGGCTCGAGCGCCGACGTCATCAGCCTGGGCGAGCTCGAGAACACGAGCGGGGTCGATCCGCTCGACGACCCGACGAACGGGATCGTGCCGGGCCTCGATGCGCTGCTCGGCAGCGGCAGCTACGCCTCGATCGATACGGGCACGATCGGCACCGACGCGATCCGGGTGGGCTTGATCTACAGGCCCGACGTGGTGACCCCAGCGGGAGGCTTCGAGCTTCTGACCTCGGCTGACGATCCGCGCTTTCTCGACAGGTTGAACCGCCCCGCCCTTGCCCAGACCTTCGACGTCGTCGGGACGGGCGCACGCTTCACCGTCGTCGTCAACCACTTCAAGTCCAAGGGATCCGGCTGCAGCGCCGTGGGCGACCCGGACGCCGGTGATGGCCAGGGCAACTGCAACGGGACCCGGACCGCAGCCGCGGAGGCCCTGGTCGACTGGCTCGCCACCGATCCGACCGGCAGCGGTGATGAGGATTTCCTGATCATTGGCGACTTGAACTCGTACGCCCAGGAAGACCCGATCGATACAATTCGCGCGGGCTCCGATGACAGTGCGGGGACGAGCGACGACTACACGAACTTGATCGCCCAGGTTCAGGGGACGTACGCCTACTCGTACGTCTTCGACGGCCAGGCCGGCACACTCGACCACGCGCTGGCATCCTCCCCCCTCGCCGACCAGGTCGCGGACGCCACGCTGTGGCACATCAATGCCGATGAGCCGGATCTGCTCGACTACGACACGAGCTTCAAGCCAGCCGCGCAGGAGGCCCTCTACGAAGCGAACGCCCATCGGTCGTCCGACCACGACGTGGTGCTCGTCGGCCTCGACCTGTGCGGCGACGTCGCGCCGACGCTTCAGGTGTCGGTGACGCCGAACCTGCTCTGGCCGCCCAACCATGGGTACGTGAACGTCGAAGCGACGGTCGTTGCGAGCGGCGGCTTCGACCGGAGCCCCACGGTAGCGCTGGTGTCGGTGACCTCGAACGAGCCGGACAACGGTGCGGGAGGCGGCGATACCGTGCACGACATCATGATCGTCGATCAGGACACGTTCGAGCTTCGCGCCGAGCGAAACGGGAACGGCACCGGGCGTGTCTACACGATCACCTACCAGGTGACGGATGACTGCGGCAACTCCGCCATCCAGTCAGCCACCGTGAGCGTGCCGATCACCCGACGCTGACGCCGGCGTGCGATCCCATCAGCGTTCGGGCAGTCCCAGGACGCGCTGCGCGATGATGTTCCGCTCCATCCTCCCTCCAGGGTCACCTGGTCGAGTGGCGCCGGAAGCGCAGCGGCAGGTCGTTCAGGCAGCACGCAGTCGGCTAGGAGCGCGATGCCGCCCGACGCTTCTCGGCCGCCCTCGGCGTCCAGGGCCGGATGGACGCCAGCTTCGCGCCCAGGGTGCGCTCGGCCACCTCGGTGTCGTAAGCGGCCTGGGCACGCAGCCAGTAACCGTTGGACAGCCCGAGGAAGCGGCACAGCCGCAAATCCGAATCTGCACTGATTGCCCGCCTTCCGGCCACGATCTCGCCGATGCGCTGCGCCGGAACGCCGATCTCCTTCGCGAGTCGGTACTGGCTGATTCCCATCGGCTTCAGGAACTCCTCGAGCAGGAGCTCGCCGGGTGTCACCGGCTCGAGTCTACGCATGCTCCCTCTCTCTCAGTGGTAGTCGACGATCTCGACGTCCTCAGCGCCACCGCTGGCCCAGCGAAAGCACACCCGGAACTGATCGTTGACGCGAATGCTGTGCTGCCCTGCGCGATCGCCCCTCAGGGCCTCCAGCCGATTGCCCGGTGGCACTCGCAAATCTCCGAGCCGATCGGCGATCTCGAGCTGGCGGAGCTTCCGCCGTGCCGCCTCGGCGACGTTCACGAAACGTTTGACCCTCTCTCCACGAGCGAGTGCCGCAGTCTCGGCGCACCTGAAGCTCCTGATCACGAGCCGCGATCATAACGCGCCGCGTGCTTAACGTCTAGCGTGACTACGCCCGGGCCGTGGCTGCGAGAGCACCGCGGACGGAGTGGCGCGCCGGGAGGGAGTCGAACCAGAGGCCCTCAGGTTCGAAGCCTGAGCCTGTACCAAGTGCGTTGTAGGAGGGTTCAACCAGGGTAGGGACGCGGATCGCGATCGCTGGGGCGACTCCGCGAGTTGGTTCGCGACTCGAGTTCGTAGGTTGGCGGTGCGGGTGAGCTATCCGCGTCCTGCGCGCGGCCGGGCCTCGAGGGCACGCGAAACGTGATGGCCGTCACTCCCGCGACGCCGTGACGGGTCGATAAGCCCCCGGGGCGCGATCCACTGAGCGCCCTCCGGGCGCGATCCATCGAGCGCCCTCCGGGCGCGATCCATCGAGCGCCCGCGAGGGCGCGGTCCAAGGACGGATCCCCGGCCCCGATACGGAGGCCGCCATGCGCCGCGCACTATTCCCGCTTCTGCTCGCCGTGGGGCTCGCACCGGCTGCGGGGCTCGCGGACAGCGTGGTCGCGGCTGACCAGCTGCGGAGCCGACTCCGTGTCCGGGAGGGCGCGGCGGGCCCGGTGATCTCCAGCCTGCTCCCCGGCGAGCGTGCCACCCACGTCGCGACCCACGGCGGATGGCGCCAGATCGAGCTTGCCGACGGCCGAGTGGGATTCGTCTCGGCCGCCTGGAGCCGAGTCGTTCCGGACGAGCCCGGGCCGGCCGCGA